>Ga0101942_100288_pt1 | contig 24918 bp, 26 predicted proteins | sample DewCreD2012metaG_4_FD_75243 | JGI IMG/M metagenome (GOLD analysis project Ga0101942, IMG submission 75243) | Hot spring sediment bacterial and archeal communities from British Columbia, Canada, to study Microbial Dark Matter (Phase II) - Dewar... ...
TATGATAACTCATTGCTCAAGACTTCACATGAATGAATTGATATAAAATCGTAGCTTCTATTGAAAACGCTGAAAGCGGAGTTATTAAATGCGTAATTTAAATTTAAGAATTCTTCTCGTTCAAAAGTTTGCATTAAAATAATGATGAAACACTGTTATATATTCCTTCCTTTTCATTATTCCTTGTGGATGAAGATAGAAGAAAAGCTTACATAAAAGAAATAATCGAGTTAATAGACGAAAATGAAAACTTGAGTGTTAAGATTTCTTTCTATTCAGATTTGACAGTCAATAATTTAATGAAGAAGGCATATAGCTTATGGGAAATTAGAGGAGGTAAAGGAATACCGTTGGAATATCTAAGCGATGAAGAACTCGAGGAATTACATAGACGAGCAATGTACTATTATCAAAACCCCTTAAGCTTTTCCTACGCAGATATGTTAAAAGGAATTAGTGTAGAAGAAAGAAAAATAAACAAAGAAAACATAGGAGGGAAATTCGTTAAAGTGCTAAAAAGATTGTTCTTCGCTTCCTCTTAAAGAGGTTTAACATTCTTTTGTAATTCCCCTTGAACTATTTCTTGATATAGCTTATTGCCACTATATAAATGACAAGCGACAAAATGATTTGGTTTAACCTCTACTAGTTGAGGTTCTACCTTTTTGCATATATCCATTACATAAGGACACCTAGGATGAAATCTACAACCGGGTGGAATAAATACCGAACTGGGTATTTCTCCTAGTATTTTTATTTCCTTTAATTTGAATCTTAACTCTGGATTTGGTTCGGGTACAGCAGCTACTAATGCTTGTGTATAAGGATGCAAAGGATCTTCAATTACATCATCAGAACTTCCCAATTCAATGATCTTCCCTAAATACATTACCGCAATTCTATTAGCGATATATCTAGCAGTGGAGAGATCATGAGTGATATACAAATATGTTAGATTATACTTTTCTTTTAGAGAACGCATTAGCTCAAGAATTTCAGCCCTAATTGATACATCAAGCATTGATACAGGTTCATCTGCAACTATAAACTTTGGTCTCAAAATTAAAGCCCTCGCAATGGCAACTCTTTGTCTTTGACCTCCACTTAATTGGTGAGGAAATCGCCACATGAATTCTTCAGGAGGGATCAGACGAACATCTTCTAATATTTTTGCAACGAGTTCTTTTCTTTCATCTTCGCTTTTCGTTATCTTATGTATTATCAATGGTTCTTCCAGAGAAGCGCCTATAGTAAATCTAGGATCTAACGAACTATAAGGATCTTGAAATATCATTTGTGCTTGTCTCCTAAAAACTTTTAAAGGATATCCTATTAAATCCTTTAAAGGTATACCATCAAAGTATATTTCCCCCGAAGTAATATCGATTAGTTTTAGCAACAATCTGCCTGTTGTTGTTTTCCCGCTTCCAGATTCGCCTACCAATGCAAAAGTCTCTCCTTGATAAATTGAGAAATCAATAATGTCAACAGCTCTCGCATAAATAATGGGATATCTTTGCAGAGCTCTCTTTATTCCTCTTGTTAACGGAAACCATTTAGCCAATCTATATGCCAGTACAAGAGGTTTATTCATAACAGTTCACCCACTTGTTGTTGCTTCACTATATAAATGACAAGCGACAAAATGATTTGGTTTAACCTCTACTAGTTGAGGTTCTACCTTTTTGCATATATCCATTACATAAGGACACCTAGGATGAAATCTACAACCGGGTGGAGGATTTCTCAGATCAGGAGGTACACCAGGAATGAATTCTAATTTTTCAATCTTCTCTCTGAGTCTGGGTATGCTCTTTAATAATTTTTGAGTATATGGATGTAAGGGTTCTCTATATAAATCAAGTGATTTGGCTACTTCAACAACCTTTCCTGCATACATTATGGCAACTCTATCAGCGAGTTCTGCTATTATGCTCAAGTCATGGGATATCAATATCATGGCGGTTCCATATTTTGCTTGAAGTTGCTTTAAAAGATTCAATATTTGAGCTTGCACGATGACATCTAAAGCCGTTGTTGGTTCGTCGGCAATTAAAACCTTAGGTTTCAACAATAAAGACAGTGCTATGACTATCCTTTGTTTTTGCCCTCCACTCAATTCATGAGGATAGCGTTTAAGGATTGAAGGATCAAGTACTACCGATTTAAGATGTTCACTCATAATACTTATTGCCTCATTGTAGCTAATGTCGGTATGATATTTGAATACCTCATATAACTGTTCTTCAATTGTATAAACTGGAGTTAAAGACTGCATTGATCCTTGAAAAACCATTGCAATCTTTTTCATTCTATATTCTTTTCTAAAGGTCTCATTATCAATTTCCAATAAATTTTTACCTTCAAAAATTATTTCCCCGTCTACTGTAATTCCAGGAGGAGGAACAAGTCTAATAATTGAATATGCTAACGTACTCTTACCGCAACCAGATTCACCTGCTATGCCCAAGACTTCGCCTTTATCAAGAGATAAAGAAACATTATCTACAGCTTTTACAATACCCCTTGTAGTAAAGAAATAGGTCTTTAAATTTCTTATCTCTAACAACACGGCTCTCAATCTTATCATTGCTAACTATCTATTTATATTTTGGGATATCATTGTGAATAGATCACAAGGCCTTTTAATAATATCACTCCAATAATTGATATTGTTATTAGGAAAATGATGAAAACACTTTTGCATGAATTGGAAAAAATGGATTTAATTCAATTCACAGAATTAGTTCAAGAAGTTTCTAACCAATTGGAAAAAGAAAGACTTTTGAAGAAACTTGATGGGCTATTTATTAATGAAGATTTAATATATTGCACGCCTTCATCGATCGAACGTTGTATAATAATAGGTGATATACATGGAGACTTAGATACTTTATTGAAAATAATTGAAAAAATCAACATTAACGAAATAAAAGAACAAAAGGCTGTAATTGTTTTTTTAGGAGACTATGGAGATAGAGGAGAAAAATCTCCCGAAGTTTATTATCTTTTGCTCAAACTAAAATCAATACTCAAAGAAAAGATTGTTTTGCTGAGAGGGAATCACGAAGGGCCAGATGATTTGCTGGCGCATCCACATGATTTACCCTTATTCTTTATAGATAAATACGGGCAAGAAGGTTATGCCCTTTACTTAAGAATCAAAAAGTTATTCGAAAAATTTTATTTAGCGTTCGTGGTATTAAACAAGCTAATTGCTTTACATGGAGGCATTCCTAGCAATGCTTTATCAATGAATGATATAGCAATTGCGAAAAAAATACATCCTAAGAAGAGACTTTTAGAAGAAATCTTGTGGAATGATCCTATGGATGAGTATGGAATAAGAGAATCGTATAGAGGTGCAGGAAAATTATTTGGTCCAGATATAACTGAAAATTTTCTTAAAAGAAACAATCTGCTAGTTCTCATAAGAGGACATGAACCAGCTAAATTAGGATACTTTATTTCGCATAATGGAAAAGTGGTAACTATTTTTTCTAGAAAAGGTGCACCATATTTCAACGAGAAAGCTGCTTATCTCGATGTAAATTTAAATAAATTATATTCACACGAAGATATTGAAAAATTTATTATAAGGATTTAAGAGAGTCTCTAGCAAATTTATATAAGAAAAGTTGAGCATACCCTCCATAGTTATTGAATATTTTATTCAATACCTCTCTAATTTCCCAGTAATTGCTTTTGAACTTTTCAAGAATTGAATTACTAAAATAATCTTTATAGAATAGCTTTAATACCTTTGCAATCCATCTATCAATCGGTATACTTTCAAATCTCGAATAACTATACAATGAAACACAACTCGCTGTTTTAATTCCTACACCTTTTATTCTCATCAAATTTTTTTCAAGCTCTTTAGTTGGCATTTTATCTAGCTCCTCTAATTCTTCATCGTTTTCAAATTTTTTTAAAAGGGATATAATGTAGCTTGATCTAAACCCGTACCCAATCTTTTTGAGCGTCTTTTCGTTTATTTTTTTCAATTCTGCAAAAGTTGGATAATCATATGCTTGAAGATCACCTAATTTTAGTTTCCTATTTGAGAATTTAGAAAGATTTTCAAGCATCTGATTAGCTCGCTTTATATTATTAAAACTTACACTCAAATAAGAAATTAAACATTCTCTTTTATTCTGCTTCAATACTCTTAATCCTTTATATTTATTATAGAGATTTTTAACAAGGGGGTCTTCGCAGATCGCTTCTTTAATTTCTTCATAATTTTGATCTAATCCGAGAAATTCTTTTAATTTACTCTCATCAATATCGCCTTCTACCTTGTAATAAAGATAACCCCCTATGCGCTTTAATGCAACAAGGCTACTATAACACAATCCTACCCAATCGCTATTATATTTTTTCCATCTAAAGATTTGTCCTGAAGAGAAGGTATGATTCAAATTAAATTCACTCGTATCTAATTTAATGAAACCTTTTTTCATTAAGCTTTTTTAATTGTTCCTAAGAATATAATAATTGTAATAATTAGATGGGGCAACGTAGCCAACTATTTCAAGTAAAAAGATTGCTCATTGTTTCGATCATCGCAAATTTGGGCATGGCGATATCAGGTATTTATATTTCTCTAAGAACAAATAGCAATGCATTATTGGCTGATTCGCTTGATGCACTGATCAATCTGTTAATAACTCTGATCGTTTTTATAGGTATATTCTATGCAGATAAACTATCTGAAGAAAATGCTAGTTTGAATTATTTCAAAATTGAAGTTTTGAGTGCATTTACCGTAGGTATTATTGCTATCCTTTTAACAGGGTATATAGTTTATGTTGCAATAAGTGGATTTTATGAAGGACATACTATTAAGGAAGGCGAAATTGGTTTTTTAAGCGCTCTTATCTTCGGAGTGATATCTTCAATAATTACTACACAAAAGTACAAATACGCTAAAAAATATGGCTTACTTTCTTTAAAAATAGCTGCAACAAATTCGGTGAAAGATGTGCTAGGCTCATACTTTGCAGCTTTAGGAATAATTCTCTCAATAACAACCTTTACTATATTCGATACCGTTTTTGCTATCATAATAGCAATATTCCTAGCTACATCTAGTATACCTGCTATAAGAGAAAGTGCATTAATATTGATAGATGTCTATAATAATCCTCAACTCAAACAAAAAATTGAAGAACTTGCTAAAGGCTTTCCACACATTACGAGGATTTTATCAATAAACTTTAGAAGAATTAGTTATAAGCTAGCTGTAGAAATAGAATTGGAAGTTGATGGCGATATTCCAGTAGAAGAGTTGCATGAAATATCAAAGAAATATGAAGAAAAAATTAAAAATAGATTTCCCAATATAGCTAAAGTATTAATAGCAGTTAAAGCTGTAAGCTAATTGATGCCTTTTGAGATTGAATTTCCTGTAGACTGGGTTGATACAGATGCATTAGGTATTGTTCATTTTACGAATTATTTCAGATATTTTGAAAGGGCAGAAACTGAATTTTTAAGAAAAGTTGGATTAGATTATAATGAAATTTTTAAAAGAGGCCTTGCGATACCAAGAGTTGAAGCAAAATGCAAGTATTATAAACCGTTGAAATTTGGTGACTTGGTTAAAGTTCAGCTAAAAATAGGAGAGATGGGTGAAAAGCACTTCAAGTACGAATTTCAAATCTTCAATACCAATAAAGAACTAGTTGCTGAAGGATATGTTGTCGTAGTATGTATAGATAAAAATAGCTTCAAATCAACCAAGTTACCAGAATCTTTTATTGAAAAACTAAAAACTATTATGTAATACTTAAAAGTTTTTAAGAAGTCATTATTCTTATGGTTGAAAAATTTGTTTACACATTTGAGGAGGCTGATCATAGAAATAAAAAACTGTTTGGTGGTAAAGGGGCAAGTTTGATTTTAATGACCAAGTTAGGATTCGATGTACCTGCAGGAATCATAATTCCTACTACTGTTTGTAAAGAATATTACAAAAATGGAAGAAAATTGCCAGCTAACTTAATGAAGGAAGTTATTGAAGGAATGAAATACATAGAAAATAAAATGGGTAAGAAATTTGGAGATCCTAGCAATCCATTATTAGTTTCTGTGAGATCAGGAGCAGCTGTGTCAATGCCAGGAATGATGGATACAGTTTTAAATTTAGGTATGAATGATGAAATTGCTGAATCATTAGCTAGATTATATTCTGAGAGATTCGCATACGATGCATACAGGAGATTTCTCAGCATGTTCGGAAAAATAGTCCTAAAAATAGATGAAAAATTGTTTTCAGAAAAACTAGAAGAATACAAAAATAAATTTGGAGCAAGGTATGATAGTGAACTTACGGCTGAAGCCCTTAAACTCCTTTGTCAAGATTATAAAGAAATAATCATTAGAGAAGTATCTAAGAATTCAAATCTCAGTATTGAAGAAATCAAAGAAATCTTAAGAAATCCTTGGAAACAACTTGAATTAGCTATAGCTGCAGTTTTTGATTCTTGGGAATCTCCAAGAGCTAGATATTATAGAGAAGTCAATAACATAACGCCTGATATAGCTGATGGTACAGCAGTCAACATCGTAGCTATGGTATTTGGAAATGTTAACGAAAGGTCAGCTACAGGAGTATTATTCACTAGAAATCCGTCTAACGGGGAAAACGAGCTATATGGAGAATTCTTAACGCTTGCACAAGGCGAAGATGTTGTTGCCGGAATTAGAACACCAAGACCTATAAAGGAATTGAAAGATATGATGCCAGAGGTTTATGAAAGGCTATACAAATTTGCTAAAGATCTTGAAAGACATGAAAAAGAAGTACAAGATATAGAATTCACAATTGAAGATGGGAAGCTCTACATGCTTCAAGCTAGGAATGCGAAAATGAATAGCATCGCTTTGATTAAAACAGGAGTCGATATGTTTAAAGAAGGAATTCTCACAAAGGAGGAAATGATAATGCGCATTAAACCAAAAGATATTTTGCAATTACTATATCCAAGAATAGATAAAGAGAAAATAAAGGATAAGCCCATAGCTAAAGGTTTGCCATCTTCACCTGGTGCAGTTAGCGGTAAGGTTGTTTTCAGTGCTGATGATGCAGTAGAATGGTCAAGAAAAGGTGAAAAAGTAATATTAGTAAGAGAAGAAACGAAGCCAGATGATGTACATGGCTTCTATACAGCTGTAGGTATATTAACTGCTAAAGGAGGAATGACCAGCCATGCAGCAGTCGTAGCTAGATCAATAGGAAAACCTTGCGTAGTAGGAGCTGAAGATATTAAGATAGATTACGAAAAGAAAATTTTCAGAGTAAAAGATATCTTAGTTAAAGAAGGCGATGTAATAACCATCGATGGTTTGGAAGGAGAAGTCTATTTAGGAGAACAACCGAAAATCTATTTTAAACCTATTAAAGAATTTGAGGAGTTCATGAAATATGTTGACGAGGTCAGAAGATTAGGAGTGAGAGCTAATGCAGATACTCCTGAAGAAGCGAAAATAGCAAGGGAATTCGGAGCAGAAGGGATTGGGCTTTTAAGAACAGAAAGGATGTTCAGAGCTCCTAGAAGACTTGAAATATTTAGGAATGTCATTATAGCAGAGAATAAGGAAGTAAGAGAAGAAGCATTGAAGAAATTGCTTCCTTTATTGAAGGAGGACTTTAAGGAGATTCTAAGAATCATGTCTCCTTATCCAGTAACAATAAGATTATTTGATCCTCCTTTACATGAGTTCTTGCCTAAACCAGAAGAAATCTTAGAAAAGATCTATACTAGCACGAATGAAAAAGAAAGAAAGGAATGGGAAAAATTATATAAAATTGTGAGAAAGCTTCAAGAAGCCAATCCAATGATGGGTCATCGCGGCGTAAGATTGGGTATTACGAATCCTGAGATATACGAGACTCAGGCTAAAGCTATTTTCTTAGCTGCTTCAGAACTAATAGAAGAGAAGATACCTGTAAATCTTGAGATAATGATACCCCAAGTTTCTGAATATAGAGAACTGCTAAAGATGAAGAAAGATGTAATTGAAAAGGTACACGAAGAAGTTAAAAAGGAAAAAGGAATCGATGTACCATATAAATTTGGAACGATGATAGAAGTTGTAAGGGCTTGTCTTTTAGCTGATGAATTAGCAGGGATTTGCGATTTCTTCAGCTTCGGTACGAATGACTTAACGCAAGCAACTTTCAGCTTTAGTAGGGATGATGCAGAAAATAAATTCCTACCTTACTATCTTGAAAATAAAATACTTGAAGTAAATCCATTTGAGAAGTTGGATGTAAAAGGAGTAGGAGCTTTAATCGAGATCGCAGTTGAAAAAGGAAGAAAGGTCAATAAAAATTTGAAAATAGGAATTTGTGGTGAACATGGAGGCGATCCTGATAGCATAATGTTCTTGCATAAAGCAGGTCTTGATTATGTAAGTGCATCTCCTTATAGGATTTTAATAGCAAGACTAGCTGCTGCTCAAGCAAACATATTAGCGAAGTGAATGGTAGATACTTCATAGAATTAGCTGAAATATGTGAGAAAATCAAAGAAACAACAAGCAAACTCGAAAAGATAAGTAAACTAGGAAATTTTTTGAAAAATTTAAACGACGAAGAGCTATCAGCTACGATAAGACTTTTAAATTCAGATATATTACCGCCTTGGTATAACAAAGAAATACAAGTAGGATACTCGACTTTATCTTCTATAATTCTTGAAATCTCAGGTTCAAGCAAAGAGGAATTCTTTAAAGTATATGTCAAACATGGAGATCTTGGAGAGACAGCCGAGGAATTATTAAAGAAAGGTAAAGCTCTTAATCCTTTAGTTCAAGACAAGTTAACGATTCTGAAGGTTTACAAGACATTATTAAAAATCTCAGAATATTCAGGAGAAGGTTCTTATCAAAGCAAAAAGAATGCTCTTCTTAATCTGTTCGTTAATGCTTCTCCTATTGAAGCGAAATATCTGGTTAAAATAATAACAGGAGAACTGAGGATCGGTCTGTCTGAGGGCCTATTAGAAGAATCTTTAGCATATGCTCTGGGAATTCCTCTTACTAATCTAAGAGAAAAAGTTCTAATACTTCCTGACCTATCCGAAGTGGCAATAAGAATAAAGAATGGAAAGTATGAAGAAATAGATTTGGAGCTTTTAAGACCAACAAGTTTCATGCTTGCAGAACCCATGTCATCACCCGAAGAAATAGCGAATTACTTCAATAAAGAAATAATCGCTGAATATAAATATGACGGAATAAGAGCGCAAATTCATAAAAAGGATAATAAAATACGAATATTTTCTAGAAGATTAGATGAAATTAGCTTCTACCTTCCAGAAGTTGTAGAATCGATATCAAGCCTAAAAGGCGTTTTCATTCTTGATTCTGAAATAATCTCTATTAAGAACGATAAAGTTTTACCGTTTAATATCTTGCAGAGAAGATTAAGAAGGAAAAATATTGATAAGAAATTGATAGAAGAAATTCCTCTAAGAGCAATAGTATATGATGTTTTGTTTTATAATGGTAAACAAGTATATAAATTGCCTTTAAGAGAAAGAAAAGAATTATTGAAAAATATTGATTTTAAAGACAGAATTGAATTAGGTTTTTTCAAAATTGTAAGGAATTCTGCAGAAATTTCTAAATTATTTGAAGAAAGTCTGAATAAAGGCTTTGAAGGTATCATGATCAAAGATCCAGATTCTCCTTATACACCTGGAAAACGAGGGAAAGCATGGATTAAATTGAAAAAAGAATTCGATACATTAGATGTTGTGATTGTTGCTGCCGAATATGGCCATGGAAAAAGAGCAGGTATACTCTCTGATTATACATTTGCTGTAAAAGATAATAATGAACTAAAAGTTATAGGTAAAGCTTATTCTGGTTTGACAGATGAAGAAATGGAAATTCTAGATAGAAAATTAAGGGATATAACAATTGAAGACTTAGGTTATAAAATAATTGTCAAGCCTGAAATAGTATTGGAAGTAGCTTTTGATTCAATTCAAATAAGCGATAGGCATGATAGCGGTTTTGCTCTTAGATTTCCTAGAATAAAGAGAATAAGATGGGATAAATCTCCTCATGAAATAGATACGATTGAAAAAGTTAGAGAAATATATGAGAGAAAGAAAGCTATTTTTGCATAGATTTCATAATTAACTCTTCTTCATCTTTTTCAATTTCCATTTTGAGATATTCGAGTAACTTATCATAAATTAAGGGTTTGCCGTTTACTAAAGGATAAGCAAAAGGTAAGATAATTTCATGAAAAGGATCAACCTGAATAGATACCTTTTTAATATAAGGAATCTCCTCTAATTTCTTACCTTCACTTATCATCTTTGCCACAAATATTGCACCATCAATAGAAAATTGATGTTTTCCAATATTCCTCGCTCTGACATTCTTTAACTTCGAGGTTATGTATTTATAAGTCCTACCTTTAGGTGGAAAATCACCCATTATGCCTCCTATTACAAGAGTAGCTTCTTTTGCTTCATCAGGCTTTAATACCTCTTTAGCTCTAGGATCTAGAATAATTATTTTGTCATGCAAATCCTTTAGATCTATAATGCTCTCTCTTATTGTCTTCCCATATTTTTTTAAAATTTGCATATACCGTTTATAGCGTACATTTGTAAATGCTAGATTATCTTTACCTACAATAAGGTAGGAATGTTCAATCTCCAATTGTAACCACTTACTTATTCTCCTTTCTCTTATTTCAATAATGAATTTCATTGAATTAAAGGATAATAATATTTATGGATGAAGTTAATCCGCATTTTACTATAACACGGATTCTTTGAAAGTACATAGTTTGTTCTATAGAAGGAGTAAACCTGAAAACTTATCAAATTCAACTAGCTAGTTGGTTTCAACTTTATGTAGAAGTCACTCGTTAAAAAACTATCCCATTTCTTAATGGTGAAATCTATGCCTTTAGGATCTCCAGTAAGAATGTGCTTTACTGTTCCATCTTCAAATCGCAGAAATACCTGTGGAATCAAATAATCAGCAGACCAATCTCCATACTTTTTCACGATTTCATCAGCTTGTTTTTCTTCCTCCTTATTATCTATGTCAAGGTAAAGAATTTCTGCGTTTAATTCTTTAGCAATTAGCTTTACATATTTCTCAGAAACTCTGCAATGTGGACACCAATTAGCTTTTACAAAAATCACTTTTTGAACTCTCATAGCCTTGCATAAATTTGCTTAAATAAAAATTTTTGGTATAATTATTATGCCTTCTTCTTCATTTCCAACGCTATAATATTTTCTTTTTAAATACAACAATGCTGTATAGGCGCATGTAATAGCATCTAATTCATCTCCGCTCATATTTTCTTTTATGCCCTTTATTCCTAATTCCTTCAAACCTTTAGCTAATGCTTTGATATCCTGATGCTTTCTAGGAATACCAAGTAAATCTTGAGTTGCACCCGGTAAAACTTCTATGACCTCGAATCCTTTTTCTTCAAATATTTTCCTCAACTTAATTCCCCTATTCGTTAATTTTCTCATCGGTCCTAAAGAAGCCGGGAATAGTTTAATTCCCATTTTGAGCAAAGCCCTATCACATTCTCTGAGATGAATAGGTGCTGGCTCTTCCAAAGATATTTTACCTAAAGGTAAGGAAAGAGGAGCATCAATAGCGATTACGATAGGATTCTCTTTGATCGCGCAAGAAATTATTTCTTCATCACGCTTAAGCGATAATGTTCTTGCATTTAGAGATTCATCCATAATACATACACCGCTATATCTTTTTTCGCTTCCAGCAAGATCTATTCCTAATACTTTCTGCACAATTATTAAATTATTCGTAACATTATATTCTTTATTTAAGCTAAATAGTAATTAGAACATAAGTATAATAATGAATGGAAAGTTCTATTTATTAAATGGTAGTTATATTTTTAAATTTTTGAAGGGCATAAAAAATATATACCCGCAATTATGAAATAGAAATCTAAACCGTTGACATGTCAGCAAATGAACGCTTGCTTAAGCATCTAACGGTTGATTATCAACTTAAATGGCTTCAAAAGATATATGGTAGGAAACAAAAAGATGTGACTAGAACAGTTCCTAAGAAGAAGCAATTGAAAACAATAACAGAGTGGCAAAGGAGAGCGATAGAATTCGTAAAAAGAGCTTATAAAGAATTAGGGCAGCCTGTAACTGTTAGGCAAATTCACTATTATTTGGTTGGTTTAGAACTTCCAGACTATAGAAATGATTTGAAACATTATAACAAATTAGTAGATTTCATATTGAAAGCGAGAATTGTTGGAGAAATTGATTGGGGAATGATCACTGAGACTGAAAGTTTGATGTATGAGCCAATCATTGCAGGCGTTACAAACATAGATGAAGCTATAAACAAAATCATCGAATCGATGCCTTCAATGGGTAAAAATCCATGGGATGAGATAAATAAGTATATTTATGTTTTTACCGAGAAAAGAGAGCTATTTGGGCAAATTAATAGTGTATGTGCTAAATATTATGTCCCTCTGATTAGCTTCAAAGGATATGGTGCGGTGTGGACTAGGGTGAGTAAAATAGCACCGAAAATAAAAGAAAGATTAGATAAAGGTCAAGAAGTATGGGCTTTAGTTATTAGCGATCATGATCCTAGCGGCTTAGATATCAATAGATTTTATATGGCTCTATTGAAAGTATTTCATCATTTCAAGCTGAACGAGTTAAGAGTAGCCTTAACTGCTAAACAAATTGTTGATTATAATTTACCTCCGAACCCAGCAAAAGAAAGCGATCCTAGATTCAAATGGTATAATAAAGAATTTGGAGACGAAAGTTGGGAAGTAGATGCATTAGTTACAAAAGACATAAAAGAAATGCAAAAATTGCTTGAAGAGGCAATTTTAAAGATAATAGGAAACGATATTGAAAGATTCAACAAAATAATTGAAGAAAATAAGAAATTAGCTGATGAGGTAAGGAATAAGATAAAGGAGAAGATGGGTGGTAGCTAGAGATGAAGATTTATATTGAGTTTTATAGAATAACGCATATTGGTTAGAAAACATGGTAAGATTCAAACAAACTGAAGAAATAGTCAAGTTGATGACAAATGTAGAAAGAGTTAGAAATATAGGAACTTTAGCTCATGTTGATCATGGTAAAACTACTTTAAGCGATTCTCTACTTTTAGCTGCTGGTCTAATTTCACCTAAAGTAGCAGGACAAGCATTGGCATTAGATTATGTTCAAATAGAACAGCTTAGACAAATGACAGTAAAGGCTGCAAATGTTAGCCTTTACCATGAATATGAAGGAAAACCATTTGTAATTAATCTCATAGACACACCAGGACACATCGACTTTAGTGGCCATGTTACAAGGAGCTTGAGAGCAATGGATGGCAGTATTAATGTTGTAGATGCAGTTGAAGGTATTATGACCCAAACAGAAACAGTATTAAGACAAGGACTTGAAGAACGTGTTAGACCTCTTCTTTATATAAACAAAATCGATAGACTTATTAAAGAACTAAGACTCACTCCAGAGGAAATTCAAAAGAGAATGCTCGATATAATAAAGGAGTTCAATGCTCTCATTGAGATGTATGCTGATCCTGAATTTAAAAAAACTTGGAAAATCGATCCTGTAAAAGGTCAAATGGCTTTCGGAGCTGCTTTACATAAATGGGGTTTAACAATTCCTTTAGCACAAAAGAAAGGATTGAAATTCAGCGATATAATAGAAGCATATAGCAGAGGAAGTGAAGGTGTTGAAGAGCTTGCAAGAGTAGCTCCTCTTTATGAAGCTATACTAACAATGGTAATAGAACATGTACCTCCTCCTAATATAGCACAAAAATATAGAATTAAAAAAATCTGGCAAGGAGATTTGAATACTGAAATAGGGAAAGCTCTATTAGAATGTGATCCAGACGGTCCTACTATAATGGCGGTTACTAAGGTTGTTGAAGACCCGCATGCAGGCTTGGTGACAGCGGGAAGAGTATTTAGCGGTAGAATATACAGCGGACAAGAGGTTTATCTTTTAAGAAGTAAAAGAGTTGAAAGAGCATTACAAGTTGGAATTTACATGGGTCCTTATAGAGAAAATACATATGAAGTACCTGCGGGAAATATAGCTGCAATTCTAGGCTTAGAACATGCAAGAGCTGGTGAAACTATAGTTGAGAAGAGGATTGTGAATGCAATGGTCCCATTCGAAATATTAAAATACATAAGCGAACCTGTCGTTACCATTTCTATTGAACCTAAAAAGACTAGCGATTTGGTCAAGCTTATCGATACATTGCAAAAAATGGCCATTGAAGATCCTACGTTAAGATTGAAAATAAACAAGGAAACTGGCGAATATCTAATAAGCGGTATGGGAACATTACATTTAGAAATAGTTCTATGGGATTTGAAACAAAGAACTAATATAGATTTCGTAACTAGCAAGCCTTTGGTTATATATAGAGAGAGCATTAGAGAAAAATCGAAACCAGTCGAAACAAAAAGTCCTAATAGACATAACAGAGTGGTGGTCGCAATAGAACCTCTAAACGAAAAAACTTTAGAATTGCTTGCAGAAGGAAAAGTAACCGAGGATCAAGAATGGAGAGTAAGAGCGAAAATACTAAGGGAAGAAGCTGGATGGGATGCTGATGATGCAAGAAATATTTGGGCAATCGACGATAATTTGAACATTTTCGTAGATAATACTAAAGGTGTCCAATACCTAAAAGAAGTTAAGGATACATTGATAAACGGTTTTAAATGGACAACTTCTGAAGGACCTCTATGCCACGAGCCGATAAGAGGAATTCTCGTTAGATTATTAGATGCAACAATACATGAGGATCCTGTTCATAGAGGGCCTGCTCAAATAATGCCAGCTTTAAAGAATGCTATATTAGGAGCCTTTATGATATCCCGACCAGTTCTTTTAGAACCAATATACAAAATTGAAGTTAAAGTGAGTCAAGAATACATGGGAAACGTTTTGAAAATAATCACTACGAAGAGAGGAAAAATAAACATGCTTGAGCAACAAGGAAATCTCGCTATAGTAAAAGGTGAAATTCCTGTTGCTGAAACTACAGAACTTGCTGATGAAATGAGAAATGCAACAGCAGGAAAAGCGTTCTGGGCTACAGAATTCTTGAAATGGCAACCTGTACCTGAAAGTATGGCTATGGATATAATTATGAAAATAAGAGAAAGGAAAGGATTAAAACTCGAGCTTCCTAGATACGAAGATTTCGTAGAGTAGTAACATTTAATCTTTTAATTTGGATTCGTTTTTTAGCAAGATTTTAGCTATTCTACAACATAATCGAAAAATAATGCGCGAAATAAAACTTAAAAGAAATAACATCTCATTAATTTCTTTGGGCGACCGTAGTCTAGCGGTAGGATATCGGCTTCCCGAGCCGAGGACCCGGGTTCAAATCCCGGCGGTCGCATAAAATTTATTTAATATTAATTGGGAAAGAGAAATTATGCCTAATGTTATACTCTGCAATGACGAAGGTAAACCATTGGGCGAAACAAGCGTTGAAGATGCTCATAGTGGAGAAGGGAAGAGACATTTAGCTTTCGTCTTAATAATAGAGAAAGATAATAAAATCTTAGTTCAAAAGAGGGCAAAAAACAAAAGATTTCCAGGCTATTGGGAATTGCCTGCAAGTCATCTATTCGTGGGAGAAACTTGGCAAGAAGCATTGAAAAGAACTTTAAAAAGAGAACTAGGAATAGATGGGGTGAATGAATTTCAAAAGTTATTCCATTTTACATACAAATTTAAGGGTGAGAGGGAACAAGATGTTGAGAATGAATTTTGTGTAGTATTTAAATGTAAGTACGAAGGAGAAATTAAACTTAATAAAGAAGAAGCCGAAGAATATAGATTCTTATACCTTGACGAAATAGAAAAAAGTTTAGTGAATGAAAAGATTTCACCCTGGCTTAAAATACCATTAGATATTCTAAGAAAAAAGAATTTAATTAGTTAATGGAAGAAAAGCGTGTAGCGATAATAACTGGCGCTTCTAAAGGAATAGGTAAAGTGACAGCATATGAAATAGCTAAAAACGGTATTAATGTAAGTTTAATTGCGAGGAGTTTTTCAAAAATTAAGAAAATCTCAAAGGATATAAAAGATAAATATAATGTAGAAACTATTGCAATCAAAACAGACGTTGGAAATAGTAGCGAAGTAAAAAAGTCCGTTGAGGAAGTTATTAAGAAGTTTGGAAGAATAGACTATTTAATAAATTTTGCAGGTTATCCTTTAGTAATTGAGCTATGGAAAAAGAAAGTACATGAGCTAGATGAAAGTTCGATTTTAAAGATATTCAACGTCGATTTTATGGGATCTTTCAGGATGGTAAGAGAATGTTTGCCTCATATGATAAATCAAAGGTATGGAGTAATTATTAATATATCATCCATTCCTAGCTTATCGGGTGATGTGGAAGGAGCTGCATATACCTTTTCCAAAAGCGCTGTAATAGCTCTTACAAAGAATATTGCGAGAACTTACGGAATTTATAATATAAGAGCATACACAATTGCCTTAGGAAGCATAATGACATATGGAACATATAATCAGCTTACTAAATCAGAAAGAAAGATGCTAGCAGAAGAAACTTCTTTGAAAAGATGGGGAAGACCTGAGGAAATAGCTAAATTGGTCTGTAGTCTTATAAGCGATAGCTTTTCCTTCGTCACAGGTCAAACAATAATCGCAGATGGAGGCGTAATAATTTATTGAGTTTAAATCATTTCTAAGATATGATAGAGGAAAGATCTGCTGGAGCGATCATATTCAAAATAGAAAATAAAAAGCCTTACTACCTATTATTAAAAGGAAAGTATAAAAGCGAATATTGGGAATTTCCCAAAGGTTTGATAGAAAAAGATGAAGAGCCTAAACAAACTGCACTAAGAGAAATTAAGGAGGAGACTGGATTAGAAGATATAGAAATAATAGATGGGTATAATGAAAAAGTCACCTATTTTTATAAGAAAGGATCTGAGGTTGTTCATAAAGAAGTCATTCTTTTGCTTGCTAAAGCAAAGAATGAAAATGTAAAAATTTCTTATGAACATGCAAATTATAAATGGGCTGATTTTGAAGAAGCAAGAAAGTTGTTAAGAGAAAATTTAAGGAGAGCTTTGGAAAAAGCCCATGAATTCATCTTAGAACGTTTTTTGACACAAAGAAATCTTTTAGATTTCAGTGCCCCCAGCGGGATTTGAACCCGCGATCCCTGGCTCGAAAGGCCAGTATTCTTATCCGGGCTAAACTATGGGGGCGTGATATGGTGTTCAGTCACTCTCATTTTGCAGATGATTTGCCTACCTATTATTATCTTTTAAAGAAGTAGCTTTAAAAGATTTTTTTAATAAGTATTTTCTTGGATGCCTCGGTAGTTTAGCCCGGATAAGAATACCGGCCTCTCAAGCCGGGGATCGCGGGTTCAAATCCCGCCCGAGGCATAAAATAAATAAGCTTAAGCATTATGTGAAATCATATGGTACAAAAACACTCCAACGATCTAGTTAAGCCAACAGGAGGGAAAAAAGGGAGTAGTAGAAAGACTAGAAGATATGAATTAGGTAGCGAACCAACTCTTACAATTTTGTCAAAAGAAGATTTTAGAATAAAAGAAAGAGTTTACGGTGGAAACTATAAAATTAGACTTAAAGAAGCAAGATTCGCTAACGTAGCAGATCCTAAGTCTAACAAAGTACAAAAGGCTGAGATTCTAGCAGTAATAAGCAACCCAACAAATGCAGAATTTGATAAGAGAAAGATAATTACTAAGGGCGCTATAATAAAGACTGGTATTGGAGAGGCTGTGATAACTTCTAGACCTGGTCAGGATGGTATAATAAATGCAAAGTTATTGATTAAGTGAAAGTAAGAGATTTCATAATTATATGGCCGGTTTATCTTGAAGCAAGCCTCTCTAGGAAGGAAGGTAGACGAGTTCCTTTAAAGATTGCAATAGAAAAAGTAAAGATAGAAGAAATAGCACTTGCTGCCTCTCAACTTAACTATAAAGTAGAAATCATTCCTGATAAAGCTTATCCGCGTTGCTGGTGGATCAAAGGTTGTGTAAAATTATATCCTAAAAAAGAGAAGAAGAATGATTTGCTTAAAAAAATAGCCATTAGAATTAAAGAAAATAGAAGCAAAAGTATCCTACGCCATTCCTTTAGATAACGTTTTTATACCCTAAACATTCTTTAGCAAAAGAATCTCGAAATTTCTTAAGATATTATAAAAGAGTACACTTTTTGATTTCTCAAAATCGCACCATTAAAACAATACGTCGAAGTCGTGCATCATAAAATCGAAAGCCTTAAATACTTATATTACAATGGAAATTTGCGGTCTTCTAATGAAACGACTTGGTTTCGTGTCCCACATATCAAAAAGAGGGAGATTAATAGTCAAGGCAGAAACCATACCTAAATTATTCAGCGAGGTTTATGATAAAGAGCAAAAGCCTATAGGAAAGATAATCGATATCTTAGGACCTGTCAGCTCACCTTTTGTAGCAGTTAAGCCTTATGATAAAGCTGATTTGGAAAAATTTAAAGAAGCAGAGCTTTTCTTGAAATGACAACATTTGATTATTCTGTTCGCACATGCGATCTTTGTGGTTCTAGTGATATCATTATAAATAAGGATGAAGGTTCCCTTGTTTGTAAACAATGCGGGAATGTAATAAAACAAAACATGATAGACCTAGGTAGAGAATGGAGAATCTTCTTTGGAGATAGTGATGATGTAGGTACGAGAACTGGTGCACCTATTAAATTTGCTATCCATGATAAAGGTATAACTACTGATGTAAAGCTGGTTTCAAAAGATAAATCGAATAGAGCGGCTTTGGAAAAAGCATTGCTCTTTTCAAAGTATCAAAAGAGAATAAGAGTGAGCAATTCCAATGAGAGGAACATGTATATAGCATTCATAATGTTAGATGAAATTTCGAAGAAATTAAACTTACCTGAAAGAGTTAGGGAAACAGCGGCATTCATATATAGAAAAGCTATTAGCTCAATGAATAGTAAAGGTAAATCAATTAAAGGGCTTTTAGCAGTCTCAATATATGCTGCATCAAAAATATGCGATTATCCTGTTGGACTTAAGAATATATTGGAAACATTCAATGTAAAAAGCAGGACGTTCTCTAAGTATTATCAAATAGTTACAGAATTCTTGCCGAAAAAGACAAATGCTAAAATGAAAACAAATACAAGCATTAATCACATACCCGATATTGTCAGGAAACTAGGTTTAGGAAGTGAAGTTGAAGTCACATCTAAGAATATTTTAGAAAAAGCTTTGTCAAGTGGATTCATAGCAGGAAAGTCACCATTAAGCCTTGCTGCTGCAGCAGTTTATATTGCATGCTCTTTAACTGATAACAAAAGAACGCAAAGACAGATTGCAGAAGCTACAGGAGTAACTGAAGTTACAATTAGAAATAGAAGCAAAGAACTTATTAGAAGCTTAGACATTAATATAGAGTTGTGAAAAAGAAGATTAATAAGGAAGAACTCAAACAAAAGATTTTAGAAACTATTAGAAAACGAAAAGAAGGGATTAGGAGAAAAGATCTATGGAAAACTTCTAAAATCAAAAGTGAAATAGGAACCAAAGCCCTTCTGGAATTGATAAAAAATGGTAAGATAATACAAATCGAAGAGTATGTTGATGGAAAAAAGGTTCACCATTTGAGATTGCCGATCAAGAAGCTTAAAATGATACCGATTGAACCTGTAAAAGATTTACCTTGCATACCTTGCAACGATTATGGATATTGTAGCGAAATAGGTAATTTAACACCTATAAATTGTAAGAAATTAGATGAATGGCTTGAATATAGCTAATGGATATAGAAACGAAAATAGATTTAATAAAAAGACCGCCAACTGAGGAAATAATTCAAGAAGATGATTTAAGGGAACTTTTATCCATAAACGATAAACCCTCTCATTATATAGGTTTTGAAATATCTGGATTATTGCATTTAGGAACACTCATAATTTGTGGGGATAAAATAAACGATTTATGTGAGGCTGGTATTAACTGCACTGTTTATTTAGCTGATTGGCACAGCTTTATAAATAAAAAATTAGGAGGAAATTGGGATAATATAATCAAAGCTTCAAAATATTATGAAAAAGCCTTTAGATTTTATTGCCCAAAGGCTAATATTCTTCTAGGTAGTAAGTTCTACGAAGGTAATGATGAATATTGGAAAGATGTGATGAGATTTGCTTCACAAATAACTTATGCGAGAACTGTTAGGACATTAACTATAATGGGAAGAAGCGAGAAAGAAGAACTTTCAATGGCTCAATACTTATATCCAATAATGCAAGCTGTAGATGTAAAGCATATAGGAAAAGATATTGCTCATGGTGGAATGGATCAGAGAAAAATACATGTGCTATGCAGAGAGGTTTTTCCGAAACTAGGATGGAAGAAACCAATAGCTATTCATCATCATCTTTTACCAGGTCTAGCAGAGCCGCCTAAAATCGATACAAAAGACAAAATGGAAATGGTCGTAGCTGTAAAAATGAGCAAATCTAAGCCTTGGACTGCGATTTATATACACGATAGTGAAGAAGAAATAAGAAAGAAATTAAGAAAAGCTTGGTGCCCTGAAAGGCAAGTTGAAATGAATCCAGTATTGGAGATAGCTAAATACATTGTATTCAGAAGAAAAGAAAGCCTAATTATAGAAAGAGAGAGCAAGTATGGAGGAACTATCGAAATTAACTCTTATAAAGAATTAGAAGAAAAGTACTCTAAAGGGGAAATTCATCCTTTAGATCTAAAGGAAGCAATTGCTAGAGAGTTAAATTTAATTCTTGAACCAATAAGGAAGTATTTTGAAATACCTGAAAATAAGGAACTGGTAGATACGATCAAAAAATTTGAAATAACTAGGTAGATTTAAGCAGTTTATCTAATAATAAATAACCATGTTGAATGACGCCGAAAGATCCTTTCATACATTCTTTTTCCGAAAACTTCTTCAACGAATCCGCTTTATTACTCGGATTATAGAAAATGAAAGGAACAGGAGAATCACTATGTGCTTTTAATTCAGGAGGAGTCGAGTGATCGCAAGTAACTAATATTGCTGTTTTGTTTAGATCTAAATTTTCAAGTAAGGGTTTGAAAAAAGAATTATCTATTGATTCAATAGCTTTTAATTTTCCATTAAAATCTCCATCGTGCCCAGGTTCGTCGGCACCCTTTAAATGTACAAATACGAAATCATAGTTTTCTAATTGCTTAATAACGAGCTCAGCTTTTTCTTTATAAGATAATCCATAGCTCCAAACATAATCCATTCCAAGAAGTCTTGCAATACCTAACTCAACCGGCATATCTGCAATGCAAATAGGGTGAAAACCATATTTGTTGCTAAAATTCTGAACTTTTGGAATATTTGAGCCTGCATCACGCAACAATATAGCATTAGCTTCTAGCTTTCCACTAATTTTTCTTTTAACGTTTATTTCACTATTGCTCAATATCCTCTTAGATTCTAAGAAAAAAGTATTAACTAGTTCTGCAGCTTCTAACGAATCTTCTGATAAAGGTTTGCAGAATTCTATTTCTTTTTTTGGTTCAGTCATCGCATGCGTAACATCTCCAATTCTAACATATGCAGGATCAATATTTGTAATTTTAGATGCAAACGGTCTATCTTTTTTCTTTATAACTAAAACACATCGATGACCTATCGTATGAACAAGTTCATATTTATAGCCTTTAATATCTTTTAGATTGGATCGGACTTCTTCAATAAGAATTTTAGCTTCCGAATCGCTTAAGCTCCTTCCAACTCTACGATCAATAACTTCATTATCTCTTACAGTAGCGAAATTACCTCTCAATGCAAGATCTCCTTCTTCAAAATTTATACCCGCGCCTAGAGCTTCAAGAACACCCCTAGCTATTTTCAATTCTTTAGGATTATAACCTAGCATCGATAAAGTAGCAGCATCGCTCTCTGGAGCAATTCCCTTCTCTATAGGATATACTATCCCTCCTTTGGATAAAGAAGCTAATTTTGCTAAGTTTGATGTATTAGCTATATCTAAAACAGTTTTATCATATTCAATACCATCTGAAGCACCGTCTAGAATAACATAAATAAGCTTAGCAAGCATAAAGTTTCATCTCATCAAAATTTATAAGTTTATTTACTTTTAAGAAGTAGTTTAAAAGGTGAATGAGTATTGGATTTAATAAAATTATACTTCCAAGATATGTTTATACAGGTCCAGGTATAATAAAAGAGCTCCCTATAGTTTTGAATTCTTTAGTAGTATCAAAAGCTAGAGTGATGCTCATAAGCGGTTCAAATGAAACACAAAAAATTTCTCAAGATTCAATTAAGCCTGTTTTAGAAAGAGAAGGATTGGAAGTCGATTCAATTTTCATTAACGATATGAAAGATTTTGTCGAAAATATTCATGAACACATACATAAAATTAAAGAATCAGACCCTAGAATCATCTTGGGAATCGGTGGTGGAAAAGCGATAGATTCAGCGAAACTTTTAGCCTCGATTTCCAATAAGCGTTTCATGAGCATACCTACGAATGCCTCTCATGACGGTGTATCTTCCCCTGTGATATCTTTTGTATTAAGCCTTTATCTCAGAAGTAAATATGATCTGAAAATAGAATTAAAAGCACCTGTAGCAATCCTTGCTGATTTAAACTTCATAATGAAATGCCCTAAAAAGAGCTTAATAGCAGGTGTAGGCGATTTGATAGCCAAAAAAATCGCTGTAAAAGACTGGCAACTAGCACATATGCTAAGAGGAGAAGAATACAGTGAATACGCCGCATCTATGGCTCTTATGAGTGCAAGACTTATTGAAGATAATATTTCAGAAATATCAAAATTTGATGAAAAGGCATTTTCCATTGTTTTAAAAGCTTTAATAGGAAGCGGAATAGGAATAAGCGTAGCAGGATCTTCTAGGCCAGCAAGCGGTTCAGAACATCTATTCAGCCATGCCTTAGATATTCTAGCAGAGAAGTATGGTTTTAAAAATGAATTGCATGGTTTGCAATGCGGTCTTGGAACGATTATAATGAGCCAATTACATGGAATGAATTATAAAAAAATTAAACAACTACTTAAAAAAATAAATGCGCCTACAAATAGCGAAGAAATAGGAATTGAAAAAGAATATCTTATTAAGGCTGTTATGCTGAGTAATAAAATAAGAAAAGATAGATATACTATACTAGGTGAATCAGATATAAGTTATAATACAGCAGAAAAATTACTTAAAAGAGTAGAAGTTATTTAAAACGTATAGGAAACAAGTAAATAAGTAATTTCAAGAAATCAATTGCTTCATTAATATTAAATTTTGATTTCCCTTTTCTTCTATTTATAAATTTTATTGGTACCTCTTTTATTTTAAAATTTAGTTTGTTAATATAAAAGATTGTTTCCAATTGAAAGTTGAATTTTTCACTTTTTACAATTTTTATAACACTCTTAATTATATTTCTCTTATAAGCTCTATAACCTGAGGTCACATCAGAACAATTTATGTTGAGAAGAATTTTAGCAAACAGATTCGCAATATAATGCGTTAAATATCTATAAACATTCCAACCGATTATTTGAGCACCATTTACATGCCTACTACCAATTACAACATCCGCATCTTCTATTTCTTTCAAAAATCTTTCAATATCTGAAGGATCATGACTCAAGTCTGCATCCATAGTAATAATGAAATCACAAGTTGCTTTCTTTATACCTTCCTTATATGCACTGCCGATTCCTTGCTTAAAACCTCTTTCTATTAATAAAACACGCGAATCTTTTCTCATATAATCGTTGATGACTTCAATCGTACCATCCTTACTGCCATCATCTACTATGATTATTTGAGCAACGCAGCTTTTTTGCAATAAACTAGGAAGCAAGATCAATATATTATCTTTTTCATTGTAGGTAGGTATTATAACTGAAACTTTTTTATTCATTGCATATGAGGTTTAACATAAACATAGATATACATATAAGAAGAAGGAATTGTATACTTTACATTAGGTATAGTTTTTTCAATTTTAGGCGGTTTAATTAAACTTGTAAAGAAATTATAGAAAAACTTATTAAATGGAGAAGGAATTAAAATAGATAAGTTTCTTATATCAATTTCATTTAATAATCTATATTTGGTAATTAAATAGAGATATAACAAGATCGATGATATAATGAATAGAATTAGTAATGGCAAACTTAGATTAATTCTATAAATATTAAGTAGGAGCATCGGAGAGAAGAGAAGAAGAGAAACTAAAGCAGTTTTTATGTGAAAACTCGCATTGTAAGCAGATCTTTCCCTCTTATAAAACCAGCTTGAAATAAATAAAAAACTTAATATGAATAAAGACGCTCTTCCGAAAGCAGCCCCGTTAATACCATAATTCTGATAGAATAATTGTGTTAGCGCTGTTCCTATTGCAATAGCAACAATGTTTGAATACATGATTATTTTGGATTTGTCTAATGCCAATAAAGCTGAAGTGAGGGAAGCTATAGGAAAGGTAATTCCTATTGCAAGAGTTACGATGAAGAAGATAAACCACCCTTCAGTATACTTAATTCCTGCAAAAACACTCATTATGGGTTCAGCTAGCATAGCAATAGCGATAATAAAAGGAGACAACGCAGTGCATATTACTCGAATTGTTGAATTTACCGTTTCTAAAAACAATTGTTTATTTTCAGATAAAATATAAGAGAAGTGCGGTAATAGGGCATTTGATATTAATTGAGGTAAATTCATTAAAATTAAGCTTGCAGTTATTGCAGTACCATAAATTGCATAATTTTCTAAGCC
>Ga0101942_100292_pt1 | contig 24327 bp, 20 predicted proteins | sample DewCreD2012metaG_4_FD_75243 | JGI IMG/M metagenome (GOLD analysis project Ga0101942, IMG submission 75243) | Hot spring sediment bacterial and archeal communities from British Columbia, Canada, to study Microbial Dark Matter (Phase II) - Dewar... ...
GCTCGCCGGTGCGCTTCTGCCAACTCCTTCACCGTGGCATCCAAATGACTCAGCCGCTCCTCCGCTCGCCGGTGCGCCTCCACCAACTCCCCCACCACAGTTTCCAACCGCCCCACCCGATCCTCCAACTGCCCCACTCGCTCCTCCGTCCGCCGCTGCGCCTGCACCAGCTCCTCGACCACAGCTTCCAATCGGCCTATCCGCTCCTCCGCCTGCCGCTGCGCCTGCGTCAACTGCTCCACCGCCGCTTCTAACCGCGCGACCGCAGCCGTCAACTCCCTCACCTGCTCCCCCGTCTGCCGCTGCGCTTCCGCCAATTCCTGAACGACGGCCGGCAATCTCAAGAGGTCTTCCGTTAAGATCAAACGGCGCAATTCGGCCTGCCACTCCGGATGCTGCGCCAGAAGGCGAACCAGATCCGAGAAGTCATTCACCGTGAAGGCCATAGCTTTTCCCCCTCATCAGTGTATCACGCTGATTCCACGGAAGCGAGAGCAGCAATATGCCGCACAGGAGCACAGCCTCTCTAGATCTTCGGCTCACCTGCCGACGCGGGCGAACTGGTCCAGTCGCGCGACAGCTTCCTGGAGGACCTCCCGAGACGCCGCGTAAGAGATGCGCACATATCCTTCCGCGCCGAAGGCCGATCCGGCCGTGAGCGCGATCTGACACTCTTCAAGCAGGCGCACTTCCAGGTCCTTCGATGCCGGGATATCGCGCGCCCGCATCAGCTCCCGAACGTCGGGGAAGACGTAAAAGGCCCCTTCGGGCTCCACACATCGAATGCCCGGAATCCGGTTGAGCGCCGCCAGCAGAAACTCGCGCCGTCGTTGATACTCCTGCAGCATCCGCACCACCGATTCCTGAGGCCCGGTGAGCGCTTCCAAAGCCGCCTTCTGGGCGATCGAGGTCGGATTCGACGTGGAGTGGCTCTGGACCTTGATCATCTCCCGAACCCACGCTTCCGGACCGACGGCGTAACCGATGCGCCATCCCGTCATCGCGTAGGTTTTGGAGAACGAGCCGACGATGAGCACACGCGCGCGCAGTGCCTCCGGCAGGGCCGCTGCCGAGAACGATTCATGAGGGGGGTAGACGAATTCGCGGTAACACTCATCGGAGATGACGTAGAGCCCGCGCTCAACGGCCCACTCGACGATGCGCCGGAACTCACCGGGTGAGATGACGCGTCCCGTGGGATTGCACGGCGAATTGAGGATGAGCAGTTTCGTCCTCGGCGTCACCGCCGCGCTCACCATCTCCGCCGTGAGTCGGAAGTCGTTCTCCTCCGTCGGAATGAAGCGGCTGCGCCCACCGGCGAAGGTGACGACCTGCGGGAACGTCACCCAATATGGGGCGGGGATCAGGACCTCATCCCCTGGCTCGATCAAGGTCACCACGGCGTTGAAGATCGCCTGCTTGCCTCCGGCCGTCACGATGACTTGTCCGGGCGTATAGGTCGAACCGAAGCGCTCGTTCAAAGACCGAGCGATGGCGGCGCGCAGCTCGGCGATGCCGGCCGCCGGCGTATAGCGCGTGAAATCCTCCGCCAGGGCGCGACGCGCGGCCTCCTTGATGTGCTCGGGCGTAGGGAAATCCGGCTCCCCCGCTCCAAGATCGAGCACGCGCAGGCCGGCGGCGCGCAACCGTTCCGCCGCTTGCAGGACGGCCATCGTGGAAGACGCTTCCATGAGGCGCACGCGTTCGGCTGCCGGGAAACTCCGTTCATCAAGAGCGCGTTCCTGTGTCATCCTCATCCCCTCCCACGCGTAGGGCATTGTGACCCGCATCCCTCTTGGCCAAGAGCTTCTCCCGCATCTTCCGCTCGACAATAGGGGGGACGACACCGGCGATGTCTCCCCCCAAGGCGCACACCTCCTTCACCAGGCGGGAGCTGAGGTACGTATAGGGCTCGGCGGGCATCATGAAGATCGTCTCGATCGTGGGATCGAGCCGCCGGTTCATGAGGGCCATCTGGAACTCATACTCGTAGTCGGAGATCGCGCGAATCCCTCGGATGATGACTCGCGCCTCGACCTTCCGCGCGTATTCAACGAGCAGACCGTCGAACGTGTCCACGCGGACCTGAGGGGAGCGCACGACCGCACGGATCATCTCCACGCGCTCCTCCGCCGTGAAGAGCGGTGTCTTCGCCGGATTGACGAGCACGGCGACGATCACCTCATCGAAGAGCCGCGCGGCCCGCTCGATCAGATCCAGGTGACCATTGGTGATGGGATCGAATGATCCCGGATAAATGGCTCGCCGCATGCTCCTCCCCCCTTCGGGAGGCTCGGTTCACCCCGAATGCGGTCTCGGGCCGAACGCGCCCCCCGTGAGTTGCTGCCCTCCGTTCTCGCCGATCCTTCCCTCCACGTGAACAAACTCGTTGCGGAAAGGCCAATTTTAAGCTACCCTATTGTCGGATTCAAACCAGAAGGCATGGTGTGATGAACCGATGATCGAGGAATTTCGCCAACAGTATGAAGAGCTGAGGTCGCGCGCGCTCGAACTCAGGAGGTTTCTTTGACATCGAGGGGAAGCGAGAGGAGCTGGCGCGACTTGAAGAGCTGATGGCGCAGCCGGAATTTTGGAACGATCCGGCTCGCGCCGGGCACACGCTGCGCGCCCGGCATCGGGTGGAATCCGAGATCGAGGCGGTTGAGCGCCTGGAGCGCGAACTGGAGGAGATCGAGATCCTCCTGGACCTCGCCCAAGAAGACGAAGCGTTCCTGCAGGAGCTGCGCGAGCGGGTGTCCCGAGTGGCGGCCGAGATCGCAGAGATGGAGCTGAAGGCGCTCCTGTCAGGAGAGCACGACGCGGGCAACGCCATTGTGACGATCACGGCCGGAGCGGGGGGGACAGACGCACAAGATTGGGCGGAGATGCTCCTGCGCCTCTATCTCCGGTGGGCGGAGAAGCACGGCTATAAGACCGAACTGCTCGATCTGCAACCCGGCCAAGAGGCGGGGATCAAATCGGCGACGTTCCGCGTCGAGGGCGAGTACGCTTACGGATACTTGAGCGCGGAATCCGGTGTGCATCGGCTCGTGCGCCTCTCCCCCTTCAACATCGCCCACAGCCGCGAGACGAGCTTCGCCTCGGTCTCCGTCTATCCGGATCTGGACGAGGACATCGTCGTGGAGATTGATGAGAAGGACCTGCGCATCGAGACGTTCCGCGCCTCAGGGGCTGGCGGGCAACACGTCAATAAGACGGAATCGGCCGTGCGCATCACGCACCTCCCGACGGGGATCGTCGTCTCCTGTCAGAATCAGCGCTCGCAACATCAGAATCGCGAGATGGCCTTGCGAATCCTTCGCGCAAAGCTCTACGAGCACGAGCGACAGAAGCGCCTGGCCGAACGGCAGCAACTGGAGCAGAACAAACGCGAGATCAGCTTCGGATCGCAAATCCGAAGCTATGTCCTGCATCCTTACAAGCTCGTGAAGGACCTGCGCACGCGATATGAGACGAGCGATGTGGATGCCGTCCTGGACGGCGAGATTGACGAGTTCATCCGCCAGTACCTGATCGCGAAGCGAAAGGGCGCGATCGAACCGGCGGCGACGAAAACGAATTGACGAGCGCACGCATGGTCGCCTCTCATCCGCCCATGAATCACCCCTCGCGCTCGCGCGCGGATGAAGCCCTGGGCGTCCTGCTACTGGCCGGTGGCGTGCTCCTTCTGCTCAGCGTGCTCTCCTATCACCCGGAAGATCCCTCCTGGAACGTGCTCACTTCCCGTTCGATCGTGCACAACAAGATCGGGCGCGTGGGGGCCTATGTGGCGGACTTCTGCCTTCAAGTCTTCGGGCTGGCCGCATTCGCGCTGCCGGCGCTGCTGTTCGCCTGGGCGTGGTCGAAGCTGCGTGGCCGGCCGCTTCGGGCGCCCGTGACCAAAGGCTTGGGATGGGCGAGCTTCCTGCTCTCGGGAGCTGGATTGCTGAGTGTGCTCCTTCCCCGGCCGTATGTCCTGTGGCCCACGGTCCGTCCCGGGGGGATGCTCGGTACTCTCCTGGCCGCGCAATTAGTCGCCGTTCTGAACACGGTCGGAGCGGCTCTGGTGCTCGGTGTCACTATGCTTCTCGCCCTCATGGTCGCGGGAAACTTCTCCCTGATCGCTGCCGGAGGGGCCGTCATGCGGGGGGCGCGGAGCATCGCAGCCCGTCTCCGAGGGGCCATGGAGCGCCCGCAGCGAGAGGAAGTCGTGAGCGCCGCTGCAGAACTGGCGAGCACGCCTCGACCGAAGATCGCCTCAGCTGAGGCGCCCGATCTCACTGAAACGGTGACGACGGCCACTGCTTCGGAGCTCCCGCGCGCGCCGGGAGTGGCGGCTGCCCGTCGGGAAGGAGCGCGAGCGACCGAACCCGTCCTCTCGCTCGCGGAGGCCGAGACGGAGGTGAGTCCTCGGACGCGCAGCCCCGTCCCTCCTGTACCCGTAGATGTTGAAGAGATCATCGAGCGCGCCGGTCCTTCTCCGACCCCAGCTCCGACCGGATGGCGTCCCTCGAGCGAAGCCGTGCGCCGGGCTCCCGCAGATCCGATCGCCGAGATGCTCTCGACAGCCTCGGTCCGAACCACCAAACCGGTGGAGAAGGCGAGCCCTGCCGAGCGCTCGAGGCCGCTCAGCCCGGGAGGGAGCTTCTCGCTCCCCTCGGTGGAGATGCTCACAGAGCCTTCGCCCCCGCACGAGCAGGCGCATGAGGAGCTGATGCAACGGGCCGTCCTCCTGGCGGAGAAGTTCAAGGAGTTCGGCATCACGGGGCACGTGCACCAGATCAGCCCGGGCCCGGTCGTGACGACGTTCGAGTTCAAACCGGATCCGGGGATCAAGTACAGCCGCATCGTCAGCTTGGTCGAAGATCTCTGCCTCGCTCTGGAGGCCGAATCCATTCGGATTGATCGCATCCCGGGCAAGTCCACGATTGGGATCGAAGTCCCCAATAGACATCGCGAGTTGATCCGTCTGCGCGAGATCCTCGAATCGAAGAAGTTTCAGGAATCGCGCTCCCGCCTCACGATCGCCCTGGGCAAGACGATTGACGGCGGGGTCTACATCAGCGATCTGGCGAAGATGCCGCATCTGCTGATCGCGGGGGCGACGGGCTCGGGCAAGTCCATGACGGTCAACTGCATCCTCGTCTCCATCCTCTTCAAGGCGACGCCCGAGGAGGTGCGGTTCATCCTCATTGATCCGAAGCGCCTGGAGCTGGGGCTTTACGATGGCATCCCTCATCTGCTGGCTCCCATCGTCACCGATCCGAAGCGCGCGGCGTACGCGCTGAAGTGGGCCGTCGCCGAGATGGAGAATCGCTACAAGCTGCTCGCGAGCTTCGGCGTTCGCAATATCGAGCAATTCAACCGCGAGGTGCGAGACCTCTCCGACCGGCGCGCGATGTCCGAGAGCGGGGAGCCGATTCGCCCGCTCCCTTACATCGTCATCATCATTGATGAGCTGGCCGACCTGATGATGGTCGCCTCCAGTGAGGTCGAGACGGCGATCACGCGCCTGGCGCAAATGGCGCGAGCTGTCGGCCTGCATCTGGTCCTGACGACGCAGCGCCCCTCGGTGGATGTCATCACGGGGCTCATCAAGGCGAACTTCCCCTGCCGCATCGCCTTCCGCGTCTCCTCGAAAGTGGATTCGCGCACGATCCTCGACGCCAATGGAGCCGAAGCGCTCCTGGGACGCGGCGACATGCTCTTTCTGCCGCCGGGCTCGTCGCGCCTGGTGCGCGTGCACGGCGCTTTCCTCGAGGAGGCGGAGATCAAGCGCGTGGTCGAGTTCCTCAAGGCGCAAGGCGAGCCTCACTATGATGAGACCGTCCTCATGTCGGACAAGGAGTACGCGGCGGCGCAGGGGGGTGGGGAGAAACGCGACGAGCTGTACGAAGAGGCCCTCAAGATCGTCGTGGAGATGGGGCGCGCCTCCACGTCCGTCCTGCAACGCCGCTTACGCATCGGCTACGGGCGCGCGGCCTCGATCATTGATATGATGGAGCGCGAGGGATACGTGGAGCCCGCCGATGGACCGCGCCCGCGCGCCATCACCCGTAAGGCCCTCGAATTTCGCGAACGCCTCCGGCAGATGGACGCCGAGCGGTAGAAAAAGGCGCTTCCGACCGAGTATAATTCCCCCTGACTTGCGGGCGACTCGGGGGACAGAGTGATGAGAGAGAGCGACACGGGTGCCCTCAACGTCTTTCCCGCCGGTTCGCGCGGGAGAGGCGAAGCGCCTCGCCCACCACTTGGTGAGCGTTCAACCGACGTTCCCCCGCAGTGAAGCTCGGCATCTCTCTCAGGGAGGCCCTCATATGATTTCCAAAACCCTCACCGATTGGGTCGAAGACGTCGCACAACTGACGCAACCGGATCGCATCGTCTGGTGCGATGGATCGGAGGACGAATATCATGCGCTCATCGAACAAATGCTGCGCGAGGGGACACTACTTCGCCTCAACGAGCGGAAGTACCCCAACTGCTATCTTCATCGCAGCCATCCGACCGATGTCGCGCGAACGGAACATCTGACCTTCATCTGCACGCCGAAACCGGAGGATGCGGGTCCGACGAATAACTGGATGTCTCCCGAAGAAGCGCGCGAGCGCGTGGGCGCGCTCTTTCGCGGCTGCATGCGAGGACGGACCATGTACGTCGTCCCGTATTTGATGGGCCCGCCCGGCTCTCCCTTCAGCGAGGTCGGCGTGGAGGTGACCGACAGTCCGTACGTCGTCGCGAACATGCGCATCATGACGCGCATGGGGACGATCGCGTTGGAGCACTTGGGGGATTCCGACCGCTTCGTGCGAGGTCTGCACTCGCTCGGCGATCTGAGTCCGGAACGACGCTATATTTGCCACTTCCCAGAAGAGCGCATGATCTGGAGCATCGGATCGGGATATGGGGGGAATGCCCTGCTCGGGAAGAAGTGCCATTCCCTGCGCATCGCGAGCGTCGAGGCGCGGGACGAGGGATGGTTGGCCGAACATATGCTGATCATCGGCGTCGAGGACCCAGAGGGGCGGGTGACGTATCTAGCCGGCGCCTTCCCGAGCGCGTGCGGGAAGACGAATCTCGCCATGCTCGTCCCTCCACCGGCGCTGAGCCGCTATAAGGTCTGGACCGTGGGGGACGACATCGCCTGGCTGCGGTTCGGCCCGGATGGTCGCCTCTGGGCGGTGAATCCGGAGACGGGTTTCTTCGGCGTCGCTCCGGGCACGAGCATGCGGACGAATCCCAACGCGATGATTGCGCTCTCGCGGAACTCGATCTTCACGAACGTGGCGCTGACCCTGGACGGAACCCCCTGGTGGGAGGGGATGAGCGATCCACCGGAATATGCCTATGACTGGCAGGGGCGACCATGGACGCCGACGAGCGGCCGACCGGCGGCTCATCCGAACGCACGATATACGGCGCCGGCACGACAATGCCCTTCGATCTCCCCGCATTGGGAGGATCCGCAGGGTGTGCCGATCTCGGCGATCCTCTTCGGAGGACGGCGAGCGCGCGTGGCGCCGCTGGTCTATGAGGCCTTCGACTGGACGCACGGAGTCTTCGTCGGCGCGAGCATGGCATCGGAGACGACGGCGGCTGCTGTGGGGGAAGTCGGCGTCGTGCGTCGCGATCCGATGGCGATGCTCCCCTTCTGCGGCTACAACATGGCCGACTACTTCCGCCACTGGCTGCGCATGGGCGCGCGCAGCTCGAAAATGCCGCGGATCTTCCACGTCAACTGGTTCCGCACAGATGCGAACGGTCGGTTCCTCTGGCCGGGATTCGGCGAGAATCTTCGCGTCCTCAAATGGATCATCGAGCGCGTGAACGGAGGCGGTGAGGCCGAGGAGACGCCCATCGGATACGTGCCCACGCCCGACGCGCTCGATCTGGATGGGCTCGCGCTCTCGAAGGAAACCCTACGGGAGCTGCTGCGCGTGGATCCTCACGACTGGCGTCGCGAAGCGGAGGCCATCGCGGAGTTCTTCTATCAGTTCGGCGATCGCCTTCCCGAAGAACTGTGGCATGAGCATCGCCGGCTTCTGCGCCGCTTGGGATGAGCCATCGCCTCTCCGCAGCGCCTTCCCGGACGAGGGGGTGCAACCCCTTCGACGCGGACGAGATCTCCGCACACGAGACCGATGAAGGCGCGCCCGGATTACTCCTTCCGCTCCGGGCTGATGGAGATCTCGCTCACCTCCTGCTCGAACGTCGGCCCCTCGACGAAGAGATAATATGCCACGCCCACCAGCACGAGGACAACCAGGATGGCGATCACAACAATATACCACGGCAAGCCATAGGGCATCAGCAGCAGAAACGGCCCGATGATCACAAGTCCCAATCCCGTCGCGATGGAGGCGCGCACGAGCGGCGTCTCCTCCGCAGGCGTTCGCAAGCGCTCCCCGATCAGCGCCCCCGCGACGGTCGCGACGACGCCCACGGCGATCGTGACCAGGAGCGACATCCACGCCCCCACCCGCGCGAAAGAGACGAGGAAGATGGTCTCCGGCGCTCCGGCCAAGACCGCCAGTGAAGTCACCAGCATCGCGCCGAGCGCCGCCAGAATCGGTTCGCCTAAGATGACGCGCTCTTGCATGAGCCCGAGGATCAAGCCGCCGATGAAGAAGCTCCCGAGCGTGATGGCCAGGAATAAGGGATTCCCGAATCGGAGCGTCGCCATCAGCGGTTCCGATCCCGATTCGGCGATGCGCTGCGCATACAGCGAGACCAGCGCGCCGACGACCACATGCATCCCCACGATGACGGCCATGCTGATGAGGACTCGCTTGGCCCCTCCCCTCATCGTCGCCCTCCTCGGAGGTCTTCCCTTCACGATTCCGGCGAGATCATAAAGCCCCTCGCACCGCTTGTCAACGGACGATGCGCCTGAGCGCCATCGTCATTCACTCGAGGGTGTGCATCGAAGCGAGGAATTCGGCGTTCGAGCGGGTCCGGCTCAACTTCTCCAAAAGCAGCTCCATCGCTTCGACGGGCGAGAGCTGACTGAGGACGCGCCGAAGGATGAAGATCCGATGCAGATCCTCGGGGGGGATGAGCAACTCCTCCTTGCGCGTGCCCGACCGCAGGATGTCTATGGCGGGGAAGATGCGCTTATCCACGAGGCGCCGATCCAGATGGATCTCCATATTGCCCGTCCCCTTGAACTCCTCGAAGATGACGTCGTCCATGCGCGATCCCGTATCAATGAGCGCCGTGGCGATGATCGTGAGCGACCCCCCCTCTTCCACCTTGCGCGCGGCGCCGAAGAAGCGCTTGGGGCGCTGCAGGGCGTTCGCGTCCAGGCCGCCGGAGAGGACCCTCCCCGAGGAGGGGATCGTGGCGTTATAGGCGCGCGCCAGGCGCGTGATCGAATCCAGTAGGATGACGACATCGCGCCCGTGTTCGACCAGCCGCTTCGCCTTCTCGATGACCATCTCGGCCACCTGCACATGGCGCGCGGCCGGCTCGTCAAAGGTGGAGCTGATGACCTCCCCGTGCACCGAGCGCATCATGTCGGTCACCTCCTCCGGCCGCTCGTCAATCAGGAGGACGATGAGGATGATCTCCGGATGATTGCGCGTGATCGAATTCGCGATATTCTGCAGGAGCATCGTCTTGCCCGCGCGCGGCGGGGAGACGATCAATCCCCGCTGCCCTTTCCCGATGGGCGTCAACAGGTCCAGGACGCGCGCGGAGAGATTCCCCGGCCCCACCTCCATCCGAATGCGCTCGCACGGATAGAGGGGGGTGAGATGATCGAAGGGGACTCTCTCCCGGTGCCGCTCCGGAGGCTCGTAGTTGATCGCCTCCACCTTGACGAGCGCGAAATACCGCTCGCCATTGCGCGGCGGACGCACCTGCCCGGAGACGACATCACCCGTGCGCAGGTGAAAGCGCCGGATCTGCGAGGGGGAGACGTACACGTCCTCGGGACTGGGCAGATAGCTGTATTCGGGCGAGCGCAGGAATCCGAATCCCTCCGGGAGGCATTCGAGCACCCCCTCGATGAAGAGCAAGCCGTTGCGCTCGGCCTGCGCGCGCAGGATCCGGACGATCAGCTCCTGTTTGCGGAGATGCATCGCGTCCACAATCCCCAGCTCCTGCGCGATTCGCGCGAGCCGCGACAAGCTCAGCTCCCTCAGTTCGCTCATCTCCAGGGCCATCAGTCGCTTTCCTCCCCCCAGGATCCCTCCTTCGCCGCTCAGCCAGAGGGCGAGTGGGCTAAGGCGCGCTCAATCGCCCGCCACACCTCTTCGCGCCCGAGCCCCGTCCGCGCCGAATACGGGATGATCGTCACCTCCGGAAAGGCCCGCGCTGCGCGCTCGACCGAGCGCTTCACCTCATTGGCCGAGAGTTTATCGGCCTTGGTCAGCACGACGATGTACGGCCGATGATGAAAGTCCAACCACTGGCGCATCTGAAGGTCCAAAGGAGTGGGCTCGTGACGGGCATCCACGATGAGGAGCGAGAGGCGGATCTGCAGGCGATTCGCCAGATACCCTTCGATCAACGTCCGCCACGCCCGACGCATGGCGTGCGGGACCTCGGCGTAGCCGTACCCCGGCAGGTCCACGAAGTAGAAGCGCTCGTTGATCGCGTAGAAATAGATCCCACGCGTCCGCCCCGGCGTGGAGCTGGTGCGCGCCAGGTTCCGCATCCGCAGCAGGCTGTTGATCACGCTCGACTTCCCCACGTTCGAGCGTCCGAGGAAGACGATCTCCGGCTTCTCCTCTCGCGGGAGGTCCTCGAGCCGATAGACGCTCGCCTGTAATCGCGCGGATGTGATCTTCATAACGCGCGTGCGGCGACGGCGTGGGGTCCCCCCCTCGATCACCGGCGGAGGACGAGATCGAGCCCTACTCCGCCATCGGATTCAGATCGGCTCCCGAAGCTGTCGAAGACAACCAGATCGGAGGCATCGCAGCCGATTCCGCAGGAGGGGGCCAAGTGCCCTCCAGAGCCAGGGGCAGGACCTCATCCATCGTCTCCACCAAATGGATGTGCAAGGCGGCCCGGACATCCTCGGGGAGATCCGCGAGGTCTTTCTCGTTCTCCTTCGGGAGGATGAGTTGCGGGATGCCCAGGCGATGCGCGGCCAGGACTTTCTCCTTCACGCCACCGATGGGCAAGACCCTCCCCCGCAATGTGATCTCCCCGCTCAACGCGACATCCCGGCGCACGGGAATGCGCGCCAGCGCCGAGACGAGCGCCGTCGCGATCGTGATGCCGGCCGAAGGCCCCTCTTTCGGAATCGCGCCTTCGGGGATATGAACGTGAATATCCTGCTCCTTGTGAAAGTCCGTGGGCAAGCCCAGATCGCGCGCGCGCGAACGGACGTAGCTGATCGCCGCTTGCGCCGATTCCCGCATCACCTCGCCGAGCTTCCCCGTCAGCGTGAGCTCTCCGCTGCCGGGCATCAACGTGACTTCGATCTGCAACACCTCTCCCCCCACCTCCGTCCACGCCAGGCCAGTCGCGACGCCGACCTCGCTCTGCGCGCGCAAGCCCATTGGGCGATATCGCTCCGGGCCCAAGAGGACTCGGACGCTCTCGGCAGTGATGGCCTCCCGATAGACCTCGCGCTCCGCACCAGCAGCGACCACCCGCCGCGCCACCTTCCGACAGATGGCGCCGATCTCGCGCTCCAGATTCCGTACCCCCGCCTCGCGCGTATATCCGCGGATGAGCAGTTGCAAGGCCTCTTCGGAGAAACTCACCTGCTCCGGTTTCAACCCGGTCGCCTGCACCTGCTTCGGGATGAGATGTCGGCGCGCGATCTCCACCTTCTCCCGCTCGGTATACCCGGGAATCCGGATGACCTCGAAGCGGTCCAAGAGTGCCGGCGGGATCGTGTGCGTCACATTCGCCGTGGCGATGAAGAAGACCTGCGAGAGATCATACTCGACGTCGAGATAGTGATCGCGAAAGGCGTGGTTTTGCTCCGGATCGAGCACCTCGAGCAGAGCGGCGGCCGGATCGCCGCGGAAGTCCGCGCCGAGCTTGTCAATCTCATCGAGCATGAAGAGGGGATTGATCGTCCCGGCCTTCCGCATCATCTGGATGATCTGCCCCGGGAACGCGCCGACATACGTGCGCCGATGCCCGCGAATCTCCGCCTCGTCGCGGATGCCGCCCAGACTCACGCGCACGAATGTTCGTCCCGTCGCCCGCGCGATGGAGCGCCCCAGGCTCGTCTTCCCCACGCCCGGCGGACCGACGAAACAGAGGATCGAACCGCGCGGCGTCTCCACCAATTGGCGCACGGCCAGATATTCCAGGATGCGCTCTTTGACCTTCTGCAGACCATAGTGATCGGCTTCCAGCACGGCCTCCGCGTACGCGAGATCGCGAATCTCCTCCGAGCGCTGCGTCCACGGGACGGCGAGCAACCACTCGATATAGTGGCGCGAGACGGCAGCCTCGGCCGACATCGGCGGCATCTGCTCCAGGCGCCGCAGCTCGATCATCGCCTTCTCCCGCGCCTCTGGGCTCATTCCTGAAGCTTCGATCCGCCGGCGCAATTCTTCCACCTCCGCCCGCTCGTCCGTCCGCCCCAGCTCCTTGTGAATGGCCTTCAGTTTCTCCTGCAGATAATACTCGCGCTGCGCCCGCTCCATCTGCCGCTTGACCCGAGTGTGGATGGCGCGGTCCAGCTGCACCTTCTCGATCTCGAATTCGAGAAGCTCGATCACGCGCCCCAGGCGATGCGAGACGCGAACAGCCTCCAGCAACTGCTGCTTGACCTCGACCTCCACGTTCAGCCCCTGCGCGAGCGCGTCGGCCATCTGCCCCGGATCCGGCAGGCGAAGACACGCGCGCAGCATCTCCGCCTCCGGATACTGCTGACAGTACTGATCGAGCACCACGGCGAGCCGAGCCAGAAGCGCCTTCAGACGCGCCGCATCCTCCGGCTCCGCCTGCAGCCGGCGCACCGTGGCCATGAAGCATCCATCGTCTTCGGCGATCGCCAGCGCGCGAGCCCGCTCGCGCCCCTCCACCTCGATGTGAATCGCCCCATCGGAGCGCCGCGATGAGCGGAGGATCATCGCGATCGTCCCGACGGTGTAGAGCTGATCCGGCGTCGGATCCTCCACGGCAGCATCATGTTGCGTCGCCAGGAAGACGAGCCGATCTACGGCGAGCGCGCGCTCCACGGCCGCCATCGAGGACGGTCGCCCGATGAACAATCGAACGGCGGGCGTGCGAGGGAAGATCACCAGGTCTCGAAGGGGAACCAAGGGATGACGCGTCACATCCTTCGCCATCAGATCGCCGAATCCGGGCATAGGGAAGCTCGCGGAACCCGACCGATGTCGGCCTCAGCCGATCATCCCGCCTTCTTCTCCAGAAGGGGGAAGATGACGCACCGTTTCTCGACCATCTCGCGCGTGACGACGAACTCCTTGATCTTCTTCTGCGCCGGCAAGATGTACATGGCATCCAGCATCAATTCCTCCAGGATCATGCGCAGGCCGCGGGCGCCGACCTTACGTCGAAAGGCCTCGCGCGCGATGGCGTACAGCGCGTCCTCGGTGAAGCGCAGCTTCACATTGTCGAACTCGAACTGCTTCTGATACTGCTTGATGATGGCATTCTTGGGCTTGGTGAGGATCTCCACCAGCGCCGTCTCGTTCAACTCATGCAGCGTCGCGACCACCGGCAGCCGCCCGACGAACTCCGGGATGAGTCCGAACTTAATCAGATCCTCCGGCTGCACGTGGGCGAGGATGTTATCGCGCCGTCGCTCAGCCGCCGTGCGGATCTCCGCTCGGAATCCGACGGAGCGATTGCCCAGGCGTCGCTCGATGATCTTCTCCAACCCGACGAAGGTCCCCCCGCAGATGAAGAGGATGTTCGTCGTGTCCACGGGGATGAACTCCTGATGCGGATGCTTGCGTCCGCCGTAAGGCGGGACGTTCGCGATCGTGCCCTCGAGGATCTTCAACAGCGCTTGCTGCACCCCCTCGCCCGAGACGTCGCGCGTGATCGAGGGGTTCTCGTCCTTCTTGGCGATCTTGTCCACCTCGTCAATGTAGACGATGCCGCACTGCGCGCGCTCGACATCGCCATTGGCCGCCTGGATCAAGCGCAGCAGGATGTTCTCGACATCCTCCCCCACATAGCCGGCCTCGGTCAACGTCGTCGCGTCCACGATGGCGAAGGGGACGTCGAGCATCTTCGCCAGCGTCTGCGCGAGCAGGGTCTTGCCCGTCCCCGTCGGCCCGATGAGCAGGATGTTGCTCTTTTGGATCTCCACATCGCTCGGGGCGCGATTCATCAGGACGCGCTTGTAATGCTGGTAGACGGCGACGGCCAGCTTCTTCTTCGCCTCCTCCTGGCCGATGACGTATTGATCGAGGAACTCCTTGATCTCCGTCGGCTTGGGCAGCCGAGGTCGTGGGGCCGGCTCGACGACGGAATCCTCGGACATGAGCGCATTGCAGATCTCGACGCACTCATTGCAGATGTAGACATTCGGCCCGGCGATCAGTTTCTTCACCTCGTGCTGGAGTCGTCCGCAGAAGGAACATCGCGCCACCTCCTCCGTCTTTCGCACCATGGGCTCCCCCTCCGCTCAGGACTGTCTCTGGATCCGCGCGAGCGCCACCGCCCTCCTCCTCCGATGCGGTTGGTCCGCGTGACCCTCCGTGAGGCCTCTCTCAGGATTGCCCCCGATGAGTGATGACGTGATCAATGATGCCGTAGCTGACGGCTTGCTCCGCCGTCATGATCAGATCCCGTTCGACATCCCGCTCGATGACCTCCAAGGGCTGGCCCGTGTGCCGCGCCAGGATCGAAGAGATCAGCCGTCGCATGCGCAGGATCTCCTCGGCCGCGATCTTAATATCGGTCGCCTGCCCGGAGATCCCCCCGGCATGCGGCTGATGAATGAGGATGCGAGAATTCGGCAAGGCGAAGCGCTTCCCCTTCGCGCCCCCGGCTAAGAGCACCGCCGCCATTGAGGCCGCTTGCCCGACGCAGATCGTCTGCACGTCGGGACGGATGAACTGCATCGTGTCGTAGATGGCCAGCCCGGCCGTGATCGAACCCCCCGGGCTATTGATGTAGAGCGAGATGTCGCGATCCGGATCCTCCGCCTCCAGGAACAGCAATTGAGCGATCACCAGGTTCGCGACCGTATCGTCAATGGGCGTGCCGATGAAGATGATGTTATCCTTGAGCAACCGAGAGAAGATGTCGTAGGCGCGCTCGCCACGACTCGTTTGCTCCACGACCATGGGGATCAACGCATCGTACGCTCCGTGCCTCATACCCCTCATCTCATTCCCCCTGCGGCGGAGCCTCTTCGGTCTCCACCTCGGCGCTCGCCACGACAAGCTCCAACGCCTTTCGCCGCCGAATCTCGTTTCTGATGGTATCGAGCCCCCCTTCCGTTGTCAAGCGGCTCCTCACCTCCGAGGGCGACATCTGCCACTGAGCGGCGCGCCGCGCGATCTCCGCTTCGATCTCGGCCTCGCTCACCTCGATCCCCTCCTGCTCGGCGATGCGATCCAGGATCAACATCGCGCGCACGTCGCGGGCCGCCTCCTCGATTCCTCGACGAGCGATCTGTTCCCAATCGAGAGCGGCCGAGGGGGGTTCAGTTCCGGAGCGGGCGAGCGCTTGGGCGAAACGCCGCATGCGCTCGCGCGCCACATGCTCCACCAGCGTGGGTGGAACCTCGAACGGATGCTCCCGCACCAGCTGATCCAGGAGCTGCTCGCGAAGCTCGGCCTCCGCCTCCTCCACATGCCGCCGCTCCAGCTCCCGCCGAATCAGCTCGCGCAACTCCTCGAGCGTCTCCGCCCGCTGGCTCACCGTTTGAGCGAACTCGTCATCCAACTCCGGGACCTCCTTGCGCCGCACGTCGTTCACGACGACCGCGTAACGGATCAGGCGTCCCGAATCCTCGGGGAGCATGAACGTCTTCTCCTGACCCGCCGCGCACCCGACGATCTCTCGCGCGAACGGATCTGCTTCCACCTGCTCCGGCGTCAGCTCCAGTGTCATCTCCTGCTGCTCGAATACGGGACGGATGGGAGCGCCGCGCTCATCCACCTCCTCAGCCGTGACGCGGAGCGTGACGACATCGCCCACAGCCGCCGCGCGCCCCTCGACCGGGACCAGGACCGAATGCGCCTCCCGAAGCCGTTCGAGAACGCGCTCGATCTCCGACTCCGTCACCGGACGAATGCGCTTGACCGCCCGTCGTCCGCGATACGCGCGCACGTCCACGTGAGGGAAGATTTCGATCCGCGCCCGCATCCGAAGCGGTTCCGTCTCCGAGAGGACGAGATCCATGACCTCCGGCCCGGCCGCCAACCGCCACCGATGGGTCGAGAGCGCCTGTTCGATCAACAGAGGCACCAACCGACGCCGTAATTCTTCGCGGGCTTCTCGCTTGAACCGTTGCCGCGCGACGGAGAGCGGCACGCGGCCCGGGCGAAATCCGGGGACCGTCAGCCGCCGCGCCAGATCCCCATAGATCCGCTCCAGCTCCCGACGCACATCCTCCGCGGGCAGCTCAATGAGCAATTCCTTTCGGCACTCGGAGAGATCTCGGACTTCGACCTTCGGCGTCACGGCGAAAATGCTCCCCCCTCGCTCCTGTGCGCCCTGATGGAATCCCCCGGGGCGTTCCCCCTCATCGAGAGCGACGCTGCCTGCACTCCCCGGTCGGTCACCTGGATGGTATCACGGAAGGACTCTCTCGGCTGGTGCGAAAGGGGGGATTCGAACCCCCACGGCCTATGGCCACCAGATCCTAAGTCTGGCGCGTCTCCCAGTTCCGCCACTTTCGCAGAAAGTGAGACACATGGTGAGCCGTGGAGGACTTGAACCTCCAACCCGCGGATTAAGAGTCCGCTGCTCTACCAAGTTGAGCTAACGGCCCACCGTTTCAAAGATCCGGAGGTCGTAAATGTAGCCCGACAGCGGCGCCCCTGTCAAGATGGAGGCCTCACGCCGCGCGTTCAATCCGCCGCACGACCAGATCTTCTCCAAGATGATAGACACCTCCGGCCCCCTGCCCGGGCAACTCGAACAGCACGTCCTCGAAGAGGCGCTCCAGGATGGCCCGCAGACCGCGCGCGCCGATCTTCTTGGCCAAGGCTTCGCGCGCGATGCGCCGCAACGCCTCCTCGGAGACCGTCAGGCGCGCTCCCTCCATCTCGAAGTAGCGACTGAACTGCTTGATGAGCGAATTGCGCGGCTTCACCAGGATGTCCACCAACGCATCCTCATCCAGCGGGTCCAACGTCACGATGATCGGCAGCCGACCGATCAGCTCCGGAATGAGCCCGTACTTGAGCAGATCTTCGGTGAGCACCTCCATGCGGTGATCCTGTCCCGGCGGACGCCCCGTGAATCCGATCCCCCCCTTCTTCGAGATCCGATCCTGAATGATCTTCTCCAACCCCTCGAACGCCCCTCCGCAGATGAAGAGGATGTGCGTCGTGTCAATCTGCTCCTGATTCGCCTGCGGATGCTTGCGTCCGCCAAGCGGCGGCAGCGTCGCCATCGTCCCCTCAATGATCTTCAACAGCGCCTGCTGCACCCCTTCGCCCGAGACATCGCGCGTGATCGAAGGGCTCTCGCTCTTGCGCGCGATCTTATCAATCTCGTCAATGTAGACGATGCCGCGCTCGGCCGCCTTGATGTCTCCATCCGCCGCCACGACCAACCGCGTGAGGACATTCTCCACATCCTCCCCCACGTAGCCGGCCTCGGTCAACGTCGTCGCATCCGCGATGGCGAAGGGGACCTTGAGGAACTTCGCCAGCGTCCGCGCAATGAGCGTCTTCCCCGTCCCGGTCGGGCCGATCATGAGGATATTGCTCTTCTCCAACTCGACATCGGTCTGCCCCTGATCCAGCAACTGCAACCGGCGATAATGCTGATAGACCGAGAGGGCGACACGACGCTTCGCGTGCTCCTGCCCGATGACGTACTGATCCAGGAACGCCTTGATCTCCGCCGGACGGGGGAGGACCCACGGCTCCGGCTCCGCGCGCGAGCGTTGCCGCGCGATGACCGAATCGGCCGCCGCATTCAAGGCCCGGATGCAACGCACGCACACGGCCGCATCCGGCCCGATGCTCACGAACATCGTCTCCGCACGACCGCACAAGAAGCAGTATTGAGCGCGCCTGGCCATACCGTCGTGACCTCGAACTCTGCAATTTAGAGGAAGCCTCCGCGTCCGTCAAGCGCGCCGACCGGCAGCGCGCAGCGGCGGCACGATGAGCACCAGCGCGGTGATCAGGAAGACGAGCACGGCCACCCCCCCCATGACCGCCGAGGCGACGACGGGCTTGGGCAACGTGATCCCACCGATGAACAGGAAGGCGAGCACGATGGACGTGATGGACTCGCCGGCGATCAACCCCGAGGCGAGCAAGATCCCGATATTCTCCACGCGCTCCCGCTCGCTCTCGACGAGCGACCGGCGACGCAACGCCGCGTCCAGGATCGCTCGGAAGAGACCGCCGACGAAGATCGCGGCTGTCGAATAGAACGGCAGATACATGCCGACGGCGATGAGCATCACCGAGGGCACGCGCAGCAAAATGAGGGCCACGGCCAACAGCGCCCCCATGAGCACGAGCGGCCAGGCCATCTGTCCGGCCATGATCCCCTGCGACATCATCGCCATCAGTCCCGCCTGCGGCGCCGGCAACGCCTCCGAACCGATCGTGTACGTCTTGTGGAGGACGACCAGAGGGATCGTCAGCACGAACGCCGAGAACCAGACGCCGATCATCTCGCCGAGCTGCATCCGCCATGGCGTACCGCCGAGCAACTGTCCCACTTTCAAGTCTTGCATCATATCGCCGGCGATGCCCATCGCGCAGCAGATCACGGCCGCGACGCCGAGCACGGCGAGCACGCCCCGTTCTCCGCTCACGCCGATGCCGAGCAGGATCAGCCCGGCCAGGATCAACGTCGAGAGCGTCAATCCCGAGATGGGATTATTGGAACTGCCGATCAACCCGACGAGATAGCCCGCGACGGCCGCAAAGAGGAGTCCGGCCAAGAGCATCACGAGCGTCGTGACGATGGCCGCCCCCACGCGCCCGGTGAAGTACTCGTAGAGGACGCCGACCGGAACGGCGAGGACGAGGATCCCCATGAGGACGGCCCCGAGCGGCAGGTCCCTCTCCGTGCGCACCGCCTCGCTCGAAGCCGCACCCTCCCGACGCACAATGCGCAGCAGATCCTGCACGGCGTGAGCGAAGGCCGACTGAAGGGCTCCTCGCAACCGAGAGAGGGTGTAGAAGGCAGCGACGATCATGGCCCCCACGGCGAGCGGACGCACTTGCTGCCGCCACACTGTCGAGGCGATCTCCATCCAGCCCCGACTGCCCACCGCCGATTCCAGATGCGGTCCCGCGAACAGCAGAAGTGGGACCAACAATCCCCACGCCAGAAGTCCCCCGGTGAAGACCAACGCGGCCAAGCGCCACCCGATGATAAACCCCACCCCCATGAGCATGGGCGACGCCGAAGGCGTCACCCACACGATCCCCCCGCCGTGTTGAACGCCGGGAAGAACCGGGGAGGCGAAGTGCCGAAAGGGAAGGAACCCACGCGCGTATTCCTGAATGACTTTGATGCCGATGTCATTCTTGAAGAGCTCAATGAATGCGCTGAGCCCCATGGCGCCGAAGACATAGCTGGCGCCCGTTTGCCCCGCCTGCCCGGCCTTGGTCAACTCCGCGCAGGCGACGCTCTCGGGAAACGGCAGCTCCGGATCATGAACGAGCACGCGACGCAAGAAGGTGATGAACAAGACGCCGAGCGTCCCGCCGACGAACATGATGAGCGTGCTCTCCCAATAGTCGAACTCCGCCCATACGCCCGTCAGCAGGAAGGCCGGGATCGTGAAGATGGCGCCCGCGACGAGCGCTTCGCCGACCGACGCCGTCGTGCGCGCGACGTTTTGCTCCAGCACGCCTCCGCCCAAGGGGCGCAGCAGGGCCAGCGCCATCACCGTCGCCGGAAAGGTCGCCGCAACGGTCAAGCCGGCTTTCATCCCCACATAGGCGTTGGCCGCCCCCAGGACGATCGCCAGAATGACGCCGATGAACAAAGCCCGAAACGTCAACTCCGGTGCGCTCTGCTCCGGTGGAACATAGGGCGTCTCTTTTCGATTCATCGCCTTCCCCCTCCCCATTGAGACTGCGCGCGACCGCATGCGAGCGATGCCGCCCGGCGCGCCCGACGTAGTGTACGGGATCGCTCTCCCCTCTTCAAGCGGTTCTCTCATGCGCCGAGCACCCCTCGTTGACTTCCCACCTCCTGTCACCTATAATGCGAGCGGTTCATCGAAAGGAGGAGCGGAAGGGCAATGACGATCACAGAGCGACGGCATAACGACGTGGTGATCCTCGACATTGATGGGAAGATTCTGCTGGGCGAGGGCGACGTCCAATTGCGGGAGGCCATCCGCCGCCTCCTGCAGTCGGGCGCGCGGAAGATCCTCCTCAACCTGGCCAACGTCCCCTACATGGACAGCGCCGGATTGGGCGAACTGGTGCGCGCGTACACGACGGTGCGTCGAGAGGGAGGTGAACTGAAGCTTCTGAATCTCACCGCGCGCATTCAGGATCTGCTGACGATCACCAAGCTCATCTCCGTCTTCGAATCCTTCGACTCCGAGGAAGCGGCCCTCAAGAGCTTCGCCCGCTGAGCGCGAGCGCCCATCCCCACGCCCCGCCTCATCGCGCGCGCCCTCCGAGCATCTGCCAGCGCAAGCGATCCGCGGGCGTGGGCAGAGAGATGCGCGTCGCCCCGGCGAGCTTCGCTTCATCGAAAGCGGCGATCATCGCCTCAAACGGAGCCTCGGGATCGGTGTCAATGATCACCGGCGTGTTCTTGTTCTGCTCGATCTTCCCCTTGATGGCGGGGCCGAGATCCTCGATGCGAATCGGTTGATCGTTCAACCGATACTGTCCGTCGGCGAGGACCTTGACGTAGAGCGCTTGCTCCGGCCGGACGTGCACCATCAACTTCGGATCCTCCGGCGGCAGACCGAAGCTCAATCCCTTGATGGCCGCGAACGCCGCCGTCAGCATGAAGAAGATGATGAGCAGGAAGGCGATGTCGGCCATCGAGGCCGTGGGGATCTCGGACGGAATCTTCCGACGCGGGACGCGCACGGGCTCCCTCCGGTCAGCTCGGACGCCGAGGCGGACGCCCCTCGGTCAGGAAATAGACCGTTCGCGCGCGACTCAACCGCAAGCGCTCCAGGGCGAATTCGACGAGCTGATACGGCACGGCGCGATCGGCCTTCACGATGAAGGGCCGATCGGGATTGCGCCGCAGGACATCCGCGATGAACCGATCCAGGTGCTCCACCGTCTGTACCGTCTCGGAGTGTTCCCCATCGGTGACCTTGATCACGCGATCCACCGTGATCGTGATGATCGCGCTGTTGCGGTAGACATCCTCCCGATTCACCGACGTCGGCAAGTCCACGACCGTTTGATCCGTGCTGAAGACCGTCGTGACCAGGAAGAAGATGATGAGCAGGAAGGCGATGTCGGCCATCGAGGCCGTGGGGATGGTCGGCGCGATCCGATGCACACGTCGTCGCAGGCGCAACATGGTCACCGTCCGGCCATCGGCGTCTCAATCTCCGGCCGCGGCAGATACGACTCCAGCTCCTTGAGCGTCTCCAGGAGCATGGCCCCGGCCGTCTCCATGCTGAGTGAGATCTTATTCACCCGCGTGGTCAAGTAGTTGTAGGCTGCCTGCGTCGGCAGCGCGATGATCAGGCCCGCCGCCGTGGTGATCAACGCCTCGGAGATCCCGCCAGCCACCGCGCGCGGATTCCCCAAGCCGACCTCCGCCACGCGATCGAAGGCGTTGATCATCCCCGTCACCGTTCCCAAGAAGCCAAATAGCGGCGCGATATTGGCGACCGTCGCCAACACCCAGAGGAATCGCTCCAGCCGCGCGATCTCTTGCGTCGCGACGATCTCCATGATCCGCTCGACCTCCTCGACCGGCTTACCGATCTGCAGAAGCCCGGCCTTCAGCGTGTTCGCAATCGGCCCTTGGATCGTATCGCAGACGCGCACGGCTCCTTCCAGATCGCGGGCGTGCAGCGCGCGACGGACGCGGCTGATGATCCCCACCGCATCATCCTGGACCCGATGCAGCGCCCAGCCGCGCTCGATGATCACTACCAGCCCGGCTAACGAACAGATCAACAACGGATACATGACGGGGCCGCCTCGCTGGAAGTAATCCACGAGCGTCCCCCATCCGATCAAAAGGAGCGGTAGGCTCACGATGAGATGATTCACCACGGTTCACTCTCCCGGCTTGGCCATGTTTCGGCCCAAAAGATGTACGATGTGAGGCCGAAAAGTCAACTCACTCTCCCACGATTTGAAAGATGAGGCGGCGTTGACGCGGATGCGTGTCGAAATCAATGAGAACGATTTGCTGCCAAGTGCCGAGCAGCAATTCTTTGTTCACAAACGGCACGGTGAGCGACGGCCCCATCAATGCCGCGCGGACATGGCTGTGCCCGTTGTCGTCAATGGTATTGTGCCGATACGGCGCGTTCTCCGGAATGAGTCGGCGGATGGCTTCAGCCAAATCGGCGACCACGTTCGGCTCGTATTCGATCGTCGTCACCCCGGCCGTCGAACCCGGCACGAAGACCGTCACCGTCCCCGAGGAGATGGCGCTCGAGCGGACGGCGCGCGCGACCTCTGGGGTGATGTCTCGAACCTCATCTCGCCCCTGCGTCGGGATCGTCACCTGCTTCGTCTCAACCGCCATAGCGAAAGGGAAATTTTAGCGAAGTCCTTGGGGCTTTTCAACGGCGCGTGGACGGCCCCGACCGGACCACGCATTGGCCCCGGCAACGGCCATCCCGTATAATGAACGCTCCTGCGCCATGAACCGGGTCTACAACTTCTCGGCCGGGCCGGCGATGCTCCCACAGCCGGTCCTGGAGGAGGCGCAGCGTCATCTGCTGGCGCTGCCGGGTGTCGGCATGTCGGTGTTGGAGATCAGCCATCGCTCGCGATGGTTCGAGGAGATTCGAGACGAAGCGGAAGCCAATCTCCGAGCCTTGCTCCGACTGCCCGATCATTACCACGTGCTCTTTTTGCAAGGCGGCGCGAGTCTGCAATTTTCGATGGTTCCCATGAACCTGCTGCGCGGTCGCCGCGCGGCCGCTCAGTATATCCTCACAGGCTCCTGGAGCGAACGAGCCGCCGAAGAGGCGCGTCGCGAGGGCCGGGTGCGCATCCTCTGGAGCGGACAGCCGGAGCAGTACAGGCGCGCGCCTCGCGTGGACGAGATCCGCGTCCACCCGCAGGCCGCCTACGTCCACTTCACCTCGAACGAGACGATCCAGGGCGTGCAGTTCGCCACGGAGCCGGAGACCGGCGACGTGCCGCTTGTCTGTGACGCTTCATCGGATTTCCTCTCCCGCCCCATCCCCATCGAGCGATACGCCCTGCTCTACGCCGGCGCGCAGAAGAACGCCGGACCGGCCGGCCTGACCATCGTCCTCCTGCGCGAGGACGTGCTCGAACGCATCCCCGACGGCCTTCCCGCCATGCTCGATTATCGCGTGCACGTGCGACACCGTTCGACCTATAACACCCCTCCCGTATTCGCGATCTACATCTTCATGCTCGTCACCCGATGGCTCCTGCGGGAGATCGGCGGCCTGGAGCGCATGGCCGCCCTCAATCGCCAGAAGGCGCAACTCCTCTACGAGGTCATTGATCGAAGCGAGGGCTTCTATCGCGGCCACGCGCATCCGGAGAGTCGCTCCGTCATGAACGTGACCTGGCGATTGCCGAACGAAGACTTGGAGCGAACGTTTGTGCGAGAGGCTGAAGCCCGCGGACTGTACGAGCTGAAGGGACATCGTTCGGTCGGGGGCCTGCGCGCCTCGCTCTACAACGCGATGCCCCTTGAGGGCGTTCGCGCTCTCCGCGACTTCATGTTGGAGTTCCAGGAACGATACGACCGACGTCGGTGATCCCTCTCATGGCGCATCGTAGGTCCCTCACGCGATGCCGCTCCTCAGGCCGCGCGCGCTAACAGCCCTGTCCGTTCCGAATATGCCGAGTCACGCGCGCCATCATTGACAGGGGATTGAAGGTTCGGCTACGCTGAAGCCGACGATGATCCTCGGGCGCGTCATCGGCACGGTCGTCGCCACGCAGAAGAACGAGCGCTATCGCGGCGCGCGCATTCTTCTGGTGCAACCGATTCAACCGGACGGCAGCGAGCATGGGGCGCCGATCCTCGCCCTGGATGCCGTGGACGCCGGCGTGGGCGATACGG
>Ga0101942_100295_pt1 | contig 24228 bp, 30 predicted proteins | sample DewCreD2012metaG_4_FD_75243 | JGI IMG/M metagenome (GOLD analysis project Ga0101942, IMG submission 75243) | Hot spring sediment bacterial and archeal communities from British Columbia, Canada, to study Microbial Dark Matter (Phase II) - Dewar... ...
ATTATACTTAGCTTTTATCATTTTGATTTTAATAATACTTTTCATACCGCAAACAAGGAAAAAATAGTGCATTTTATATATAAGTGAGTGATTTTATAAATTGAATTTTATGGTAGCTCTTAAAGTTAAATATAAGTATGAGATACAGAATGTGGTAGCTTCTATATCATTTGGGCATAGTATCAATCTTCAACAGATTGCTACTGCTATGGAAGACATGGTTGAATATAGACCTGAACAATTCCCAGGTTTGGTATTTAGGTTGAATAAACCGAAAACAGCTACCTTAATATTCAGTTCTGGAAAAATGGTATGCACAGGAGCAAGATCTGAAAAAGAAGTATACAAAGCCGTAGATACTATAATTAGTAAATTAAAAGCAAGGGGCATTCGTCTCGCTCCAAATCCTAGGATTCAAATACAAAATATAGTTGCATCTGCTCAATTGAATGCTGAAGTAAATTTAGAAAAAGCTGCTATGCTTTTCGAAAATACGATGTATGAACCTGAACAATTCCCAGGTTTGATCTTTAGATTACAAAATCCTAGAGTTGTAATGCTCATTTTCAGCTCAGGAAACATGGTTTGCACAGGCGCTAAAAAAGAAGAAGATGTTAAGAATGCTGTAGAAACAGTTTATAAGTTACTTAAAGAACAAGGAGTTCTATTTGAGCGCGCTTAATTTATAAGAACTGAATGGCCAAGGTGCTAATAAGATCCAGATCAATAAAAATAAAGCAGTAAATATTTTTCTTTTTTTATCTAAGTTCGAAACCATATTTAAAGGCTCTATTCTATAGAACAATAAGAAAAGAGCAAGAAAAGCCATAGCTAAAAAATCGGTATAAATTAAAACTAGTATTGAAATGAAAGCAGCAAGTATTTTTAGAGAATTTCTATTTCCTAGAAAAGAGTTAATTACATGCCCTCCATCCAATTGAGCTACAGGTGTCATGTTTAAAAAAGTAATTATCAATCCTAAAAATGCTGAAAATGCAAAAGGATGTAAAAGTACAGTTGTATGTTGAGGAAAGTATTGTGAGAAAATTAGTTGAAGTATGAAAGGGACATACTGTAGTGCTTCTTGATTTATTTCGTTAGTAAAAGTGGAGAAATTCATTCCTAAAATTAGATATATCACGCAAGGTATCAGACCTAGAAGAGGACCGCTTATTCCTACATCGAAAGACTGAAACCTATCAACGAATGGTTCTCTCAGCCTAATAACCGCACCGAAAGTCCCGAAAGGAAAGCCTGGTATGAAAAAAGGTAAAGAAACCTTTAAACCATAAGCTCTAGCCATTAGATAATGACCTAATTCATGAATACCTAGAATTGATAAGAGAGCAAAAGTATAAATTAAAGCGAAAGAAAAATTCGCGCTGAAAAAAATATAATAACCTGCAAGAAAGACTGTTACAGAATTAACAATGAAAAGTAACAAAGGAATTAAGTTGGAGGAAGAAAAGTTAATTTTCATACGAAAAATTTCGTAATAATATTCTGAAGAAAAGGCATAAGGTTTCGCTATGATGAAGAAACCTTTCTCTTCTAATTCTTTTTTTAATTTCCTGAATTTTATATAGTCTATTGTTGAGCTAGAAGTGTGGATTATAAATTTTTGATCTTCAATCCTAAATAATATAACAGGTTCGTATTTATTGACTATTTCTAGAACAATTTTTGAATCTGTTTCGTTTACCATATACATATATTAGTAAAATTATGCAGTATTTTAATTAGAATGGAAAAGGAAACCATATTTGTTAGGGAAGCAAAAGAAAAAGATATCCCTACGATAGTTGAAATAAATAGAGCTGCTTTACCTGAAAATTATTCAATCGATTATTTTTACTATCATTTGCATGAATTTCCTGAACTTTTCCTTGTAGGGGTAGTAAAAAGGGATGATATGGAATACATCGCAGGATATAGCATGAGCAGAATCGAATTTGGTTTTTCAAATTTTGGATTATCATTGGTTAAAAAAGGACATTTAATTTCAATCGCTGTATTGGAACAATTCAGAAGAAGAGGAATAGCAAGCGCATTGATAAAAACCACAATAGATCGATTGATCAAAAGAAAGGTTAACGAGTTTTATCTAGAGGTTAGAGTTTCTAACTACCCTGCTATTAATCTTTATAAGAAATTCAACTTTGTCATAACAAATAAAATACCATCATACTATAGCGATGGTGAAGACGCTTATGTTATGACTGTTAAGTTAAGATAGCTTTTAACAACTCGGTTACTAAAGCTAAAACCAATGCACCGATTACCATCCTTCTACCTCTATTTGGCTGAATATGCGAAAGCCACAAAATAGCGCCCAAAATTCCAACTGTAATATAAACTATCCTTGAAGCAAAAAGTAAAAATTCTATGATCTTGATTAACAAATATGAACCAAAGTTTTCTACATAAGAAATTCCTTTATCAAAAATGTTTTTCAACCAAGTAAAAGGATCATTAGTGCTATTTGCTTCTGAAATCAAAAGTAAACTCGCTAGAATTAAGAATAATGGAAGAAATGAAAATAGTCTTGATTCCACGTTAGAAATTTTAAAAAATCTATTTAAGCAAGCAAATATTTAGCAGGATAGCGAGTATTTATGATTTTGCTAAGTATTCCATTAATTATTTTCTGAAATAGTTTATTAAAGATAATAAAAAAGGAATAATAGTGATAATGATTAAGAAGTAAAATAAATCTGAAGAAATATTATATGATATGGTTTTAAATATAATATTTAAAATTATAAAGGCGATCAGGACAATACCGGCTATGTATACTGTATACTTCTTTACATCCTCTTCTGCCATATTATTGAATAACTGGAAAACTTTAAATAACTTATTATGACAAATAAGTAAGTAGATATGGCGCAGGCTTCTGCACAAGCTGTTCCTTTTCTAATATTAAAGGAGGGGACTAAGAGAACACTTGGTAAGGAAGCTTATGATGTCAACATAGCAGCCGCTAAAGTGTTATCTGAGGTATTAAAGACTTCGTTAGGACCTAGAGGCCTAGATAAAATGCTTGTAGATAGCTTAGGGGATGTAACGATTACAGGAGATGGCGCCACAATACTAAAGGAAATGGAGATAAATCACCCTGCAGCTAAAATGCTAGTAGAAGTTGCTAAAGCGCAGGATGCTGAAGTAGGAGACGGAACAACGACAGTCGTAGTTCTAGCTGGCGAATTACTTAAAAAAGCAGAGGATTTACTACTCCAAAATATTCATCCAACGATAATCATAGATGGTTATAGGAAAGCATTAGAATACGTAATGAACGAAATAGATAGATTGGCTATAAAATTAGATAAAAACGATATTGAAACCCTTAAGAAAGTTGTGATGACCTCCATGTATAGCAAGGCTATCAGCGAATATAAAGAAAAACTAGCAGATTTGGCAATCCAAGCATGTTTGCAAGTAGCTGAAGAAATTAACGGAGAACTGAAAATAAATCCTGATTATATCAAATTAGAAAAGAGAAAAGGTAAATCCCTAGATGAAACAGAATTGATAAAAGGTTTGGTCATCGATAAAGAAGTCGTTCATCCAGGAATGCCTAAGCTCGTAAAAGGAGCTAAAATAGCTGTAATAAATGCGCCTTTAGAAATAGAAAAACCAGAGATTTCTTCAAAGATTAGCATTACTTCTCCAGAACAAATGAAAAGTTTCCTAGATGAAGAAACAAAAATTTTAGCTAAAATGGTTGATAAATTAGCTTCTGTAGGAGCTAATGTTGTAATATGCCAAAAGGGAATAGATGACACTGCTCAATTCTTATTAAAGAAAAAGAACATCCTAGCTGTAAGGAGAGTAAAAGAAAGCGATATGGAAAAAATTGCTAGAGCCACAGGTGCGAGAATAATTACCGATATTGAAGATATAAAGCCTGAAGATTTAGGTTATGCAGACTTAGTTGAAGAAAGAAAAATTGGTGAAGAAAAGATGTTGTTCATTGAAGGATGCAAGAACCCCAAAGCGGTAACGATATTAATAAGAGGAGGCTCAGAGCTTATTGTAGATGAAGCAGAAAGAGCGCTTAGAGATGCGATATATGTATGCAAGAATTCATTAGAAAAGAAGAAATTGTTACCAGGTGGCGGAGCAATAGAAGCTTCCTTAGCGCTTAAAGTAAGAGATTTCTCAAAAAGCTTACCAAGCAAAGAACAATTAGCTGCGATGAAATTTGCCGAAGCACTTGAAGTTGTTCCTTCAATTCTAGCAGAAACAGCTGGAATGGATCCAATTGATTCAATAGTAAAATTGAGAGCTTTGCATTCAGAAGGTAAGTATACTTATGGAGTTAATGTCCTTGAAGGTATAATAGATGATATGGCAAAAACAGGAGTTCTAGATCCTGCTAACGTTAAGTTACAAGCTATTAAGGCAGCTACCGAAGCAGCTATAATGATTTTAAGAATTGATGATATAATTTCAGCAGCACCTTCAAAACCTGAAAAGGAGAAGGAGAAACGTGAAGGAAAAGAAGAAGGCGCGGGCGCATACTAGCAAAGAAAAAACAGAAACTCTTGATTTGAATCCTTATTTGTCATTTAATTCAAAAGAAATCAGATACGAAAGAGCTAGAATAATAGGTATAAGAGCAATGCAACTTTTACAAGGAGCAGAACCTCTTATAGAAGTACCCAACAATGTTACTGATCCAATAAAAATAGCTACGTTAGAATTTGAATCAGGTAAGCTGCCTTTTGTAATAAAAAGAGGATTCGATACTAAAACTGAAGAACTTTCTGAATTATCCTAACTTTTTTTAAATATTATTTCTTTATTATCAGAAAACTTTATTGTGACTTCATCGCCTATATCTGGCTTATTCTCCAATTTCTCCCATTCATCTTCTCTCAATATTAAAATCAGCCTAGGCATCAATGAAGCCTGAGGATAAATGCTTCTCATTACTTGTTGCAACATAGGCATCAATCCTTGAAAAATTGGATCGCCTGTAGGATTTATAACTGCTGGAGGAGAGCCTTTTTCTTGAGAAAATTCTAACCTCACATACCATTCATTATTGTCTTTGAACATAGTTTTGGATATCAACAATGCTGTGAAAACAACTTCCATTGCCGATAGGTTTAATTATTTTACAACGCTCTTAAATCTTATGCCAAAGATTTCGCCGAAGGCTGAATTCTTAAGAAATAATCCAAACGTTCTCAGAGAGATAATGAATCTCATAGAAGAATACTCTAAAAAATCTGAGAAATATCCAAGGAAGCTAATTTATTTAGCAGGAGGATGGCCACAAGATCCTCCTCCTAAACTAATTAAAGAAGTCATTTTAGATATTGTTAACGATGAAGAAAAGCTTGCGAGAGCAACTCAATATGGACCTACTAAAGGACTTACAGAAACATTAGAAGCAGTCGTAAAGTATGAGAAAGACATATTTGGAAGAAAAATTCATGTAGATAATTTAATACTTGCGAATGGAAGCACAGAATTAACTGCTTCAATCATGGAAGCGTTGATAGGAGAAAATGATGAAATTATTTTGACCAAACCACATTATTTGAATTTTTCAAGACAGGCATTAATTGTTAGCAATTTGAAAGTAAAAATTAAGTATTGGGATCTAATAAGAGAAGATTTTAGATACGAGCCAGATGTAGAACAGCTCAAGGAATTAATAACAGAGAAAACAAAAGCTATCATCTTAGCAAGCCCTGGAAATCCAGATGGACAGGTACTAAGCGATGAATTATTCAAAAATATTTCTGAAATAGCAAAAGATAAGAAAGTCTATTTGATAACGGATCTTGCTTATAGAGGTTTTTGCTACGTTAAATCACCATTTTATTTTAGTAAAGAAATTGAGCCACATGAGATATTTGTATGCACGTTTTCGAAAGAGATTAGAATTCCTGGTTTGAGGATGGCATATGCCATTGCTACTAAAGATTTGATAAGAAATTTTGAATTAGTTCAACAAATTAGAACGTTATGTCCTAACGGGCTTTCTCAAAAAATTTTTGCTGAAATGATAAACAGAGAAGAAAGTACAAAACTACTAAAGGAGTTCATAGAGAGAGGTAAGGAAGTATATCAGGGAGTTGCAAACTTTAGCTATAGATATTTGAAAGATAAAATCCCAGAATTTTATTTAAATGAACCAAAAGGTGCATTTTACTTATTCTTTAATCATTCAAAAATATCTCCTAATTCTAGAGAATTCTGTTCAAATCTTTTAGAAAAGGTCCAAGTTGCTTTAGCCCCTGGAATAGACTTCGGAATGGATGGATGGACTAGGTTATCAATATCTCCAGGTGTATTGAACGTTGACATAATTAAAGAAGGAATCGACAGAATGAGAGAATACCTTGATATGATAAAATACACAAACATTTATAAATCACCTATTACTTAATTTTCTATTAACAAGTGAGAACCATGTCCGCAGAAGGTACGAAAGCTGAAGGAGTTCCTGTTGTTGGTGAACAAGAAAGAAGGCGAACAGCAATACCAGAAAATACTGTACTAATTGGTAAAAAGCCTATTATGGGCTACGTAGTAGCAACATTGATGCAGTTCCAAAGAGGATCCAATAAAGCTATTTTAAAAGCCAGAGGCTCTAATATTTCAAGAGCCGTTGACGTTGTAGAGATACTGAGAAACAAGTTCTTACCAGGCGCTGTAGCTGTATCAAAGATTGAAATTGGAACAGAGCGTGTTGGAGAAGGAGAAAAAGCAAGAGACGTTTCAATCATAGAAATACATATCGAAAAGATTAAGTAGAAATTTTTTTAATTTTTTTATGAATATAAAATTTTTTGATTTAAAAAAAGGGATTATTGGAACTTTATTTTTAATCTTTCTTATTCCTGCCTCAAATTTATTTATCGTTAATTTTCCATTTCAAAATAGTTTTATAAATAAAATTGCACCTGTATTTTTTTTAATTTTTCTATTTAACCCTTATTTGAATAAACCTTCTTCTTTAATAGGAGGTTTTTTTGGATTTCTTGCATTCAGTATAATTATAAATCTTCCTTTTCAATCAGCAATTCCTTTTTCTATTGTTTCTTCCATAATTTTCTACTTGCAAAATTCTCTTTTTAATAAAGAACCAGAAAAAATAAGACATTTAATTCAAAACATTATATCCTGCGCATTATTTGCTGCATTTTATGGATGGCTTTCTGCGATAACTGCTTCATTAGCGAACTTTTCAAGCTTTCTTCTTTCTTTTCAGGCATACTTCTATTTCGGCTTAATATCTACGATAATTATAGTTCCCGCTATATCCTTCTTATATGGCTTAAAACTGCATAGTAATACGATGTGGTTAAGGAAATAAACTAGTTAAGCCTAAATTGTTTAATGTCAGAAATAAGGCCGGTATATTCAATTAGGGTAGCTTCAATATCAGATATCGCAAGGTTCGCAGCTTTAATGATAAGCTTAGGTCAACCTGCCTATATAATACATTTCAAACATGAGGAAGAAAATTATTATGGCATGCTAGCAATATTTCATGATTATTTCAATCTAAACGGTGTTCCTATATTTTATTATTGTTCAGCAAAAGAAGAAGGAAAATACATACTCGTAAAAGTAGATGAAGGAGGAGAACTTGTAATGTTTTCAGACAAAACAAAAGCAGGATACATATCTATACCTATAATTACTCTTTACAAAAAACCTGACTTCATTCAACTATAGCTTAAAAGTAACGAAATTGCCAGTCTTTAGTTTCAATAGATTTTGAAATCCTTCAGTTACTTTACCTATATTTTCCAATTCATCAACTTCCTTTTCTAAATAAATAACTATAGACTTGTTAAAGGAATCGAATGAAACATCTCCTTGTGTATGTTCGCTTTTTTTCTTGAACGCTCCATAGCTTACATTTACGTTAAATAGGAGTTTGTTTTTCAAAACTAGAACATATGCCTTAGTAGGAAGAACTCTTATAATCCGTTCTATTAAAATTGGATTGATATACCTAATCAGTTCTATTTTCGATATTAAATTGTCATTGTCTATTATTTTGACGATATATTTCTCAAGATTCGTGGAACTCATAGATTTCGTGCTCAGAGAAGACTTCTAATACTACTATCTTCCCTGTAGTATTTAAAAACTTCATTAATTCTTTATAAGCTTTTTTTATGACTTTTTCGGAAGATCGATGATATATTCCTTTTGAAGTATCAACTAATATTCTAGCTTTTTCTTCATCTAGACCATATAATAAAAAGAGCAAATTCAAAAGATTCTTTTTAGTAAGCTTTACTTCATAGATTATTGGAATGATGTTTATTAAAAACAAGGCTTCAAGCATGAGGTGACTTTTCTTTAAAATTTCACTTTCGGTCATCTCTCTAGTAATACTTTATATATTGATATTTAAGCTCCCAACTTTTTGAGTTAAATTTTCAACCTGAATCTCAACGATATCATTGTTTAATATGTCGAACGAATGCCATCTCTTATCATGCTTACTTCCTCTCAATTTTCTTATTCTAAGTTGCTTTATCAGCGAACCATATTGCATAGCGAGGGGATCATATCTAAAATCTACGATACCATCTACGTGGTATTCAATTATCTGCTCAAATTCTTCAAAAGATTTGATACCGAAATGTGAGCTTGCAAAAACAGGAATATATCTTTTTTTACATACTTCAAGCCTTATTGCTTTTATCAGATCAAGAATGGAATTAGGATCCATTTTATATAATAACTCTGTTAAAGAATCAATCATGACGATCAATTTTTTATATTTTATCATCAAATTACTCAAGGATTGCATTAGCATATTGAAAAGATTTTGCCAACCAGTAGGATAGTAAGATATTATGAAGTTTTGAAGTTCGTCAGTATTGCTATTTTGAATATTTAGTTTATAAGAAAACAGATCTGCTAGTAACAGTTGATTTCTTTTTAGATACTTCTTTATTTTTGGAGAATAAAGCAACATGTTTTCATAAACAGAAATGGGATGTTCATCGATGCACATATAGATGCAAGCATATTTACTTTGCAATAACCTAGATGCAATACAATGAAAAATCGAAGATTTAGCTATTCCTGCTTCACCAGAAAAGATTACGAAAGAATTTGAAGGAAGACCGTCAATTATTAATTTATCGAATAAATCTATTCCAAGTCTAATTCTAGGAGGAACAATGCTAAGCTTGAATCCAATAAATTTTTGTGATGATAAATTCATTCTAAATTTTCCTTTCTTCATTAGATGATAATATTTTTATCAAAACATTAGTAGTATTACCAGCGTAATATGAGGATAATATCTGTTAAACTACCTCCTACTTATGTAGAGAAAATGGATCAAATGATAAAAGAAGGAAGATTCACGAGTAGAAGCGAAATAATAAGATTCGCATTGTTAGATTTGTTCAGAAAAGAAGAAGAGTACAATAACTTAAAGGGAAGAGTTAAAACGATGATAGGTCCTTAGCTTTCAACTTCAATATCAGCGATCTCCTTTCCAATATTTATCAATATTTTTTTGAATTTCCTTTTCAATTCTTCGATTCTCTCTTTATCTGCCTCGATAGAAAAAAGACCATCACATGTAACATTAGATATTTTTCTTAAAAAGCTTCTATTCAAATAACTTTCGCCCTTGATGTAGCAAAAGCATATTACTCCAATTCCTAACTTTTCTATCGCAAAAAGTCTTTTGATAGGAGGGATTACTACTGCATCGAATCCAAGGTTGTAAATTAAATAAAATGTTTTCTCATCCATAAAATGAGGAAACAAAGGCATGATCGCTATGGATTTAAGATTCAGCCTATAACAATCAGATAAAAAACTAGAAATATAATCGCCAAATCTCAAGAGGGTTGAAAAATCAACCAATACACCGCAATAATAAGGCGTTTCTAATTTTTCTAGTATTGATAAAAAGTCTTTTTTCTTTTTTAAATCCTTTATAAGAAGAAATTTCAATCTCTTCTTTGCTGCTTCTACTAAAAATTTTGAGAAATCAGATTGAGACATTCAAGATATTAATTCTTCAATGCATTTATCTAATTATGGACAGGGAAGAAATAAGAAAGCTATTATCAGAAAGAGCAAATTTATTCAGCGGAATAAGAGATTATGAACTAGAAATTGTCAAAAGAATAGTTAGCATAGATAAAAAGCTCGATCTTTTAATTAAAAAAGTCGAAGAAATAGAGAAGAAATTGAATAAATGAAGATAAGGGTTGCAAAATGCCCTAATTGCGGAGAAATAATGGCGTTCTATGCACATTACAAGAGTAAAGTATGTACTAGATGCGGTAAAAAATTTTTAGTAGCGAATAGCATTCAGTTAGGATTGTTCGAAAACGCATATCAAGCAAGCGAATTCGTAAAAAGAGCCAAAATGAAGGAAAAGTATGGATGAAGTTCGTGAGCACGATTATGTGCTTTTGTATTTAGATGAAAGAAGAAAGTATTTAATAAAGTTAGAAAGAAATAAGAAGTTACATACACATAAAGGCTATATTGTTCTCGATGAAATAATAGGAAAAAAGTTCGGGGAGAGAATTAAAAGTAACATAGGCGAAGAATTCGTTATTTGTAAACCGACTATTAGAGATTTTATTTTAAAATTCGCCAGGAAGACACAAATAATATATCCAAAAGATGCCAGCTATATTGCATTTATAGGAGGAATTTCAAATGGTTCAAAAGTAGTAGAAATAGGTACAGGAAGTGGTGCTTTGACTTGTTCATTGGCAAGTTTAGTAAAACCAAACGGTCATGTATATTCTTACGAGATAAGAGAAGAATTCTATGAAATAGCGAAGAAAAATATTGAAATGCTCAATCTTTTTGAATATGTTACTCTAAAATTAAAAAATGCTCTAGAAGGAATAGATGAAAAAGATGTCGATTGCGTCATTATGGATATTCCGAATCCATGGGATCTTATAAGTATTGCAAAAGAAGCATTGAAAGGTTCTGGAATACTGATTTCTTTTTCCCCTACTATAAACCAAGTTGAAAAAACTCTCAGATCATTAATTGAAAATAAGTTCATAGATATTCATGTTGTTGAATTAATAGAAAGAGAATTTCAAGTAGATCCTTCAAGATTGAGACCCAAGACTACGATCATAGGGCATACTGGATACATAACTTGGGCTAGGAAAAGTATTTAACGATTTCGCAAACGGGTTTTGGATTTATGATTTTTAAGAAAATGATTCTAAAAATTATAGATGGAAGAAGAGAGCTTAATTGAAAAATTTGACAAAATTCTCAGCAATGCTAAGATTTATGAATATGGAAAATATCCTGTCAAAGGCTGCGGAATTTGGTTACCTTATGGATTTGAATTAAGACAGAATGTTTTAAAAATAGTCAGAGAGATACTTTATAGAACAGGTCATAAAGAAGTCTTGCTACCTTTGTTAATACCTAAGGATATGTTAGAAAAGGAGGCAAAACACATAGCAGGTTTTCTTGAACAGGTATATTGGGTAACTAAAGGAGGTACAACAAGGCTAGATATCGAATTAGCTCTTAGACCTACAAGTGAGACAGCAATGACGCATGTATTTAAAGATATGATATCCTCTTATAGAGACCTTCCTCTTAAGGTTTTCCAAATAGTCAGCATATTTAGATATGAAACGGAAGCCACGAGACCTATGATAAGGGTTAGAGAGGTTACGACTTTTAAGGAAGCCTTCACTTTCCATGAATCTAAAGAAGATGCGTTCAAACAATTTCAAGAAGCATATTCAATCTATTCAGAGATATTTGATAAACTAGGAATACCTTATATAACTCCTGAAAGGCCTTCATGGGACAGATTTCCAGGAGCAGAGATTACGATAACATTTGATACTGTATTGCCTGATGGTAAAACTCTTCAAATAGGATCAATTCATTACTTAGCACAAAGCTTCTCTAAAGTATTCGATGCTAAATTCATGAAAAAGGATGGAAGTTATGATTGGTTATACATGTTGAGTTATGGAATTTCAGAAAGAGTAATTGCTTCACTTATAATTCATTACGCAGATGAGATAGGTGCTGTATTGTTACCTAGCATTGCACCAATAAAGATAGTAGTAGTGCCAATATTCTATGAAGAGTACAAAAATGAAGTTTTAAATTATGCAAGAGAAATAAAGGATGCAATAGAATTGGCAGGATATAGCGTTGTGATCGATGATGATCCTGATAAAACACCAGGCGAGAAATTCTATGAATGGGAAAGAATAGGAGTACCATTAAGAATTGAAATTGGTCCAAAAGAAATGAAAGAATCAAAAGTAACTCTCACGGATAGACTTAGAAGAAAGAAAACAGTTGAAAAAGAAAAGATGTTTAAAGAAATTAAGAATATGCTTAATTCGTTGGAAATAGATTTAAGAGAAAAAATAAAGAATGAGATGTTCAGTAGAATTTTAAAGGTTAAAACAACAAACGAGTTAGAAAAAGTTTTGAATGATAAGAAAGTTGCAATGTTCAGTATATGCAGCGATGAAAAATGCGGTATGAAAGTTAATGAAATGGTTAAAGGTGCAAAATTCATAGGTTATGATGTAAAAAACAAAGAAAAAGGCAATTGCATTGCTTGCGGTAAAGAAACGGATAAAATAGGATATTTAGCAAGAAAATATTAAAAGAATATTAAGCTACTAAATCAACAATGTAATGGTGATAAATTTTGCCAAAAAAGAGAAAAAGCAGAGGAAGAGCTAAAGGTGCAAAAGGAAGAGATTCCTTGCTATCATGTGATGGATGTGGAAGATTAATACCTAGAGGAAAAGCTATAAAAGTTACAAAAGAACAATCTTTCTTAGATCCACAACTAGAAGCAGAACTGGAAAAGAAAGGAGCTAGAATTATAAAAGCACCTGTAACAGTAGTTTATTGTGTTTCTTGTGCAATTTTCAGAGGAATAAGAAAAGTAAGAGCTGAAGAAGAAAGAGATAAAGAGAAAAGACTCTTCTATTAATAATGGTAAAAACTTGGCTCGAGAGATTCGTAGATGAGGTACTAAAAGAGAACAAGGAACGTTATGTAGTTAGCGGAGGAATGGCAGTATCTGGACCAATACATATAGGAAAGTTGAGAGGTGAAGTAATCTATCCTTCAGTAATAACTAGAATGCTTAAGAAAGAAGGAAAAGAAGTAGAACATATAGTGGTTATTTATACGCAAGATCCTCTCAAAGCCAAAGAACCTTTAGTTACGAAAGATTTCATTGAGGAGTGGAAAGGAGTAAGAATATTAAATGTCGAAGACCCAAAAGGCTGCCATAATAACTGGGTTGAACATTTCTATGAACCATACTTTAAATCTTATGAAGATTATGGAATAACAGCAAAGCCAGTATTTACACATGAAATTTATGAAAACAATCCTAGAATGAAAGAAGCTATAAAAATATTCATAGAAAATAGAGAAAAAGCTCGTAAAATATTGAATAAATATAAAGGAGAGAAATTACCTGTGAACTGGGTTCCATTAAAGCCTTTGTGTGAGAAATGCCATAACATTTTGACTACGAAAGCTACAAACATAGAGGGAGAAGAAGTCACTTATGTTTGCCAAAAATGTGGCAATGAAGGTAAAACTAAGATAAATCGAGGAAAACTTGAATGGAGAGCTGAATGGGTTAGTCTTTGGTATACTTTTTTAGTAGATATTGAATTTTATGGAAAAGATCATGCAGCTGCAGGAGGAAGTAGAGATAGTTGCAATGAATTATATAAAGAGATATTTGGCTTAAATTATCCAAAAGGACTTGCTTATGAATGGGTTAGTCTTGTCGTCGATGGAAAAAGAGAACCGATGGGTAGTTCTGAAGGAGTTTCTTTTGATGTAGATGAATGGTTGAGAGTCGGAAGGCCTGAAGTCCTCAAATATTGGTATTTAGTTTCGAAAGAAAGAACTCATTTAGATTTCAATCCTTCAATAACGATTCCCATTCTCCATGAAGAATATGATAGAGCAGAGAGAATATATTTCGGTCTTGAAGAGCCTCCTATAAAAGATATGATATATGATATTAAGTTTAGTTATGAAGCTGCAAACGACTTCAATCCTCCTAAAGAAATTCGAATTCAAATTCCTTATTCTATACTCGCTATTTTAGTACAAATATTGCCTAAAGAAAATAGGCTTGAGGAACTTGTAAAGAAGTTAATTAGGATAGGATATTTGAATAAGGAATTAAATAATGCTGATTTAGAATTTCTAGCAAATTATTCATCGAAAGTAGCATACTGGGTTGAGAAATATGCAAGTGAAAACATGAAAATCAAAATTCTTGAAGCTCCGCCTTCAAATCTAAAAGAAAAACTTAGTGAAAACGAAAGAAAAATGCTTGCTAATGTTCAAAGTGTTTTAGAGAAATGGGATGGAAAAGATACGGTAAAACTAGAAAGCGGTCTATATGAAAGTATAAGAACAAGCGGCCTTTCACCTAAAGAAGGATTCAAATTACTTTACAAAATAATCTTAGGAAAAGAGAGCGGACCTAAGCTAGTTTCATTGATTCAGGCTACAGAAAAAGAAAGAATTCTAAAACTGATCAAAGAAAGCTTGTCTTAATGCTAGGATTCTTGAGAAAAAGGATAGAAGAATTACTTACATCTTTAACTCATGTTTTTGTAAAGGCAAATGTAAATCCTAACATAATTTCATTAACTGCTCTATTCTTTGCTATTATCTCTTCTTCTTTTTATTATTTCAAAATTCTTTTCTTAGCTATATTATTTCTGCTCATATCAGGCTTTCTTGATATGATTGATGGAATGGTAGCGAGAGCGAGCAATAGAGAAACTAAACTAGGAAATGTGCTAGATTCAACGCTCGATAGGTATGCAGATTTCTTGCCTATACTTGCAATAGGTCTTGCAGGAATGGCGCATTGGGTTTTTGTGAGTATCGCAATTTTTGGTAGCTTGATTCCATCTTATTTAAGAGCTAAGCTAGAAATAAACATTGAAAGCAAAAAAATTAAAGCTAAATCAGTGATCGGAGAAAGAGCTGACAGACTAGTACTCCTCATATTAGCTTCTCTTATCTATCCATTATATAAAGAATCCTTCGATATTGCTTTTATTTTGATCTTCATAGTAGGTAATTTCGCTGTCGTCTTAAGATTATTGTATAACATTGAGAATCTCAAGTAATATTTATAAAAAGATACGCATCATAAGGATGTGGAAGACCTTCTAAGTTTGGCTATAGATGAAGCAAGAAAACAAGGCGCAAGCTTTGCTGAAGCAAGATTTCAAAACACAACGATTTTATTTCTTGAATTTTTAAACGGGAAAATAAGGAATTCAAATTTCAATTCTTATAAGGGTGTAGGAATTCGAGTGTTGGTAGAAAATTCTTTTGGCTTTTCTTCAACTAATATTTTAAATAAAGAAAGCATAATCGAATGCGTTAATAGAGCAATAAAAATAGCTAAAACGAATAAGAGAAAAAGTAAAATTGAAATAGAAAAAACAAGAGCCTATAAAGATACGATATTCGTGAAGCCAAAAACTACTTTATTCGATGCCGATTTAGATGAGTTTATTAAAGAAATTAAAGAACTAGATAAGAGAATTCAAGAAATAGAATCTAGAGTTATGATAAGAGTTTTCTTCTTTGCAGGAGTTAATGAAGAAAAGCTTTATATGAATAGCGATGGATCAAGAATTGAACATAGAATTCCTATTGTTAATTTGACTAGATTCTTTACAGTCATAGATCCACAGAAAGGAGTATTACAAAGATCTCGTTCAGAAGGAGGTTCTTCAGGCCTTGAATATTTAAAGGAATTGAAAATTGAAGAAAAAGCACTTGAAGATGCAAAGATATTAGGTCAAATATTAGATAAAGGAGAAAAACTAAAGGAAAGTGGATATTATGATGTAGTCATCGATGGAGAAATCACAGGTTTAATTTCACATGAATCATGCGGACATCCATTTGAGGCTGATAGAATTTTAGGAAGGGAAGCTGCTCAAGGAGGGGAATCTTATGTTAAGCTCGAAATGTTGAAGAAAGAAAAAATAGGTAGCGATGTTTTGACAATTGTTGATAATCCTTTGATAGAGAAGTCCTTAGGTTTTTATGTATATGATGAAGAAGGAGTACCTGCAAGAAAGAAGTATTTGATAAAAAATGGTGTTGTTGAAGAATTATTGCTTAATAGAGAATATGCTGCAAAGCTCTCAACAGTAAGCAATGGTTCAGCTAGAGCAACTGCTTATTTTAATGAACCATTAATAAGGATGTCAAATACATACATAGAGCCAGGAGATTACAGTGTTGAAGAATTGATAGAGGATGTCAAAAAAGGCGTATACTTCAAATCGTATATGGAATGGAATATCGATGATAGGAGATGGAATCAAAAGTATGGAGGATTGGAAGCTTATTTAATTGAAAATGGAGAAATAAAAGGATTTCTCAGAAATCCAGTTTTAGAAGTCACAACAGGTCAACTTTACAAAAGTATAGATGCTGTTGGCAAAGACTTAAAGTTTGAAGCTGGACTATGCGGTAAGGGTGAACCTATGCAAGGAGTACCTGTTTGGTTCGGAGGCCCTACGATTAGAGCTAGAAGACTTTGGATAAAATGAGTATAGAAAATAAAATAGAAACTTTAGTTAAAAAGTTCCAAGAAAAAGGAATAGAAGATGCTATTATAAACCTATATTCGACAAACACTGTGCTTGTTAGGTATGCCAACAACGAGATAATGATCCCCATTATAAACAACGATTCTGTGATTTCTATATGCATAGGGTATAGAAAAAGAAGATTGATAATACATCTCAACGATGTTTACTTTGATGAAAATCGTATAGTTGATAGATTAATGAATATGATAAACCAACTTGAAGAACAGGAAGTATATGTTAGCTTGCCTAAAAACAAATTCAAATATGAAAGTATTCTTGATATAGATGAAGAAACAAGAAAAGCAGAAGAAAAAGTCCTAGACTTAGTTGATGGAATAATAAATGAAAGTCTGAATAGAGGAATTAAAAGAGTTGCGGGTACTATTGAAATAAAGCATACAAATATCAAAAGCTGGACATCAACTGGGCTATTCTTAGAGGATAAAAGATCAAGCGTCATGCTTAATCATAGATGCTTCATTGAATCTCTTTCAACAGGGCAATGGTCATATACAGCAAGAAGTATAAAGGATCTTGATTGGAAGCTCGTCATAGATAAGTCTAGTGAAATATGCAAGATGAATATTAACCATAAAAAAGCAGAAGCAGGAAAGTATACAGTTGTCTTTTCACCTATGATATTTGCAAGCCTTATGGAACATGTAGCTTATGCTACTTCTGCATATGCTGTAGAAACAGGATATTCCTATCTTGCAGGAAAGTTAGGTAAGAAAGTTGCGAGTGAAAAATTAACTGTAATCGACGATCCTCTCAATAAAGCTTCTCCAGGATATGCGAGATATGATGAGGAATGTATTCCTACAAGAAAAAAAGAAATCATAAAAAAAGGTATCTTGTTGACTTATCTACATAATTTAACGACTGCAAAGAAATTCAATACTGAAACAACAGGAAATGCAGGTTTAGTTTCTCCATATCCATGGTCTATTCATGTTGAAGCAGGAGATTATAATGAAGATGAGATAATAAAAGAGGTTAAAAAAGGATTGTTCATAGTTAACAACTGGTATTTGAGATTCCAAAACTATCAACTAGGAGACTTCTCTACAATATTAAGAGACGGAATATTCTTAATTGAAAACGGAGAAATAAAAACAGCACTTCATGGAGCAAGATTGAGCGACAATTTCTTAAATCTGATCACAAACATAAAAGCCCTTACTAAAAGAGTATATCCAATTAAATGGTGGGAAGTCAATACTCCAACTTACGTTCCTTATGCACTTGTAGATAATATGAACATTACAACTGCAGAATAATTACTTTTTTATTCTTTCTGAATAAAAATAAGTAAAAAATGTCGAAAAAATTGCTATTATTAATTGAGGAAAGATGAATAAAGTATAGGTTGGGTTATATGATAACCAAAGCAAATATTGAGCGACGGATGGAAAAACAAAACCTATTAATTTTATTATATAATAAGAATAAAATAAAGGCAGATAATAAAAAATTGTTACCGGTATTATAAATACAAAAAAGAAAATTACATGTTGTTTTTTACTGCTTTTTTTGCTTAATAACACTTTGTCAATATATGTTAAAGCAGAAGTTAAAAGAAGAATTAGTGAAAATATTGATACAAATAGAAAAGTAAGAGGTGGAAGAACCCTTAATACATTATAAGCATAGAGCGTAGCAAAAGCATGAATTATCACTAAATATGCTATAATTAATCTCTTCAAAGGATGCATAGATAATTGGGAATTTACTTCTTTAAAAAAATTTTCTTTTATCTCAATTTGTTAATGGCGGGATCATGATCGAAAATTGATATGCTAATATACTTTAATTCCTCTTTTTTTTATGGAAATGAATGATGTTTCATTTATTTACAGATTAACAATCACTCTATTCATATTCAGTCTAGCAAGTTATTACGACATCAAAAAAAGAGAAGTAAATGATTTAATATGGCTAATTTATGTAGCGCTGACTTTACCTATTGCATTCATTATAGGCGATGAATGGAATTTACTTATAGCTTTCATACCTTGCTTCATTTTTGGAGCTATACTTTATTATGTCTTCAAGTTTGGTGGAGCTGATGCTAAAGCAATATGGTGCCTAGCTATAGCTTTGCCTAGTTCGCCTTACGAAACAATATTCGTTAAGCCTTTGATATTTCCTCTTTCTATTGCTTTCAATGCAGTAATAATTTCTATTTTCTATGTTTTTGTGAATATACATAATAATATAAAAAAATATGTAAAAGATAAAAAACTTTTTGATCAAAGTTTATCAATAAAAGTTAAAATAATGCTATTTTTATTTTCAAAAAAATTAAGTAAGGATGAATATTTTAGAAATAATTTCTATATTCCATCATTAATAAATGGGAAATATAATTTAAAACAAGATATAAGAGAAATAGACTACAATAAAAAAGAATACATTACAGATTGGTATGAAAAAGCTCAGCCTTTTCTAGTATATGTTTTGATCGCAATACCAATAACTATTATATTTGGGGATTTGAGCATGTCATTCGTTAGCATGTTCATGAAACATTAAATTAAAATATAACAAGAATGAAGAAAACACAATGGTAGCTAAAAAGATAATAGCTGTAATTGCTGAATGGGAAGCGTCGTCAAAATATGTAAAGAAAATAGTAGAAGAAATATCCAAAGAGAAAAAGCTAGAACTTGAAATAAAAGAAGAAGACTGGGAATTTTTAGTAAATTACGGAGTCAAAGATGAATTCGGAGGGGTAGAAGTCCCACAAGTTTTTGTCCAAAATGATAACGGAAATATAAAGTTTGTGATGGGAAGAGTACCTTTGGATGAAGAAGGTAAGCCTGATTTAAATAAAGCAAAAGAAATATTACTACAGGCTATTTCTACTGCATAAATTTTCCTAAAGTACTAGTTCCTAAAATTCCTTCAAAATCGATTCCTGCAGGTTCTAATAATTGTTCTAAACTACTTCTCATAATCTCAACGTATTTGTTTACGTCTATTTCATCAAGTCTAGCAAGTTGAACAGGTTTAACACCGTCTGCAGTTCTCACTTTAACATATGCAATGTTTTGACCTGCTTTGACTTCTATACCGAAGTTTTTCAACAATAAAGCTGCTTTGACATGCTGCGGAGTAGTTTTATTATAATCCTCGATATTCTTATTCATCATAACTTTTATAGCTAGATCGGATAAAGAAATCCTCCCTGATTTTAACAACGAATATTGCATATAGGTAAGCTTTTTTATCTTTTCTTTTGCAGGCTCGAAATCTTCTACTTTATTTATCTCTTTCAATATGTTAACTATTTCATAGAAAGTTTTTCTCACAAATTCAGGAATGTGCTTCTTTTTGCCCAATAATCCTTTGATATCAACATTTCCATCATAGGTTACACCGAAATAATTCTTTTTCCTTTCTGAAAAAACAACGTATTTATAAGTCTTGTCTACATCCAAATCTACTCTAAGAACTTTTTCGACTTCATCAATGAATTCTTTTAAAACATTAGCTGGAGGATTTTTAATGAACAAAGAATCTGTATCTCCATAAATTATTTCTAAACCCATTTTCTTAGCTATTTTAATCGTTTCTTCAATATTGTATCTTCCTATTGCAGTAACGCTTTCTGCAGCTGCAGGCGAATATAGATCAGAAGATTCGGCACCTAAAACTCCATATGCTGCGTTTAAAATGACTTTTATAGAAGCCTGTATTACTTCATATTGAGAACGAATTGAAGGATCCAGTCCTTGCTTCTTAGATAAAGGTTTATACCAAGCAACTCTCAAATCCCTCAAACTTCCTATTAATTTACTTAAAACACCTTTCCTCTTCTTGCAACTCCAATGCGCAATGCTTGGTAACATTTCTAGTTTACATTCTTCATGAGGACAGTCTATCGTTTCATAAGATATATTCCAGATTTTAATTATCGAAGGATATAGTGATGCAAAATCAACAACTACTACATTGAAATGTATCCCAGGCATTGGATCGATTACTTTGGCACCCAGATATTTCTTACCTTTTATTATCGCAGTTGTAACGAGATGTCCTTTAGCTTGCTCAATTTCTTTCTTATTAGAAATTAAGATTTTTGAACGCCTTAAAGAAAAGCTCACCATGCTTTTAATCCAATTTGAAATTCCTATTCTTGTTACGTCCTCTATAGGAAGTTTAGCTATACGCATAAGTATTATGAAAAGTTTTAGGACTAGATGGTCGTTGAAGTTTACTAGTGAATAAGTTAACCAAGCATCTCTGTAGCAATATGATGCGAGCTCATAAAGAGATAAATTATTTATGAAATCTTTCAAAACTTTCTTTTCAATTCCTAGAAGAGCTTTACTTATAGAATTGAGATCGACTTCATCATATTTCTTACCGAAAGCATAAATTTGTATAGCTTTGTTATGAAAGAATTTGTATAAATCGACATGCACACCAGGAGTAACAAGAGCAATTTCTTTTCCTAAAGCTATAGGTATCCTTTCTTTTGCAAAACCCAATTTTTGAGCCCTATGATAAAGATAATTTAGATCAAAATTATCACCATTGAATGTTATTACTAAAGGATAAGATGAAATTATTCTGAATACTCTATTTAATAGTTCAATCTCATTATCTACAATTTCAACATCTACGCCATCTAGATCGCTAGGCTTATTACCTAGCTCTATGTTTCTTTTGAGTAAAATGACTTTCTTCAATCCATCACTTGAAATACATGAAACAGCAATGATCCTGTTTTCTGCTTTTTTAGGAGAAGGCATTAAAGTGGGAGATTCCATTTCTACTTCGATGTCTAAAGCTACATGCCTAATCAGAGGAATAGGTTGATTCAATATCTTAACCCACTCTTTTAGTGCTGTAAAATATTCAGGATCTTCGTCTTTAAACCTCTCTTCTAGTTCTTTTAAAGAAAAGTCCTCAAAATCAGGAACCAAATTTCCATTAATAACCTTATATGGACAACCTGGAATGAGACCGCGATCGTATATATAACTTGAATGATACTTAATGTTTGCTTCCCATACATTTCCATTTGTTTTACTCGCTACTATCTCTCTTAAAGAATTTGCTGATCCTCCTACAGCTAATGGATCTTTAGTAACGATTTTAGTCAATTCAACAACACTATCATGCAAGGCATCATACAATTTGACTTTCTCAAATCCTGCTAGACCTTTATGTAAAGCAATGGAAGGAATAACTCTCAACTTTTCTTCAGGTAGATCTGTGTAAAAATATGGTTTATGACCTGTATTATCATACCAATAATATATTTTCGCAGAATTAGGCTCATATAATTTGACTAAAGCGCATTTTCTTTTACCGCTATAAGACACTGAAATTAAATAGCTTCTTCCTAAATTTTCAGGAACTTCGGCTTCATAAATTGTAGCTTCTTCTCTTAATTCCTCTTGCTCAGCTTCAAACTCCTCCTCTTCCTCGTAATCGATTTTAGAAAACATCTGATTTTAAATATTCACTTAACCTTCTTATACCTTCTTCTATTCTTTCAAAATTCTCAGATACAAATGTTAACCTAAAGCTGCCTATGCCTTGCTTACCAAAATATGAACCAGGAATTATGACTAACTTTTTCTTTTTGAACAAATCTAACATCACTTCTTCATCTACATAAATCTTATTTCGTAGATATTTTTTTAAGTTAAGGAATAAATAAAAGGCACCCTCAGGAACATTAACATTTATATCGGGCAAATATTCGTTAATCATTTTTATCATGAAATCTCTTCTTGCCTTGTAGGTCGGCAATACTATTTCTTTTAAATACTTTCTCTTTAAATCGCTTGCTAAATAATGCATGAGAAATTTTTGACCTACAACATTTGAACATAAAGTTACGAATTGCTTTATTTTCTCTAAGTTTGATATCACTTCCTCATTTGCACAAACATATCCCAATCTAAATCCTGGAGAAGAAGCTTCTTTTGAAAATGAACAAACTGATATCACGTGGTCTTTATCATATTTTGCTAAATAGATATGGTCTTTTTCATAAGTTATATGCTTATAAGCTTCATCAACAACTACAAAAATGTTTTTATCCTTTGCTATATCGACGATACCCTTTGCTACATCTTCTCTCAATATTCTTCCTGTAGGATTTTCTGGAGTGTTTAAGATTATTGCTTTTGTTCTATTTGTAATTTTTTCATTTATTTCATCCAAAGAAGGTTGGAAACCATTTTCCTCAAGTTGTGTAACTCTTATCTCTTTTGCTTTCAAAAAAGAAATTATTTCCGAATAACCTAAATAAGTAGGATCTGTTAATATTACTTCCTCTCCTTCCTCCAAAATTGATGATAAAACTAGAAATATACCTTCAGTTGAACCTTCTGTAACCATAATTTCCTTATTGGGATCGTATTTTATTCCTGAATATTCATAAACATCTTCAGCTATTTTTTCTCTAAATTTTATCATACCCCTTGTGCTTGTATATCTGAAAAATTCTGAAGGAGTATTTTCCAAATCTTCAATGAAAGATTCTATCAATTCTTTAGGAGGTATCAAACTAGGAGAACCACCGCCAAAAGAAATTATTTCCGAATCATTCGCGGCTTCATCAAGTAATGCAGCGACCTTTCTTATCGGTGATAACTTTAAAAGAGAGAGTTTTTTTGAGAAGAGCTTCTTTAAATCGCCCTCGTCCATATGCTAAAAAAGATCTAGCTTTATTAATTCTTAATGGCTCGATCGAAAAATTCAGAATTATTAACATGCAACTTAATACTATGAAGTAATTTTAGATTAACTAAGTATTCTCCTCAATTTACCTTTTGAATAGGATAAAACTCGCATCTCTCTTTTTAACCATTCTGGAATATATTTGAAAACATTGCGATAAAGAAATCTTTTATCCAAAAATATTACGAATATTGTTGATTTATCATCCCTTAAAGATCTACCAATTGATTGAATCGATTTTCTTAAAGCTGGTATTATGAAAGCAAAATCCTTCCCTTTAGTAGGCCATTTGTTTTCAAAGTAAGATATTTTTTCCTTCAATATTGGAGAAGGTTGTTCAAAAGGAATCCCAACTAAAAATAAAACTTTGATTGTATTTGAAGGAAAATCTTCTCCTTCTGAAATCTTACCTCCTTGAACAGCTAGAAGAATTTTTGAAATAGGATTTTCTTTGAAAATTTTAAGCATTCTTTCAACTTCTTCATCTCTCATCTCTTTATTTTCTATGAGAAATTCTTTCTTTATCCTGTATTGTATTCCAGCATCTAACAATCCTTTCATAACATCATAAGAAGAAACGAATATGGCTACTCCACCATTAACTATAAGAGAAGCTTCTTCTATAGCATCTACGATTTTTGAATAAAGTTCAGATGATCTCTCCTCGAATTTTGTACTTATATTTGTGATGAAAATAGATTTTATATTTGGATATTTGCTTGAAAGGATGATTTTTTCATCAATAAAGTCTTTCAATCCGAAAAGATGTTTATAAGATTCAATAGGTTCAAACGTTGCAGAAGCAAAAATAATTGAATTAAATCTCATAAATATTTCTTTTGTATAGTATGAAGAATCTATGATAGATAAATTT
>Ga0101942_100297_pt1 | contig 24081 bp, 27 predicted proteins | sample DewCreD2012metaG_4_FD_75243 | JGI IMG/M metagenome (GOLD analysis project Ga0101942, IMG submission 75243) | Hot spring sediment bacterial and archeal communities from British Columbia, Canada, to study Microbial Dark Matter (Phase II) - Dewar... ...
GGGCATCCCTGATGATCTTTAGGTTCAGGCTCAGGATCTTGTTTATGGCATAGTTAAGGGCCACATTATATCTTCTGAGGAGCCCTATGCCAGCAGGCTCGGGACTAACCCTCAAAGCTATTGAAAGGGTTAGCACTCCCTCAACACCCGCAGGCATAGAGCCCCTCCAAAAACGATCAAAACCCTAGAAGGCTTATAAACACCATCCCCGCCCTAAAGGGCGAGGCTTTCAGGTTTTTTGTAACATTTGAAAGGCTTTTCACAGCTCCAGATCCAGCAATAGCCGTTGCAAGGCTTTATCACAGCTCTTTCGCCAATACAACTATTCCTTATACTAATTCAGCAGGGGGTTATGTTAACCCTAAGGTGGATGAGATGCTAGATTTAGCTTCTATAACATTCGATCAAGGTATGAGAAAAAAGATCTACGCAGAATTCCAGAGAATCGTCTCATCAGAGCTACCAATAATACCCCTAGCAGAAGCCCCAGATGTATCAGCATTTAGGAGGGAGGTTAGAAATCTGCATGCTTGGAGTGCTGAGTCTAGGGTTGAGAGGATTGATATATGGATCCAGAGGCAGCAGTTAACTCAAGCGCCGCAACAGGTGGAGACTGTGAAAACCCAGGTAACGATATAACCAACTACTGGCATGGCTGCAGCTACAAGTCTCACAGCAACTCCAACTCCCCAGAGAGGCTATTTAGAAATAGCACTAATAATAATCCCCATAGTATTAATCGTAACAATAGCCACAATAATATTCACCAAAAGAAAAAGATAGAAAATGGAGTGGTCAAATTGCTTAAATATGTTTTTAAACGATTAATACAGGGCTTTGCTACGATTTTAATTTCAACCCTTGTTATCTTTACGATAGTAAATCTGGCCCCGGGAGACCCTATAATATTCATTACTGGAGGAGGAGAACCTCCTCCGCCTGAGATTATTAACCAGCTTAGAAAAGACTACGGTCTTGACAGAAGCATCCCAGAGAGACTGGCTATATACTTATCTAAGATTTTTACTGGCGATCTTGGGTATTCATATATATATAGGACAGGAGTAGCGGATTTAATCTTACAGAGACTTCCAGCAACAATTATTCTGGCTGTTTCAACATATATAATTATAACTATATTGGGTATAGTTATAGGAATACAAGCAGCGAAGAGACCTCTTTCTTTATTAGATAGATTTATTACTATTATGTCTGTATCCCTTTTCTCATTCCCAAGCTTTTTTATAGCACAATTGCTTATACTCCTTTTTTCTATAGGATTAGGGCTTTTACCTACAGGAGGGTTTCTGGATCCAAGAACACCTGCTGAGCCTATACCAATTATTATAGATCTGATAAAGCACATAATCTTACCTCTAACATCGCTCACACTAATACATCTAGGTTTCATGATAAGGGTCTCTAGAACAGCCATAGCGGAAGCTTTAGGTGAGGATTATATAGTTATTCTGAGAGCAATCGGGCTTCCTGAGAAAAAGGTTCTTTTATCCGCATCTAGAGTAGCTGCCATGCCTATATTAACTATGGCTAACTATGAGTTGGCATTCCTGCTATCGGGGACCCTGCTTGTTGAAGTGGTATATAACTGGCCTGGGATTGGTACGCTTCTATATGATTCTATATTAAAGAGAGACTATCCAACGATTTCTGGGATATTTTTCATTATTATAGGATTTTCTGTGGTGATAAACCTTATAACAGATCTCGTATATGTATTTCTAGATCCAAGAATAGGGATAGGAAAGAAAACAGAGGTATGAGTATGGGGATATATATGTCAATAGCTAGGAACACTTTAATAAGAGCCATATTCGGAGCTAAGTCGTCAATAATATCTCTGACTGTTATATTGGGTGTTAGCATTATAGCGGGTTTAGCATCTCTTATAGCGCCGCATGACCCTAGAGATGCCTCTTTCTCGCCTTTTCAGCCACCATCGTGGAGGCACCCCTTTGGAACTGATGATCTGGGTAGAGATCTATTAAGCAGAGTGATCTATGGTGCTAGAACATCCCTTATCATTGGATTCTCCGCCGCATTGATAGCTATAGTAATTGGTGTTCTAATAGGTATAGCCTCTGGGTATATAGGCGGGTATATAGATGATATAGCTATGAGAATAACAGAGACTTTTCAGGTGATTCCAAGGTTAGTGCTAGCTGTAGTTGCAGCATCGTTTCTAGGACCTAGTATATTTAATATGATCTTAATAATTGGAGGGCTGAGCTGGCCTAGAACAGCTAGAGTAGTAAGGTCAATGGTGTTAACGCTAAGGGAACTCCCATATGTTGAGGCTGTAAGAGCGCTTGGAGCTTCTAATAAAAGGATCATGTTTAAACATATACTCCCTTCAGTACTTCCAATAGCTGTTATAATGACAGGCTATGAAGCTGCAGTAGCAATACTTGTAGAGGCTGGTCTCGGCTTTTTGGGTCTCAGCGATCCTGAGCTTGAAAGCTGGGGAAAGATAATTCATGACGGTCAGAGATACTTCTTGTGGGGATGGTGGATCGCTATGATTCCGGGCTCTATATTATCAATATTAATAATAGCTATCAACATTTTGGCCGATAACATAAATAACGCGATCAATCCAAAAACCGCTGGGCTAGATTCTAAGAGAATTTAGATGAGACATATAGATCCTGGGTCTTGGTATGAAGAAAGGTTAATAACAAAGGGGAAGAAGGGGGGCTATGATCTCTAGGTTTCTAGTTAGTTAGATTATTATTAGCGATCCTATGTAGTGGGCTGCTATCTGTGTTAATATATATCTAGTTGCTATCCTTCTATCCGGTCTTGCTATTATATAATATGCTAGCTGGAATGCTACTATGCCTATTGCTAGGAATGCAGTGCTTATAATGACACTCCATATGTGGGGTTGGTGGTTTATGGATCTATATATCGAGTATGCGATACCGCTGGCGAGGCCTGATGCTAGTCTTATGAAGAAGATCCTGTAGAACCCGTTGCCAGCTTCTCGGGCCATTTGCTATCCTAATTCTATTGTGTGTTGATAGCTATTATATCCCCATGGGATCTCATTATTAGTAGATAGTCCTTGAAGAGACAGATGAGCTGGCTGGATCTCTCTGTCTGGGTTTCTGAGAATAGGGGCTTGCTGGTAGGCGGGGTTATTGATAATATATATGGAGATAGCACAAACCTTATTCTGAGGATAAGGAGATCCGGAGAGCCCCTCATACTGGTTATAAGGCCTGGAGAGGCTGTCTATATTACTGCTAGGCATGTGCTTAGGGATCGTGGAGAGCCTCCCCCGATTATCATGGGTTTTAGAAAACACCTGAGGGATTCTAGGATTGAGAGTGTTGAGCAGAAGCCCTGCGAGAGGATTTTTATAGTGAGGATCTCTAGAGGGAATGAGGAGTATAGCCTAATAGCAGAGTTGATGCCGAGGGGGATAGTCTCTGTTGTTGATGGAGAGAGCACCGTCAAGATGCTCACAGGGGTTATAAGGGCTAGGGATAGGGTTGTGAGGATAGGCTCTAAATACCAGTACCCACCATCCCAGCCTGGAATATGTGGGAAGCCAGAAGGCCCTGGCTATCTCGATGGCATTATGAAGGGGTATGACATGGTTAGGGGGCTTGTGATAGGGCTCAACATCCCCCCAGATGTTGCCGAGGAGATACTATATAGGGTGGGCATTGATAAGGGGATAAAGCCCTCTGAGCTTGGTAGAGAGACTATAGAGAGGATCATAGAGGATGCCAGGATATTCATAGAGGAGACAGTGGAGAATCCAGACCCCGGGGTTATAACAGGCCCGCAGGATTTTCCAGAGGGCTACTACCCATACGAGCCCAGAAGCCTTATTGCAAGGGGCTATCTCTTCAAGAGAACCAGTAGCTTTAACGAAGCGATCGACCTCTACTACGCAACCCACCCACGGGAGAGCCCTGGGAGGAAGGCTGAGGAGATTGTGAGGATAGAGAAGAGCATAGAGAAGCTGAAGAAACAGGTTGAGGAGGCCTCTAAGAACCTCGAGGGCCTTAGAAGCATTCTTGATTATATAAACAACAACTACCAGGCAGTTGAGGAGATCCTCGAGTGTGTTAGGAGAAGCCCCGGATCCTGTGGAGGTGATAGTGTGATATCAATCCAGGGGGGCAATGTCGAGGTTACTCTAGGAGGTGCCAGATATGCTCTAGACACAAGGCTATCCATGATTGATAACTATATATCCCTTAGAAAGAGGATCTCAGAGCTAGAGAGAAGGATAGAGAGGGGTAGGGAGGAGATATCCAGGCTCGAGCAGGAGGCTAGAAGAATATATGAGGAGCTTGAGAGGAGAAGGGCTGTTGAGATGATAAGGAGTATGAGGAGAATGGAGTGGTTCGAGAGATACCACTGGCTAATAACATCGGAAGGCCTGCTAGCGATTGGGGGGATGGATGCGGATCAGAACGAGAAGATCGTTAGGAGATACCTCAAAGACAGCTATATATTCCTACACGCAGATATCCACGGAGGATCTGCTGTGATCCTCATAACTGATAAAGAGTACACCCATAGATCCATAGAGGAGGCTGCAAGACTCGCATCATGCTATAGCAGAGCCTGGACAGCAGGCTATGGATCCATAGATGTGTTCTATGTCAAAGGATCTCAGGTGAGCAAGACACCCCCACCAGGGCAGTATCTAGAAAAAGGATCCTTTATGATCTACGGAGAAAAAAGCTGGATCAAAAATGTACCCCTAGAGCTCGCCATAGGAATAGAGGTTCTAGAGAACAACGCTCCAAGAATAGTGGTGGGAGATCAAAGCCTAGTATCTAAAAGGGCTAGAATATGGAGCGTCATAGTACCAGGAGATACCCCAAAGAGAGAGGCCGCCGAGAAAATATATAGAAAATGGATCGATAGCAATAAAATAGAGAGAGAAATAGTGGAAGCGATAGAGATAGAGGAGATAATAAAGAGAATCCCAGGAGCATCTAGAATAATCAAATGAGGAGCACAAAAAGCTGCTGACCTTCTCTCAGTCTTATAATGGCAGAGCTTCCAGCAGTGAAAATAGGGTCTCCTCTAGGGGGGATACATATTTGATTGAGTCTTCTAGCACCTAAACCTAGCCTTTATAGTATGCCTAAGTCTATCGATCATGGTGCCCGCTATACTGGCTCCAAGGCTTTTTAGAGCCTCTGGGTCTAGCGCCTCTACTGTTTCCCTAATATTCTTTATATCTATGCTCTGCTGGATCTCGGGCTCTGCTAGGGATGCTATCTTCTCTATAGATCCCATGTCTTCTTCAGCAGCCTTTGTCTGGATCATTGATGATATATATGATATCATAGCCAGCCTCTCCGCTAGATCCCTGGGGGTTCTTGATAGGAGAGCCCCAAGTCTCTCCATGAAATCGCTATGTATTCTCTCAGCCTTCTCCCTAGTTGTTGTGGATAGGCAATCCATGGGTTCCTGGCTGCACTTCTCGAGCTCCCCTATCATGGAGATCAGGAGCTTTCTGGGGGCTCTTCTAACCATCCACACTATATAGAGGATCTCTGCTCTTCTAGCCAGGTATTCCCCAAGCTCTCTGGAGAAGTCCTCTAGAACCCTGTTATAGGTTGTTGAGAGGATTCGTTCTATAATTCTACAAGCATGTCCCTCGCTATCTAGGCTTATCTCAATATCCCCAACCTCTATAGAGGATCCGCTTCTCGATCTGAGTTCCCAGAGGCTCTTCTCAATGGATAGATGCTTTCTCCTCCACAGTCTGCTCTTCTCAACACAGCTTATCGATATAGAATCCTCCTTTATATCTACTGTGCACCCGCTATAGATCCTAGGACCAATCCTAACGCTAGCCCTTGAGCTCATCCTCGCCACCTATTATCCTGCTAACATTAGCATCAGGATTTCTAGCAACTATCCCATCATAGGCTCTTCTAAGCCACTCGCACTCGGGATACTCCCTAAACCCGAAGATGGTGTGTATATCATAAACACCCAGCCTGCTATCCCTCTCCCTCATGTGGAGCGTGTGGTTTATAACACCCTCGAGGCTCCTCACATAATCCCTGTAAGAGGCCTCGAACTCCTTGAGCATGCTTCCAGGAGCTGTGACATATAGGTGGAGTGATAACACCTCCCTAGGAACTGAATCCATAGAGATCCTATATAGAAGGGTCTTCATAGCTGATAGGGTGTTCTTGAAAACAGATCCAGACCCGCCGATGATTGATGAGAGGCCATAGGATCTAACACCAAGATCCCTGTCCTCATAGACAGGTCTGAAGAAATCCCTCGAGAAGCCTGCAAGGCTTATAGCTATATAATGGAGGGCATCCATCCCATCTATATAGCCCCACTCCTCTGTATATCCTGAGAGCTCGCCTATAAAGGATTCCGAGATAAACACAGCCTGGAAACCCCTAGCATTTATAACCCTCAGGGAGGAGTAGCTATTAACAGCCTCAGGGGCCGGGGCGCTTTCCCCAGGCATTATTGCTAGAACAACAGATCTTCCTGGATCTAGGGCTCTCGAGGATAGTGCGAGGACTGAGAGCGGGCTGAAGGTGTTAAGGGTAACAAGCACATCCTGGGCAGCTGTGAAGCCATAGATCCTGAGCAAAAGATCCACCCTACTGGCATATTCCCTATAGTACTCAGGCCACATCCTACTCCTCAGCTTCCTAAGCCCCGAGCGGTTCTCAGAGATTCTCTCCCCATCCTCGAGGGATAGCTTAACTATGCTCCCAGATCTGGAGAGAGCCATGCTTACCAACGTGTCCGGGAGGTCTATAAATGAGATCAACAGGCTTTCCCGGGGAACATCGAAGCCTGGTAGCTCTCCAAGCTCCTTAAGAGATGCTATATAGCTTATCCTAGAGCCACAAACACTACATATAGCCTGGAAGCCCATTCTATGCCCCTTCTCACATACTGGCAACCCTTATCACCGCCTCCTCCTCGTTATATTCCACATTCTTGGCAGACCTGCTATATATTCTGGCATAGATCTCGGAGGCGCTCGGTGTGAAGGGGAGCTCCTCTATATGGGCACTGCCCCTTGCCTTTATAATGCTATCCAGTACTGACCTTGCTAGGGGATACTGGGATAGGATCAGGATCTTTGACTCATCCTCCCTCAGAGAGACCGTATAGCTCCAGAGGATCTCCCTAGTGCTCGTCAGAGCAGCAACCATGGAGGGTATTGATTGGGAGCCTCTGGATAGAGCCTCCAAGGCCCTCGATAGATCGCCAGCCATTCTAGGGGTTCTCAGCTCGAGTCCTTTGGCAGCAACAGGATCTAGCTTCTCGAGCAGAGCCCCGACTCTGTTGATCCTATCTAGATCCTTTATAGCCTTCTCAACCTCGCCCACAGCAAAGCTCCTAAGTCTCTCAATAGAATCCTCTAGGGAGGCTATAGATCCCACGCCCGTGCACGAATCCCCAATAGATCTAACAATATCCCTAAAAACCGCCTGGCCCTCAGGTCTAACAACCCCGTCTAGTCTCGATAGAGCATCAAGGAGCTGGGAGCATGAGAGCCTAAGCCTCTCCCCTAGATTCTCTTGGAACGATCTCCAGAGGTCTGTTACAAGTTCTATAGCTTCCACATAGTCTCCGCTATTCATTAGAGATATCGGGTTAACTTGGTCTGGCGGTAGGGAGATCACTTCGCTTCCTAGGAGCTTGTTTATAGATGATATGCTCCTAACATATAGGCTATAGATGGATGATACCGCCCCCCTTACCCTTGATATGTATTCAGAGTATATGTTTAGAAGCGACTCTAGATCCTCTATATAGCCTGGCAGCTCTGGAGCTTGGGGTAGGGATATGGATTTAACGCCACAGTTTGCAAGGATATAGTTGCCCTTCTTACAGGCAGAATCGATCCTCATGATCTCCTCAACAACCCTGCCCCCAAGTCTTTGGGAAGCATCTCCAAGCCTTGGGAGATAGGATTCTGTGAACCTCTTCAGAGCCTCCTCAAGCATAGAGTACTTCCCAATAGCCAGTCTCTTCCTAGCATCGCTTAGGGCAGCCCTAACCTCCTCTAGGAGTCTTCGCTCGCTGTCAACATCTATTGAGGGAGCCTTTGCCGAGACAAGCTCGAGCCTCGTCTCTATAGACTTAGAGATCGAATCGGCTCTCTCTATAGCTTCTCCAAGCCTCCTCCTAACACCCTCGATTGTCTCAAGCCTATTCAGAATAACCTTTCTGGCTGAGAATAGAGCCCCTATGGCTAGCCCGCCGGCTAGGAGGTAGAGGATATGATCCGGGTTATCGCCATAGCCTGTGATATACCCACCAACATTCCTCGGAGATAGGAGGACGAGAACCAGAGAGAATGTGATCGATGATGTTATAGCAACTATGGGTGGTCTAGCGATCATCTTGATAGCCTCCCTATTCTCTAGATATGGTAGCCTGTCGAAAAACCAGAGCACGATCCTGGCTATTGTTGCGGATAGTATGAATGAGATGGAGAGACATATTAGTGGTATTATGAGAACAAGGACTCCCCCTCCTAGGTAGGATAGCACATCCCTCCACCCCGGGTATATTATATCGCTGGGAAGCCCCGTTATGAACACGTTAAAGCTGGGTATAGATGGTCTAATGCTGCTTGCAAGCCTATCCAGGTGGGAGAATATCACAGGGATGCTCCTCTCACCCCTCAGGGCATTCTCCAGTATTATGAGTGGCAACGATGTTGCTATGAATGAATAGGCTGTTGGATATATACTTCTAACACCCTTTATAAGGGATGGCATTACAAGGAATAGGGGGGCTAGGTAGTAGTACTCGGTAAGGAGGAGAGCGGATGCAAGCGCGGCTGATAAGACAGCTAGCGGTTCGAATATAGCGCTGGCCGTGTTAAGAGCTAGGATTAATAGGATGAATGCTGCTGAGAACAACAGGATCTGCCAGTTAACATTAGCGGTGCTAGCCGATGGGGGAATAGTGAATCCAAGGAACTGCCATGATATTGATGAGAAGACTATGAGGGCTAGGAAGATATCAGAATAACCAGGTGTTCTAAAAGCGGTAAAGCCCAGCAGGATCGATATGAGGGCTGGGATAACAGGCTCTCCTGGTAGGAACTTCACGTGGGTCATGAAAACATATGATGAGATGGCAACCATTATGGATGTCAGAGCAGAATCAGCCATTGCCCTAACTCCTACCCATCTCTGCCCGATATCCAAGGGCTCTCCCATATTATTTCTAATATTAGAGATAGATATAATAGATATAGAAGATGTCCTCGAGAAATCTAAGAGAATCTAATAGAAAGCTAGAGAACCTTTCAATACAGAGTACTATGATGCATACTGGAGGGAGAGATCCAGACTCGCCCAGTTTGTTCTTATCCTACACTGTATAGGCACCCCAGTGCTCTTATCGACCCAGATCACTATAGATCCCCCATCCCTCTCGAGCTTATACTCAGCATATGCGATCCCACCAGACCCTCCTCTTCCTGCTAGCATTCCCTCACCGGTTTTTGTAAAGAGAGATAGGTTTCCAAATATATCGCTTATATTACTGGATCTCCAGCCGCCTATTAGTGATAGGTTTGATGATGATATGTTGTTCACAAAAGCTAGGAGCTCTCTTAGAGCAACTATGAGAGCAGGATCCCCTGACGCCTCGACCCTGTAGTATGTATCGGTAGCATTTATAATAGATGCTGTAGAGTTGATCGTGCTATTCAGAAGAGGGGCCTCTGTATATCTAGCTACCATACCTAGCTGGGCGTTATCTATATAGACAAGCCCACCGCTTATGTTGACATACCCTTTCACCCTGTATGTTAGATATATATCCTGCTTGCTCATATTCTTCGGTAGATTCGCTAGGTTCGGGGTATTCTCCGGGTTTCTCGCTTCCCTGGATGCAAGATCTGATGCTAGATAGTATATAGAGGCTATAGTATATAGAGCCACCAGGATCAACAGGAGGATCACGGACAGCCTCAACCACAGCTCCCAATACCCATTTCCAGAAAGCCTTATAATTGTGTTGCGCCGAGGCGTGGCTTTGGATGAGGGACCCCAACCCATGGATTTAATATATATACTTCCCTAGAAATAGGATTCATGGGATAAGTCTATGCCCCTAACGATAGACACGATGTTGATCCTGGGCTTGATAGTGCTGCTCCTAGTCCTCGGACCATCGAAGCTCCCACAGTTTGCCAGGGCAATTGGGGAGGCTGTGAGAGAGTTTAGGAGATCATCATCGGCGGTAGAAGAGCCTCCTCCAAGGGAACAGCCTGCTCAACAGCCTGTACACCAGGCTGTACAGCCACAGATCCATCAGAGCCAAGCTGAGATTGATACCAACAATGCTATTGTTGCAGCAGCAATAAAAGAGGGGATCGATGTTAGGGGCAAATCAATAGATCAGATAGCTGAGGAGCTCGCAAAGAAGCTGAGAGAGAAGAGGGTATCCAGCTCAGGGCACATGTGATACAAGCCCCAAACCCCCTAAGGTGCCCCTATTGAGAGCCCCAATAAGGGTTGGAGTAGGAGTGCTAGTTATAGAAAACGGAAGAGCCCTCCTAGTTAAGAGGAGAAACCCACCATCAGCTAACATGTGGAGCCTGCCAGGAGGACACCTGGAGCCTGGGGAGAGTATTCTTGAGGCTGCTGAGAGAGAGCTTGAGGAAGAGACGGGGGTTAGGGCAAAGGCCCTTGGGATTATAGATATAACAGATCTATTTGTTAGGGACCAGAACGGAGCTCTAGCAACTAGGTATGTGATAATAGATGTGATTGCAGATCCCATAGACACTAGAAGGCTAAAGGCTGGGAGCGATGCTATGGAGGCCAAGTTCCACTCGCTCGAGGAGATCCTCTCTCTAGATCTAACACCATCAACTAGAAAATTCTTCGAAAAACTACTATCAAGAGGCTTCTGTCAGATATACCCCTCTAATGTGACAATCATGGAGAACATAGGACTGGGCTGAGAATCAAGCCTGGGCTCTATTTAGAGCTCTATCTCCTCAAGCCTTTTCTTTATTATCATGAGGGCTTCTCTCAGTATCTCTTTGTTATTATATCTAGTCACTATCTCCTCAAGCCTTTCTCTGGGAAGACTTCTCATGCTTCTTATATACTCTATCAGCAGTGGGACTGCTCTAACCACGTTATCTACTATTGTTATGTCAGCAGCTCTGGCTGTTCTAGATAGGGGGTTTAGATCTATTGCGATCACCCTCTTCCCCATCCTCTTCAGTGCCTCGGTTCTATCACCATCCTCGAGTGCTACCAGCACTGTGTCAGCAACCAGGATCCCCTCCTTGCTAACCCACCTCCTCTCGCTATGAAGCCCTGGGACCCCCTCTACCACGTCATCAACACCAAGAACCCTTTCTGCCCCCAGGGATCTCAGGGTGTTTGCTATCTTCTCAATCCTCTCTCTTGTTCTATAGAATAGGTTTATCTCTAGAGGGGCTCCCAGCTCTCTTGATAGCCTTATAAGATCCTCCGCAACAAGGGCAGCTGTGTTGCCATTAACACTTATAACAGGTCTTCTTGATAGGAGGAGGGCTGCTGCAGAAGCCTCTATAGCCTTCCTAGCAGGCTCGGTGGTTCTCTCGCCGAGCAGGTAGTCGAAGCACTCGCCCCTACCGTGTGCCATGAGCCCCTGGGGAACCACTATGCCTCTTCTAAAGCCCTCGGCTAGCTTCTCCCTTATTAGTAGAGACTCCCTCCTGGGATGATCTGGGGGTATCCACTCCATCCCACACAGCCTCGTAGCCTTTCCTAGCTATTCTATATACCCCTAGAACCCTCTTAACCACTTTCTCCAGGATCTCCACGATCTCTCCTTCATAGCCTTTCTCAACAGCAACGACTAGCAGGGATTTCTTAACATAGTATCCAGCAACAACGCCTCTTCTCATGTGGGTGGATAGGGATCTGTTAAATCTCTCTGCAAGATCTCTATCTAGGAAGCCGGTGTTTCTTGAGAACATATTAGATAGCTCGAGAAACCTGAGGAATCCTGGATCATCTTGAAAAAATCTATAGGCTATAGAGCCATAATTATATATAGAATCCCACATACCCCTAAGCATATTGGGGGTCGAGAGAATTCTCTCAACAATACCAAGAACTATTGAGAAGCCATCAACAGAGGGATCATCAATGGCAATAGCATGGCCAAAACCAGGAGCGCCAGGCCTGAGCCTCATAACAAGACCACCCCCCGTGAGCATGGCAATAACATCCCCAAGCCCCGTTAGGGCCCTCACCTCAGCATAGTGGGCAGCTCTCGAAGCCTCAAGAAGAGCCTCCCTAGAGGTGCAGGGATGCCCCCTGATCCTCATGGCCTCACATGCTAGGGAGATGGAGGCAAAGGCGCTGACAGCCCCACCAACCCCTGGAGGAACAGTGGATCTTATATTAACACACGACGATACCCCCAGCCTCTCGAAAACATATTGAGCAACAGACATTTCTATACAGACGCCATCTAGAGAGACGCTACACCCCCTACAACTCCTCGCCTCCATACCAGGCTCTAGGAGGATCCCAACACCAAGAGATCCCATGAGCTCGGGATCCTCATGCCTATAGGGAACCCAGAATCCCGAGACGTGGTGTGGCGATCTATATATGATAACTCCTTCCAAGCCCTGACCAGGGCCCAGGCTAGAGCAGCTCTCACACATGTTTAGTACATCCTTCCACTAGAGTCGCTATTAAGGGTATATGGTTTTAGAGTGTGCTTAGAAGCTTATCTCCACTATCTAAACTCTATTCCATCAACACTCCTTACAATCTTCCCCCTATATAGGAAGTCTATCTGCCTTAGGGATGAGTATAGATCGAACTCTGTTAGAGCAGAGATCCCATCTATTGGGACCACCACTTCGAACCATCTGAGCGCAGCACTCCCAGCAGTGTGGAGGACGCATATGTTAGCAACAGTCCCTGTTATCACAAGGGTCTCTCTCTTTAGAACCCTTGATAGGATGTGCTCAAGCTGTGTTCCGTAGAATGCATCGTATCTGAGCTTCCTTACCACTATATCGCCCTCAGAGGGCTTCAGATCATCGACTATCTCAGCCCCCCATGTCCCTGCAACAGCATGCTCACCCCATATGCTGAACTCGGGATCCTCCTTCATGTGCCAATCCTGGGTGTATATTATGGGAACTCCATGGCTTCTGGCCATCTTGATAAGCCTAGCTATGTTAGGGATAGTCCTCGGAGCGTCTGGCACAAAGAGCCTTCCCCTAGGGTGGGCGAAATCGTTCTGCATGTCCACAATAACCACTGCTGTTCTTCCCGCATCTAGCGTGATTCTATCCAGAACCCTGATCTCTGGGATCTCGATAACCTTCTGGGGCACCATAGCACCACCAAGTGAACATATGTTCGGAAGGTAATATTTCTAAAAAGCTAGCCAGAATCCAGAGGCCTTAGTCTCTCGCCAAGCTTTCCACGAAGGATCTCAAGGATTTTCCCAAGGATCTCCTCAAAACCCCCGGGGCTTTTTATAGAGGCTACCGCCGCCTGCCTATGCCCGCCCCAGCCTCCCCCATAGATCCTTGTGAGATCTGATAGAATGATCTCGTCAAGGCCACGATTCCTACACAGATCCTCAGAGCATCTCGCAACAATTCTCATAGAATCATTCCTCTCCGAGATAACCAGAGCGAGATCGCATCCAATCCCTATTAGGATCTGTGCTGCAGAAGCCTCGTATGCCCCTACATGGGTTATGCACACAATAATACCCCCAGCCCTGTAGGCTCTAACCCTTGACATGGCTTTCACCCTAGCGATTCTCTCAGAGATCTCTGGGGCCCTTCTAATCATCTGGAGAGCATCAGAGATCCTAGCGCCCCTCATCATTAGGAACCTCACAGCCTCTATAGATGCTATAGAAGCCATAGATAGCCCCCTAGTATCGAAAAGGATCCCTGATAGAAGGAGGTTTGCAAGCCATGATGAGGGTATATCTATTGATACCTCCTCCAGCATGAGGACACAGAGCTCGGTGGTTGACGAGGCGCTTGGCTCCACAACACCCCTATAGATCCCAAGAGGGTCCTGGGGTATATGGTGATCGATTAAGTATACAGCCTCATAGCCAGTGCAATTTATAGAAGCCCTCCCACACGACGGGGCATCAACAATAACCAGAACCCCTTCTTCTCCTAAGCTGCTTGGGCAGGGCTCTATATAACCCCTGGAGACGGTCTCCTTGAAGAGCATGCTAGATATAGTATCAAAGCTACCTGGAGCGTAGCATGCTGGCTTGCCGGAGCTACTTATAGAAACTAGGGATATAGCTACTGCTGATGAGAGCGAGTCCGGGTCAGCCGACGGATGTGAAGCTATAGCTATCCTTTTCCTCCTCGAGATCTCTCCCAGCTCTCTTCCAAGATCTCTTAATATGCCTCTCAGCCTCATCAAATCCAGACTCTATCACCTCCTCAGCAATCTCGCCAAGTCTCCCTCTACCACCTGTGTGTGAGAAGATCTGGAGGTCTATCCCAAGATCTATAGCCCCGCCAGACGCCCTCCTCAGGCTTATCACAACCACATACTGGGATCTTCTCCCAAGCTTCTTCTCAATCTCCCTCGCTATCCTCTCCTCAACCCTTTCAACGAGACCCTCTAGATCCTCGTTACTAAAAGCCTCCCCCTCCCTTTCTACCATAGTATCTTCCCACAACCTCGTTGATCTTAGCCTCTAGATCCTTGATCTCGCTGTTAAGACTAGCCTCCTGCCTCTCAAGAGCCTTGAGCCTGAGCTCTAGTATATCTTTCCTATCACTCAGCTCCTTCTCAGCATCCTCCTTGGTAACTCTCACCATGAGATGCCCAGCGCTCTTGAAAACAGTAGCATCGGGGGCTGCGTTCTTGAGGATCTCTATGGCTCTCTCGATATCCCTCAGCTCGGCCTGGACAACGCCCTTCTCAGCCTGAACCTGGCCTAGTCTTGCCCTGAGCTGCTGTAGCTTTGCAGCATACTGTTCCAGCTCGGGTGGAACCACCTCTGCCAATCCAAACCCCATTATAGTGATAGTAGAGGACTTATTAATTAGCAGGGCTATCGATCCACGCTATATTTCTTCTCAGCACACCTGCTCTCAAGAGCCTTGACTATATAGTATAGAGCCTCGTTATATGGCGTATCTATACCAAGCCTCTTCCCATGGCTAGCTATCGCTCCATTTATATAATCAATCTCTGTTCTTCTGCACCCCTTTAGATCCATATACATGGATGAATAGTTATTCCCAGTTTCTCTAGCAACCCTCATGGTTTCCTCATAGGGGTCTGTTGGGAGCTTTATCCCAAGGCTCTCAGAGATCCTAGTGGCCTCAGAGATTATAGATCTTGCGAGGTTATCCCTCACATAGTTATTCTCAGCAACAACTCTATTTCTCCTCCTAAGAATAGCAGACACCGGGTTTATAACAGCGTTGACAGAGAGCTTAAGCCACCTATATGGCTGTATATCCCTCACAACCTCTATAGATGCCTCAGCCATGAGGCCTGCTAGCCTGTTCAGGGCATCGTTTGAGTGGCCACCCATCATACCTATGTAGCTCCTCCCACCCCCAACCCATCTATATGTGCCAGGCCCAACTCTGTGGATCCCGTGGTTGAGGACGAGCTGGGCAACAGATCCTGGGCCGAATAGCTCGACAGCCTTCTCAAAAACCCCCAGCCCGTTCTGGACTAGGACTAGGAGCTTCCACTCTCTTCTCTTCATAGAAGCAAGATCCTCGAGGATCTCCTCAGCATCGTAGGCTTTCGTGGCTATAATGATCACATCGCTATAACTCCATCTATCGGTGTTATCATATATAGTGCCCCCATAGTCTAGGGGGATCCTCTTCCCATCACCCATAACAATGTACTGGTACTTTGGGAAGGGGGGGTTTCTAAAAACAAGTATTGGCCATACTGATGATCTGTTGAGAATATATGTTAGAAAGCTCCCAACAGACCCAGCACCAACTATGCTTATTCTGAAGGGCTTGGGCATCTAGACACCCTACCCAGAGCTCCTTGATACCAGCTTCACAAAAGATTCCTCCAGGTTTCTTGACATTGTTGATCTCTTTATCTCCTCCACGGTTCCCTCACCTATGATCTCGCCACCACTTATTAGCCCAACCCTGTCGCATAGATACTCAACCTCAAGCATGTTATGGCTAGATATAACCATAGAGGCTCCGTGTTCTCTGGAGAACTGCTTGATAGACTCCCTAACCTGGATTGATGAGAATATATCAAGCCCCGAAGTAGGCTCGTCAAGGATAGCCAGCTCGGGCCTCGTCATGAGGGCTCTTGCTATTAGGAGCCTCCTCCTCATGCCCTTGCTATAAGTCCCAGCCCTCCTAGCTAGATCCTCTCTAGATAGCCCAGAGATCCTTGCTCCCATCTCTATAGCAGCAGAGCCTAGCCCATATAGCTCTGCAAAGAACCTCAGATACTCGAGACCGCTGAGCCTGGAGTACACGTCAGCCTCCTCTGGTAGATAGCTAATTCTCCTCCTTAGCGTCGATAGATCCTCTGTGGTTATCTCGTAACCAAGGATCCTCACATGCCCCCTGCTAGGCTTGGCAAGTGTTGCCATGATCCTGAGGGTTGTTGTCTTGCCAGCACCATTGGGGCCCACTAGGCAGTAGACCTCGCCCCTCCTAACCTTGATAGAGATCCCTCTAAGAACATCTCTAGATCCGTATCTCTTCCACACACCCGTGAGCTCAACAGAGTATTCAGACAACTGCATCAATATATATTAGGATAGGAGGATATATAGCGAGAGGGTATATATGGAGGAGAGCCAGAATATCCCTGAGGAGCTTATAGATGCTCTGAGAAACATGATGGCAGAGGCTAAGAAGATCAGGGGCTATGTTTCTGAGGAGGACTGGGGATCTATAGAGGAGAGCCTAGTAATGCTGATAGCAGATATTATCCACTCCTGGATGAGGAGGAATAACATAGACCCCAACGAGTCTGCTATAAGGATAGAGGTTGAGGAGGAGGAGATAGATGTAGAGCTTCCAAGGAGAATAACAAGGTTCAGGCTATGATTCCCGTAGAACCTGGTTTCTCAGCAGGCCTATTTTCTCTATATATGCCTCCACTATATCCCCATGCTTGAGATACCTACCACTTGCTAGAGCCACCCCGGGAGGGGTTCCGGTGGCTATTATATCGCCCGGCTTTAGTGTTATGCCGTTTGATATGAACTCTATTATAGAGTCTATCTTGAAGATCATCTCGCCGGTATTACTATCCTGCCTAACCTCACCATTCACCCTAAGGCTTATCCTGAGACTGTGGGGATCCTCGATCTCATCCCTAGTAGCGATCCAGGGCCCCATGGGAGCCCCTGTATCCATCCCCTTGCCATGAAGCCACCTCTGCCCAAATGGATCTATCTTATCAGGCCACCCCTGGGGCATCTGCCTATCCCTATAGCTTATATCATTGAACACAGAGTAGCCTAGCACATAGTCCATGGCCCTGGATCTCTCTATATACTTGCCCCTCCTACCAATAACCACTGCGAGCTCCACCTCGTAGTCAACTTTCTGAGAGGATCTAGGTATATATATAGGCCTCTCATGACCCACAAGGGCGCTTGCAGGCTTATAGAACACATAGGGCTCCTCAGGAGGCTTTATCCTCGTCTCCTGTGCGTGGGCCCTGTAGTTTGCTGCGAGACATAGTATCTTCTCTGGAGACCCTATTGGGGGGTAGAACTCTATATCCTTGATCCTATACACATGCCTCGATAAGGATGGTGAGGATGACCTCAGATCTCTCTCAGCCTCCGATACAAATCTCCTCAGAAGATCTAGGGCAGGGGATCCGCCCTCGATCAAGAGCTTCAGATCCCAGAACCAGCTTGGGGGTGTTGCTTCATATAGAGCCTCATAGCCCCTGTATATATCAAGGACGAGATCGCATTCAGAGCCACATATCAAAACACCGGGTCTCGGGATATCAAGCCCCCTTGGAGAGAATGTGAGCAGTTTCATAGAATCACCATGGGTTATTTTCCACCGACATATATATGGAGTTTGCCGAGGAAATCACCAGACTCCATTGTTCTATGAGCCTCGGGGATATCCTCGAAAGCATAGCTCCTATGTATTATGGGCTTCACATAGCCCCTTCTAACAAGTTCCAGAGCCTCTCTAAGCTCCCACTTATTCCCTCCAGGGGTTCCTGTTATCACTATACCCTTCAGATAGGCTCTCCTAAGACCGAACCTAGCCTCGCTCCCGGCTAGAACCCCATCTACTATGAGAACCCCTCCGGGTTTTAGCATTTCTATCGAGACGGTGACTGTGTCTCCTCCTATTGTGTTTAGAACAACATCCACACCCTCTCCTCCTGTGATCTCTAGCACTCTCGATGAGAGATTCTCTTCCCTATAGTTCACCACATGATCAGCACCAAGGGATCTCAGCCTCTTAGCCTTCTCATCGCTACTCGTTGTGGCAACAACCTCTGCTCTATAGTACTTGGCGATCTGTATAGCATATGTCCCAACACCCCCACTAGCACCCCATATGAAGACCCTAGATCCTGGCCTTATTCTTGCAAGGGTCACCAGGGATCTCCATGCAGTTACAAGGGCTAGGGGGAGGGAGCCCAGGCCTATAGATTCAGGCAGCCCATCAGCCCTTATAAGGGCCCTAGCTGGTAGGGATATGTATTCAGCATAGGATCCCCATCTATTATGGCCAATGATATATCTACTCCTACAAAGATTCTCCAAACCTATTGAGCAGTAGCTACAAGAGCCACAGCCATATATGAAGTTAGCAAGAACCCGATCCCCAACCTCAAAATCCTCAACACCCTCGCCAAGAGCCTCAACAACCCCATAGACATCCCCACCAAGTATGTGGGGAAGCCTAACCCTATACTCAGGATGACCGCTCCTTATAAGAATATCAGCCCTATTAACAGAGGTTTCGAGGATCCTCACAACAACCTCACCCCTCCAAGGCTTTGGAGGATCCATATTCTCTATCCTAAGAACACCTGGATCACCATAGGATCTAAGGAGATATGCTTTCAAAACGCTCCCCAATATTCTGAGTATCATAGCCTTATTATTATATTAACAAGAGCCACCTCTAGATCTTATTCTTTCTAATATAGAGACCATCTACTCCAGATTGTGTTTTAGAAAAACAACCGCAGGAATGATGCTATGCATAGATGACCCCAAATAGTTCCATAGCCTTTCCAGAGTTGTTCTATTGATTGATAGTATAATAACTCTATGGTACTTGAGAGCTCTTATAAGTTCTATATATTATAGTATAGATGGGATAAATTCCCGTGTATAGAAGGCTAGCTATAATTGCTATAGTAGTCACTATATTGGTTTCTATATCTATCCTCATATATAGCTACCAATATCAGAGACAGCTGGCTAGGGATCATATAACTATAGGATTCACAATAGCCCTCTCTGGAAGCGGTGCCCCCGCTGGTAGAGAACAGCTTAGGGCTTATGAAATATGTGCTGACTGGATCAATTCCCAGGGTGGTTTATATGTTAGAGATCTAGGCGGGAGAATACCTATAAAGCTTAAGTACTATGATGATGGCTCAGATCCTTCTAAGGCTAGATCCCTATATGAAAAGCTGGTTGTTGAGGACAAGGTAGATCTTTTGTGGGCTCCCTGGGGCACATCAATAGGGCTAGCTATAGTTCCCATACTCGATAAATATAACATCCCAGTTATTCTAAACACACAGACTATAAGTGAGTATACAGTTAGACAGCTTGGTAGCAAGAACATATTTGTTACATTTAGTGATCATGAGAGTGTTGGAATGGCGTTGGCCCTTTTCATAAAAAAGATAGTATCAGAGCACCCTGAGCTTAAGAGAATAGCTATCCTATATGCTGAGGCTGATATGAGTGTTGGGCATGCTATGTGGACTAGAAGGTTCCTGGAAGATCTAGGTGTAGGTGAGATAGTATTCTATGGCAGCTACCCGGTATCAGCTACAGATGTTAGAGGACTTCTGCTTAGGATAAATGATAGAGATCCAGATATACTGATAGCCCACACACTGGCTGGAGATACTTTTGTCGTGCTATCACAGATCATAGAGATCAATCTAAACCCAAAGTTGCTAATCCTAGGGGGTGTTGGCGCTACAACATCGGCATTCTATTCGAGATTTGATAATAGAACCAAGGAGGGTATTATAACATGGAGCACCTGGTATCCGGATATTCACCCAACTCTTAAGGAATTCTTCAACATATACTATGCTAAGTATGGATACACGCCCATAAATGCACAGCTGGGGGTTGTGTTTCTCAGCTGTTTTATATTTAAGGAGGCTGTTGAGAAGGCAGGGTCTCTCGATCCTAATAAGATCAGGGATATCCTTATGAGGGAGAGATTCAACACGCCATTCGGCGCTATATGGTTTGAAAACCAGATCACAGCATATCCACTAGTCATATTCCTCCAATACCAGGGAGGGCTTGCCAAGCCTGTTTTCATGGCTTCTGGCAAGTATCCTAACACCAAGGCTGCTGATGCTCCATTCCTAGTCAGCTATATATATCCAAAGCCTACATGGTCTTAGCGGGCTGTTAGCCCTATTACTTGATAGCCCTTCTGTATGATCCACTTAAAGACTGCGTCGGCAGCCATAGAACCCTCTGCTGCTGCAGTGACAACCTGCTGGTAGTAGTATTTATACCTACCCCCTGCACAGTCTCCAGCCGCGAATATCCCCTCTATATTTGTATAGCCCCCTGGCTTTACGTCTATGAGGCCCTTGTCATCAACCTCGAGACCTATCTTTTTGAAGAACTCTGTAGGTGGCTGGCTTCCTATCTCTATGAATACCCCCTCAACCTCCACCTTCCTGTCCTCTCCTGTCTTTAGGTTCTTTATAACTGCGTATCTAACCTCCCTATCGCCTCCTATCTCTGATAGTGTGCTGTTTAGTATGATCTCAACCTTGTCTCTATATTTGCTCAGGGCATCAACATATACCGGGAATGCTCTTAGCCTATCTCCCCTAGTCACTAGGTAGATCTTAGATGCATAGCCAACAGCATGTATAGCCCCCGTAACTCCTGAGTTGCCCCCACCAACAATCACGATCCTCTTATCCTTGAAGAAGGGCACATCACACACCGTGCAATAGCTAACACCCCTCCCAGCATACTCAGCCTCCCCAGATATTCCGAGCTTCCTTCTCTCAAGCCCTATTGCTATGATCACTGCCCTCGACCTATAGACCCTACCACTCCTTGTGTAGATGCTGAAGTAATCACCATCCCTCTTTATATCCTCAACACGATCCCTAACAATCGGAACACCGTGTTTAGAGACATGCTTAACAAACCTCTGGACAAGCTCTGAAGCCTCAACCTCTATAAGCCCTGGATAGTCATCAACAATCCCAGCATTAGCAAGCTGCCCACCGATCGTCTCCCCTATCAAGAGGGTTTTAAGCCTATACCTAGCAGAATAGAGGGCAGCAGACAAACCAGCAGGCCCAGCCCCAACAACTACAACATCATAGTTCTCCTCTTGCACTGGCCCAGCCGGCCCAGATATCCTTAATCTAAAAGACAACCCCGACTCAACCTAAATACATATAGAATTCATACTTATAAGCTTACAACTCTGATCATTCAGACAAACAGCTCTAAAATATATAAATATAGACCAGGAATCATAATATGAGCATCACCGGAGATGGAAAATTAACAATGGGAAAAACTTAGGATAAATAAGATCATAGAATCGATCTACCTTAATGATACTTTATCTCTTAATAGCTATTCGATTCTCATCGCACCTCTTGTCGGGGAGATAACTATTAGATCCTCAGTTTTAAATCTCTTCTTGATCTTTGGCCATACTCTCAATATTCTGCCCCAATCATTCATATCTTCAGAAACTACAACGTTTATATTGTTTTGTGCAACCAATGCTGCATGTAGAGAATCGTATGTCACATTTGATAGCGTGGCTATCTCTCTAGCATAGTCGAGCGTCTCCCTATTCAGCTCTAGTATGGTTAGTGGCAAGTTTAGATAGGAGTTTGCGGCCTCATAGGCAGCTTCAACATTGATTCTAGATAACGTTCCAAAAAGCTCAAATAATACTAGATGTGAACCATAACCATTAAACTCTTTTGATACAAGCATATCTAATACTCTATAGCATTGCTCATAATAATCTGGATGCTTCAAAGCCACGTAAATAAAGATATTAGTATCAATATAAACCCGTCTCCCTTTCAAGAGATTCCTCAACAAGCTTCACCGCATCAACTCTCTTAGCACCGCCAAGATATCTATCAGCAATAGTTGAGAGTCTTTTCAAGGCCTCAGAACCTCTAATAGGTTCCATGACTATCTTACCATCAGCAACCCTAACTAGTAATCTATCTCCAACACTTATCCCAAGAGTCTCTCTAACTTCTTTAGGAATTGTGACCTGGAACTTCCGGGTCACAATAACCTCAACAATAATCCCACCTCCAGTACTACAGTAGTACCATAGAATTTAAATCTTATAACGAAAGCTCTGTCTATTAGGACTAAGAAGTTATCTCAATTAATAGTTTTTAAAGATTCGCCTACATACCAAGTGGAACAAAGCGTATTAAAGCATATTTCTAGTGTTATTTGAATTAAATAAAATATTTGGTGCTTGTATGATGATGATATTGCCATCTTAAATGCTATATAATTGTGAACTGGAAATATGTAAAGGTAGGTGATATACATGTACATGTATATGACCTCCTCCCCGCCCTAGGTAGGCGGGGCTTCCACAGCTGGGGTCTCGGGCGTTACCCCCCTTTGCGGATGCTACTCCATTGTGATGCACTATGTATGAGATTGGTTTCTTTATCTGCATGGGGATTTTTCCTGATGCTATCTTCATTATGTTTAGCGATCCGTTTAGATCGCTGTGCAGCTTATGCCCCAGCGGACATGTTACTACTCCTCTATGCTCTCTCCTCACCTCAACCTCGTGGTAGGCGCATTGGCCTGATGTATTATACTCGATCACCTCGAATACCCTAATACCGTGTTCCTGAGCCTTAAGCTCGATTGATTGTATGAGCTTGCGTTATGACCAGATATTCACACTGAACTTGTTACCATTATCCTGTGATATGTTATATGGATATCCAATATATATCGTTGATACCCCGAGCCCGTGTGGCGTCCCAATTAGGTGGGTGGCAAGTGTTCTATATAGGTGTAATAGCCTCCTCCGAAGCTTTCTAAACAGCCTCCTCCTTTCCCCAGCAAGCTCCTCTGCAGCTTCTAACTCATTAATATTCCTGGCTATTGCTTCGAGTGATTGCACCCCGGCTATCCTTATCTCGAGGTAGAAGTAGTCCTCCTTAGCCCTGGCACCCTTATACAGAAGCCAAGTGCCACCGTCAACAACTACGCTTGCCAACACGTTTATTCCTAAGTCGATCGAGGCAACCCTATCCCCCTTAGGAGAGGCTATCCGAATCGATCTCCTCTCACCTCTAACAACATGCTTAGCCCTGTTACCCTTCTTCATCATCTCGACACCAACCTCGACCGGGATATGGGCATACCATCCCTTGACAGCATCATCATATATGATCTCCAACCTACCTTGTTTGCCATACCATCTTAGCTCATCAGCGAACTCTATCTCCATGTTGAAGTCTTTGAGGATCAGCTTCCTCCTCTCAACATCAACCTCATATCGATCCTGCCTGATCACTAGGATCTTCCTCCTTTTCCCACTCCCCCTATCCTTCCAATAGCCAGGCGGGGTGACCCTCTTTATGAACGGTGGTAGCCTCCCCTCCTTCCTAGCTTTCAGCTGTGAGAAGAACGAGCTCCAAGCCTCGTTATTCTTCTGCATGACAATAAATGAACGACAAGCCTCGCCCCTTCCAGGGGGCGGGGTAAAGCTTTTAAATCTCTGAATGTTTGAATAAAATAGAGTAAAAAGGGAGCTGGGGGCAACTCCCGGTGAGGGATAGGGGTAATGGGCTGAAGGCCCAGCCCGCGGTCTACCGC
>Ga0101942_100298_pt1 | contig 24065 bp, 21 predicted proteins | sample DewCreD2012metaG_4_FD_75243 | JGI IMG/M metagenome (GOLD analysis project Ga0101942, IMG submission 75243) | Hot spring sediment bacterial and archeal communities from British Columbia, Canada, to study Microbial Dark Matter (Phase II) - Dewar... ...
GATTTAAAGACAAATGAGAAAATTAAGATTGAAAGTTATGTAAATGAATTAAAAGATAAAATAAAGGACTTTTTAAATTATTTAAAAAATAAACTTAAAAGTAACTTTATCATTGACGAATTATTATCTGATATCGAGAAATATTCTGATTTTAAATCAAATTTGGCAATTAGTTTATTTAAGATAAAGCTTCTAGAAGAAGAAATAGGTTCTAAGTTGCCTATATTGAAAGAATTGGAAGAAGAGTTCGTAAAAATAGAGAAAAAGAAGAAAGGAGAATATGTAGAAACTAAAAGGAGTTCTCAAGAAATAGAAGAAGAACTAAGAGATCTTCAGGCAGAATTGAAAACATTAGAAGATATAAATGAAGAAGTGGTCTTGAGATATAAAGAATATTTACAAATATTTGAAGATACTAAGAACAAATCTAAAGAAATTGAGGAGAATAAAGAAAAAACAAAGCAAGAACTCAAATCGCGCACAGAAGCTTGGAAAAAGATCATTACAGAAAGTGTGAGTAAAGTAAATGAAATCTTTCAAGATATCCTATCAAAAGTTGACGGCATAGGTTATCTATCGCTAAGCAACTTGGAAGATATCAATAAATGTTCTTTAGATATTAGCGTAGGCTTTAAAGGAACATCTCCAGTTGCGCTAAGTAGCTACTTGCAAAGTGGAGGAGAGAAAACAGTAGCCGTGATGGCTTTTCTACTTGCATGTCAGCAATACATGAAATCAAGCATTAGGGCAGTTGATGAGTTTGATGTTCATATGGATCCTCTGAATAAAGAAAGAATATCCATTTTGCTTTCTTCCTTACCTAAAGACAACCCTGAAGTACAATACATATTTATTACCCCTGATCCTATGATAAAGTATTTCAAAGATTCGAATATAATAATAGTTACAAAGCAGGAAGGTTCAAGTAATATAAGCAAAGTTATTCAAGATTGAAATGATCTCATTATATCCCTGAATTTCTTCATTCTTTCAAGATAACTTTCTATTTTTACTAAACCGAAGTATGCAATGATATGATCAACATTCAGCTTGTAATATTTTTCTAAGTCTTCTGCAATTTCCCTCAAAGAACCGCTTAGGTAGTAGCTTTGTTCAGTTTTAATTGTTTTTAAAGCGTGTGTTATATCTGGTAAAACACCTATTCTTAGGAATACCATTTTTCTTGCATCGCTTAGCTTTCTTAAGAGCGACAATTTTTTCTCTAATATTGATGGAGAAAGTGCTACAGGATTCCATCCATCTCCTAATCTCGTTGCTCTTATGATTGCTTTTTTTGAATTACCACCTATAAGTATTTTAGGTCCTCCTTTTTGCAAAGGCTTAGGTTCGAAATAATATTCGATTTCTTTTTCATTCTTTTGTTTTATTGTTCCTTCACTCCATAATTTCTTCATCATAACAATATACTCATCCATTTTCTTTCCTCTTTCTTTAAAGTCTTTTTTTAAAAAGTCGAATTCTTCTTTAAGCCATCCAGCACCTAAGCCAACGATAAGTCTTCCATTACTTAATTGATCAAGCGTTGCAATTTGTTTCGCTACTAAAACAGGATCTCTCAAAGGAAGGACAAGAATTGAAGTGCCTAGTTTCAAATTTTCTGTTTTGGCTGCCAAATAAGATAGCGTAATAAGCGATTCATAAATGTATCCATATGTCTTACCTTGGGAAATTGGCGATATAATATGATCTGAGACCCAAATTGAATCGTACTCAAGCTTTTCTGCTTCTTCAGCTATTTTATCGATCGAATCTTTATTCGCAAATTCTCCGTGGTGAAGTACTGCTACGCCGAATTTCACAACTTAAAAATTTGCTTACCAAAAAAATAAATCTAAATGGAAAAGTTTTTTAAGCGGTATAAGTAAAGTAGGCAAATGAGAAGAGTGTGCCCTAGTTGTAGGAGAAGATTAAAAGCAAGCTATTATCAAATACATATCGCATCATGTAGAACACCTCCGCCTGCTCATATTATGATAAGCAGCAAAGGTCCCAGAACGTTTATATGTAGAAAATGCGGTGCTAGAATCCAAGGAAGAAAAAATTATAGAAGACATATGAAAGAAGCCCATTAGTCTATTTTGATCTTGCAAATTGCAAAAGCACTAAAGAGCTGAGTAGATAAATAGATAAGAAAAGGAAAATAATATGATCGTTTTTAAATGTAGCTAATAAAGTTCCTGCCAAATTAGGTCCAATAAAGAAACTCAAATCTACGAATGTCCTGAAAATGCCTAAAGAGATAGGTAGATTCTCTTTTGTAGATAAATCTATAATGTAAGCGCTAACAGGTCCTGAAATTCCTGTAGAAATTGCGAGAAAAACAAGAATTAGAATGAATAGATTAAAATCGTGAACAAAATATAAAGCGAGCAAAGAAAGTGATGAACCGATCAAGCATGATGATAATGTGAATTTCCTTCCTAATTTATCGCTTAATCTTCCTGCTATAAAATTAGGTATCGTTGTAATGAACCAAAATGATGAGATTATTAAGCCGATAGATCCTTCTTTTAAATTATAAGCTTCTGATAACATAATAGGAAGTATCATATTCGTTAATGCTACTCTTACTATGAAAAAGCTCGAGATTACGTAGCTTACAATTAGTATAGAGCTGTCCTTTAACGTTTCCAAAAATACCTTTTTAGAAAAACTTCTTACCGAATTTTCATATTTTATTTTCTTTAATGCAAAAAATAAGATAGAGCTTGAAGCGCTAACTAATAAAGCATAAAGGAAGAAAACAGTTCTCGCTCCGAAATGCTCTGCGATATATCCACCTGGAAGAGGGCCTATCGCTGCGCCTAGTAACAAAGATGCAGTATATATGCCCATCGTTCCTCCTCTTTCCTCTTTAGATGAGAACTCTGCAAGTATTCTTAATGCAGATATTACGTATAAAATAATTCCAATACCTTCAATAATTTTGCCAATTCCAACCTCAATTGGTATTGTGGAGAATCCCATGATGATTGCAGCTACTATTACTAATATTTGGCCTATGAAGGCTGAAATAAAGGGGTTTTTGTTAGCGAGTAAAAAGCTTAAAGGTAAATTTAGAGGTGCTCTTACTAAACCATATAACGAGATAGCTATTCCTATAAGGATGCTACTTGCACCTAAATAGGATAAGAAAAGAGGTAATATAGGTGTAGTCATCGAAGAACCGATCATTAAAAGGAAAATCACTGATGAAAGCAGAGATATTACTCTTCTATTCATTAAATAATTTTTTATATTCGTGATATAGATAAATTTTAACCTTTAAGTTTGGAAGCTGCAATCCATGAATATAATCCTGAAGAGAAGCCTAAGCCTATGAAAAAAACTGCATAGTAAATTTCATAAAGTATTGCTAAATCAAGGCCCAGTTCTGGTGAAGATTGGAGTTCTAGCCATATACTCGCAGAAATTAATAAAATGAAAATAATTGACAATATTAAATTTATAATTCCTATATAGTTTAATCCATTTATTGCTTTATTATAATTCTTTTCTTTTAAAGATAAATATATATTCCTTATCAAATATGTTTGGAATAATGCCAAGCTAAGTATAGCTATACTAACTGGGCTTATTTGCAGATTAGCAATGGAGCTTAGTCCGAATGTAAACATAGCAAATGCAAAGAAAGAAGCTAATGAAAAGGAAATGAAGATTTCTTTCGGTATTTCTTCCATACAAGCTTTTTTAATATTCGATATTTATAAGATTTGATATGAATATTTTCGAAGCATATAGGACTAAAACAATTAGTTCATCTAAACTTTTTGAAAGTGCTAAAAAATTCTTCATAAATGGTGTGAATCATGATATAAGATATTATGAGCCTTATCCAATTTTCTTGAAAAAAGGTAAGGGTTCTAGAGTATGGGATGTAGATAACAACGAGTATATTGATTTCTGGTTAGGGCATGCTAGTTTAATATTAGGTCATTCGTATGAAGTTATCATAGAAGAAATAAGAGAACTAATAAAAAATGGTACTTTACTTGGTATGCCCAATGAGTATGCAATAGAACTAGCTGAGCTAATCAATAAATGCATTCCAAATGCTGAAAAAATAAGATTTTGCAACTCAGGTTCAGAGGCAACGATGTATGCAATAAGATTAGCTAGAGCCTATACAGGGAAGAAATTTATTTTGAAGGCATCTGGAGGCTGGCATGGATATAATTCTAATCTTATCAAAAATGTATGGAATAAAGAGATTCTTGGCTTAATTGAAGAAGAAACAAAATATGTAAACACATTCAAATTTAATGATATTAATTCTTTCGAAAGTAAAATAAAAGAAATTAAGAATGAATTAGCCGCTGTTATAGTTGAGCCAGTATTAGGTGCAGGAGGCGCAATACCTGCAGAAAGAGATTTCCTAAAGATAATAAGGGAAGAGACAGAAAAATATAATGCAGTTTTAATATTCGATGAAATAATAACTGGCTTTAGATTAGGACTCGGAGGTGCACAAGAATATTATAAAATAAATGCAGATCTCATAACTTTAGGCAAAATAATAGGAGGAGGGTTTCCTATTGGTTCAATAGCAGGTAAGTCAGAAATAATTGAAATGGCTAATCCTAAAAGAGAAAGATCAGCAAGGATAGGAGGAGGCACTTTTTCTGAAAATCCTGTTTCAATGAGAGCTGGATATTTAACATTGAAGTTTTTGATAGAAAATTCTTCGAGTGTTTATAACAAAATTAACAGCTTAGGAGAAATAGCAAGAAAAAGTATCGATAAAATATTCTCTGAGGTCGGACTTTTAACTCAAACCACTGGGATCGGTTCTATTCTATTAACTCATTTCTTAACTGAAAATGTAGAAGTAATAAAGAGTGCAGAAGATGCACAATTATGCGATAAAAAGCTTCAACACCTCTATTACCTTTACTTAATAACTTTTCACAATATTTTCTTTCTTCCAGGTCATGTTGGAACGATATGCTATGCTCATACTGATTCGGAAATACAAAAGTTAATTTCTGCTACGCTCGAATTTTCACTCAATTATAAAAAATTATAAAAATCTATTATATTAATAAGTTCAATGGAATTTCAAGATTTTTTAGAAAGAGGTTTGAAATTAGGAGCAGAATTTATAGAAATCAGATACATGAAATCTAAAGATTCTTCTATACAATATACTGATGGTACTTTGAGGAGTTTTTCAGCAAATAAAGATGAAGGATTAGCTATAAGAATATTTTATGATGGTGCTTGGGGTTTTTCCTCAACTTCGTCATTAGATTCTGAAAGCGTTTTGAATTCAATTGAGCAAGCTTATAAAATTGCGCGCATTTCTTCAAATTACATAAAAGAAAAATATAAAATTAAAGATTTTAAATCGAATAAAGCAAATGTGTCAATGAAATTTAAAATAAATTTTGATGATATATCATATGATGAGAAGATTAATTTAGTAAAATATTTAGATAATTCGATAAGGTCTTTTGACAATAGAATTAAAAGCAATACAGTAAGATATAATGAAAGTCAAGATGAAATTTTAATTGTAAATTCTTTTGGTACAGAAGTATTAAAAAAAGAAATTTATGTGAGCGTTAGCGCATTGGCGATTTCTCTCGAATCAGGGAAGAGAGGTAGAGGTTATGTAGCAAGAGGAGGAACGGGGGGATATGAATTATTGAAAGAATTTAATGTAGAAGAAATAGGAATACTGAGCGCTAAGAAAGCTATTGAACAATTATATGCGACAAGTGCTAAAGCTGGTTCTTATACTTGTGTCGTAGATCCAATATTAGTAGGTGTTTTCGCTCACGAAGGCATAGGGCATCCTTCAGAAGCAGATAGTATTGTAGATAAAAATTCTGTATTGGAAGGAAAATTAGGAGAGAAAATTGCAAACGATAATGTAACTATCATAGACAATCCGTTACTTGAAAAATGCTTCGGTTCTTTTGATTACGATGATGAAGGCTTTCCTGCAAGGCCAAGATATATCATAAAGAATGGTATTCTAAACGAATATCTTCATAATATGGAGACGAGTTCAATTTTGAATTTAGAAAACAATGCTGCTGCAAGAGCTGATTCATATTTCAATCCTCCATTGGTTAGAATGAGCAACATTTATTTCGATAAAGGGGATGCTAGCTTTGAAGAAATGCTTGAAGATATAGAATTAGGAATATATGCAAAAGGTTTCGAATATGGTTACGTAATGCCCAATAATGGTCAGTTCACTTTTAAGTGCGAGAGTGGTTATCTGATAGAGAAAGGCGAATTAACAAAGCCTTTAAGAGATTTATCGATAAGCGGAGTTATTTTAGAAACATTGAAAAACATCGATCTTGTAGGAAAGGACTTAGAAATAAAAACTATTGGGCATTGCTATAAAGAGCGTCAATGGGTAAGAGTAGGAGATGGGGGCCCGCATTTAAGAGTGAAAGGTATCGTTGTAGGAGGGGTAGAATGAGCGAAGAAATTTGTATAAAGGCTTTAAGAATTGCAGAAAGTCTTGGTGCTCAGCAAGCAGAATGTTATTATTACAAGGAGAAAGCTACGAAAGCAATAATAAGAAAAGGAGAAATTAAAAGATATGAAAGTGTTAAAGATGAAGGCATTGCTATTAGATTGATAGTTAACAAGTCTTTAGGCTTCTACTACACAACTAATTTGAGAGATTTAGAAAAAGCCGTCTTGGAAGCATATAAGTTAGCGAAAGCAGGGGTTCCTGATCCTAATTTCGTATCTTTAGCTCCTAAGAAACCTTATCATCGCGTAAATAAGATTTACGATAAAAGAATTGAAGAGATTTCTCAGGAAGAAGTTTCTGAATTCCTCAATGAAGTAATTAAAAGGGATTATGATCAAAGAATTAAGTCCATAAATTCAGAGCTATCGTTATCGCTCTATGAGGAAGCTATAGCAAATTCTTTAGGTATACAGGCTAGCGAGAAAGCTACACTTGCTTCATTCTCCATAGAACTTTCAGCAAGCGAAGGAAATAAGTATAGCGGCAGTTTTGAAGCTTCATATTCTAGATTTCTTAAAGATTTAGAAATTTCTCCTCTAATAGATAAAGCGCATTCATTTGCAATAAATGGATTGAATAAAAAAATGATTAATAGTGGCGAGTATTCTATCTATCTTGATCCATGGGCTTCTTTGTATATAATTGCGATCGCATTGGACAATGCACTGAATGCTGATATGGTTCAAAGAAAGAGGAGTTTTTTAAGCGAGGATCTTAATAAACAAATCGCAAATTATAATCTAACTGTTGTAGATGATGCTTTAATGGAAGGTGCTGTTGGTAGCTCTAGTTTCGATGGTGAAGGTGTACCATCTCAAAGAAATGTTTTGATAGAAAAAGGTATATTGAAAAACTTCATGTATGATGTTTATACCGCAAACAAAGAAAATAAGGAAAGTACAGGAAATGCTGTGAGAAATGGATTTAGAAGTTTGCCTTCAATAAGTTCAAGAAATCTAGTATTTGATAAAGGGAAAAGAAAGTCGGAAGATATAATGCTAGAATTCAAAAGAGGCATTTATGTAAGGAGCACTTTCGATACGCCAAACGTTATAACAGGAGAGTTCTCAGGCATGATAAATGAAGGTTTTTATATTGAAAATGGCGAAATTAAGCATGCGCTCATACAAGCTGGATTAGCAATTTCTCTAAGGGATCTATTTAAGAATATTGTTGAATTAAGTAACGATGCAAGATGGGTTTATAATAATTATATACCTTATATTTATGTTGAGAAAGCAAAAATAGCTGGTAAATAATTTAATGAAATATTTTCAATTCAACAATTAAAATTTGAATCATAATAGCAATTATATACGAGGCAAAAAGGATACCTCCATCTTTTTTGTCTAGCTTTCTATCTACAAAAGTCAACATGGATAATGCAGTTAGAATTGAAGTCAGAGCGACGAGCGTGAAAGAAATAGGTTCTGAAGGAACTATTGGATGTCCATACGTCAATGCACCGAGTATGAAGAAAGTTATAAGCAATGTATTGTTCAATATCTTCGAGCCAAAAATATTTCCTATAGATATCTCAACGGATTTTCCTCCTTTTCTTGCAAGGAGCATCAGAGAAAGTTTTTCAGGCATTTCTCCGCCGATAGGAGCAATAATGAGAGCGAGAATAACTGCTGGCACGCCTATTTCTATTGAATATTTCTTTAAATTCTCAGTAAAAGGACCTGCTCCAATAAATATTCCTAAAGAACCTAAAATGATGAATAGACTATAAAGCAGGATTTGTCTCCTCGTCAAAAAAATTTCGTTTATAGATTCAATTCTTTCTTTATGTGATTCCTTGTAACTTTGGTAAACATAACCTATGTACAATCCTGCGAATATAATCGCATCGTATATATCATATCCATTCATGAAAGTTATCACAGATACGACGGCAGTGAGGAGAAGATAGTAGAAATCTAGCTTGAAGAAAGAAACATTTATTTCTTTTGTAGGATTGAGGCTCAGATTTGTGGTAGCTATTAAAACCATCAACGATAGTCCTAATGTAATCATTAAAACATTACTTCCAAAAGTTGCTCCGATTCCAACATCAAGTATACCCTTTGAAGCAGCCACGAAAACAATTGCGATCTCAGGTAAAGTTGTCGCTATCCCTAATACCGTTCTGCCCATAAACCTTCTCCCAACTTTAGCTCCAAGCCTATCAGCACCTTCAGCAAGAAAGTAGCTTGAAATAATGATAATAGAAAGCCAGAATAATAACGTAGCAAGTGTATTCATTGAGGAATACTTCTAATCAAAATTATTTAAACGTATTAAAAATTTTAGAAATAAAAGCGAAATCTGCTAAATAATAAATACCATGCATGCAAAGCTAATTTCGTTATTACTTATTTCGTTGTTCATGTTTTCATTTTTAGCTCTCATAAACGCTCAGACAGATTATTCAAAAACTCTCAAGCTTAATGTTTTAACCGATGCAGATGAATATCCTCTGTTAAGCAGTGTAAAGATCTTAATTGAGCTAGTTAATTTAAGCAATGAAACATTGAAATTAGAATTTCAGAATTCCTTGACTTTTAATTTTCAAATTATAGGTTTGGATAATAACTACACTTATGATTATTCTAAAAACGTTCGAGTTCTTTGGTTAAAAAGAGAAATTAGTTTGAAAGGATATGAAAATATTGCTGAATTATTTTATTGGAATGCTTCGAAGCCTGGCAAGTTTTTAATTTATGCTTACTTGGTAAACTATCCAGAAGTTTATGCTCAAAAAACGATTACAGTTCTTCCCTTCAAATTAAGATTACAACTAAATAAACCTGTATACAATGAAGGAGATGATGTGTTTTTAAATGTTACTGTGTTCGGCAAAGATTTAAAAACAGTTTACAATGCTTCGCTGTACGTTATTTTGAAAGGAGTTTTAACAGGTTATCATGAAGAAAAGAAGATTAACTTTTTTATTAAAGGAGAAAATATTCAAAGAGATTTTAATTTTAAATATTCGAATTTGAAGCCAGATTCATATAATATTTACTCAATTTTCGTTTTTAATGAGAATAAATTAGTTAATAGTTTGGAGTTTTTTATTCTAAAAAAATCCATTAATAAAACTAAGAATGTAAATATATTTACAATATCTAATTATTATATCGATGAAAATATGGGTTATATTTTTATTGTCTTAAAATCTAACATGACTGTCTATGATTTTCTCGTTTCAAGCTTATTTAAAAACAGCACTTTTAGTTATTTCGAAATTAGTAAGACCAATCATCCTTTGAATTTGAATCTAGAAGAGGGTAAATATTTAGCGATTACTCTTTTGTATAAATCCTTAAATCTTTCTAATCTTGACTTATCTTCATTAAATCTTTCGGAAGCTTCAAAATATCCATTCGAAATTAATTATGCAGGTTATGTTGAATTCTATTTAAATTCAACAACTAAGAATGTAACTTTGCAGCTAAAGCCTGTAAGTGAGTTCAAATCGATGCAAGTACGAATATTTATAAATACTCCAGATTTGCCAAGGAATCTTAATCTATTTATTTTTAGCTTAATTAAGTGGAATAGATTGCTAATAAACATGCAAGTAAGCTCGATAAATCTTTCACTGCCTTCATTTCCTACTTTGTTTGTAGCATTTGAAGGAAATATTACTCCCGATAGTTTATCTTTAGATAATACGATCAAAGATTTAGGAGTAGGACTATTATCGGCTGGTCAAACAAGCCTAGAAATTGATATGCAAAGTTTAAATGCAGAGCTACCTAAAAGCTTCAGAGAATTCATATTGCAAACAGTCAATAAAGTTCCTTTCATCCCATCTACTATAACAATCACTGCTACAACTTTTCAAGAATTGTTTGAAACTGCTACCATTAAGTCTGAACGTTTTCAATACTCAACATTATCTTTGGATCAATTAAGAAATCTTCTGCTATCTGTCATACTGGCATTTTTGATAGCTGCTCTGATTGGGATTATCATTAGAATGGAAACGAAATAATTAGATCTTGTAAATAGCAAGTAGTTTCAATAAATTTTCAATATTTATCTCTGCTTTCGTTCTCCAGCCTAGCTTGACAATTCCTTCATTATTTATTTCTAGATAGCCTAGCTTTCTGAATTTTTCAATGTATCTTGGTGCTTTTATCTTTCCTACTTTATTTTCTAATAACTCTTTAAGATCATTTACGTTGGCATTATTTGCTCTAGCTAATACCTGTATAATGCAAGCTGATAAACACGCTAGTTCTTCTATGTTGAAATTTCCTTTCATTTTTAATCCTAATATGGGTTCTTTGCTCACGATGTAATAGTGTGCTCTAAGATAATCTTCTTCAGAAGGATTTTTTGGATCCTTTATATCTTCAGGTAAAACTACTTTAACCATTAGTCCATAGCTATCCAGTTCACTGTTTAGTAATTTAATGACATAGAGATACTTTCTACCGATGAATTTCTTTAATTCATAGCCTGTTGTTCCAGGTATACTTTTTCTTTGAATTAGCATTAAATGTAGTGCTTTCTTAATCTTTTCATACAATGTAGCTTTTCTTTTCTCTACTCTTTTGCCCATTTCGATGCAGGAATTATAATTGAGCCTTTAATATTTCCTCTTCCTTTATTTAAAATCACTCCGTCTTCTGTTTCTTCAATGTAGAATTTATTTAGAGAAATCAAATAAGATATGAAATAAAGAAGTTCTATTCTTTCTTCAAAACTTTTATTTTTTAAAATTTCTGAAATTTTAATTGGAACTTTATTGCTTAAATCATTATATATGTTTTCAATTTTTTTTAAAATTTCTTTTTCTTGAATTTGAATTTCTTTAGATGTGATCTCCTTATAACTCAGCGCAGGCCTTTCTTTTAAAACGTTTCTTACCTTCATTGAAATCCAATATTCAAGAGCATTGCTCAGAGCTTCTGCATCTATAAAACTTGTGTTAATCAAAGGATGCAACGTCAGCAAAGTTAAGTTTGATAACTCTACTATATTCATTTTTTTAATTTTTTCCAATAGCATTTCTGGAGATGAGTATAAAAAAACCGCTTTATAATTCAACTCATTCGTTTGTTCTCTCAAGACGCTAGTTATCCCGTGCAATGCTTCAGCATCCATTAAAAATTCTTCTATATCCTTAATTTTGAAAAATATTTTATTCAAACGTTCAAGTAGTTCTTTAATATCTATTTTAAAGGGGTCTATTCTTTTTTGAATTATAGAATTAGTAATTTCGATAATATAATTCAGTTCCTCTTTTACATCCACGGCTAAACAATCTATTATTCTCTATAAGATTTTATTCTTTTAAAAAAGACAAGTGCTTAACAAACCATAGAGTACCAACCTTTGTATCTTCAATTTCGATACCTAGTTTTCTTAATTTCTCCCTTATCTTATCAGCCTCGCTATATTCTGCTTGTTTTCTTAACTCTTCTCTCTTTTTTATAAGTTCCTCAATGAAATTTTCGAAATCCTCATTTAATTCTATTCGTATTTCTTTTTTGTAGAGGTCGCCGAATATAATTTCTCCTATTGGATCTATTAAGTTAAGCATTTTATTAGCTATAAAAGGATTTAAATAACCGTTATTTTCGACATACGTAATAATTGCTCTCGATATCTCATCTAGATATTTTATTGCCAGTGGAGTATTCAAGTCATCATTCATTGCCTCTAAAAACTTAATGAAGTTTTCCTCGATGGTTTTTAACAAACTAGTACTTTTCTCTTCTTTTATGTCCATTTTTCTCGATTTGATCAGGAACCGAACTGCTTTTGATACCCTTTCAACAATCATCTTAGCTTCTTCAATTCCTTTTTCATCGAATAACAATTGTTTCCTATAATGCGTTGAAAGCAAATATAATCGAAGATTTGCAGCGCCGTATTTCTTTATTGCATCTCTCAAGTATATAAGTCTCTTGTAAGATTTGGACATTTTTTCTCCTCCTAGTAATACATGTCTTGTATGGAGCCAGAATCTAACAAAAGGCTTTCCTGTAGCAGCTTCGCTTTGTGCAATTTCATTTTCATGGTGAGGGAAAATATTATCTTCTCCACCTGTATGAATATCGAAACTTTCACCTAGATATTTCATCGACATCGCTGAACATTCAATATGCCATCCTGGTCTCCCTTTACCCCATGGTGAATACCAGTATGGTTCATTAGATTTAACAGATTTCCATAAAGCAAAATCTCCTAGATATTCTTTATCGTATTCATCTTTTGCAATCCTTCCGCTAGCTCCAGCGATCAATGCTTCCTTTTTTATTCCAGAGAGTTTTCCATAATCTTTAAACTTCTGTATACTAAAGTAAACACCATCTTCGGCTACGTATGCAAAGCCCTTAGCTATTAATTTTTCAATGAGCTCTATCATCTCTTGTATATGTTGTGTAGCTAAAGGATGCACATTTGCCCTATCTATACCTAATGCTGCCCTATCTTCGAAATAAGCTTTGGTATATTTCTCGATCAATTGCTGGTAGCTTATTTTTTCTTCTTCAAGTTTCTTGAGTATCTTTTCATCTATAGAAATATCTGTTATGTTAGAAACATGGAAGACTTCGTATCCTAAGAATCTTAAATATCTAACTAAGACATCCCAAACAGTATAAGTCCTAGCATGACCAATGTGCATGAAATCATTGACAGTTAAACCGCAGCTATATATCCTTACTTTATTCTCTTCTAGAGGCTTAAATTTCTCTAAATCTTTTGTAAGTGTATTGTATAATCTTAAGTTTTCTCTAATTTCATCTAACTTAACAGGGATAATCACCTTTCATGGTTATCATGATATTCTCTTTAAATTCATTTATAAATTTGCAAGTTCTCTGACTTTTTTAGCGATCGCATCTGCTACTTCATACGTTCTAGCATTACCTCCAAGATCATAGGTTAATGTTTTACCTTCTTTCAGAACTTCGATCACTCCTTTTTCCATTATGTTAGCAACTTTATCCATCTTGAACCATTCAAACATCATTTTCATCGAAAGTATAGTAGCTATGGGGTTTACTACATTTTTCCCTGCATACTTTGGTGCAGATCCATGAACAGGCTCAAACATCGCGTAATTATCTCCAATGTTTGCAGCAGCTGCTAACCCTATTCCTCCAGCTACATGTGCAGCCTCATCAGATAAAATGTCACCAAACATATTCTCAGCAACGATAACATCATATTCATGTGGTCTCTTTATTAAATTCACAGTCATTATGTCAATATGAGCATCATCTACATTTACTTCAGGATATTCTCTTTTAGCCAATTCATAAATCACATTCTTGAATAATCCATCCGTAAGTCTTAGAATATTGGCTTTATGGACAATTGTTAAATGTTTCTTTCTAGATCTAGCAAGCTCTAATGCAACTCTTCCAATTCTCTCTGAGCCTTTTTTAGTTATCACTCTTAAAGCAACAGCAGAATCAGGCAATTTAAATTCGATGCCGGCATATAGGCCTTCTGTATTTTCTCTTACTATAACAAGATCTACATCTTCTCTTATAGGATTTGTTCGAGGATAAACTTTTGCAGGTCTAATATTGGCGTATAAATCAAACAATTTCCTAATTTGTACAGCTACACTTGGAGGCGCACCTTCTTCTTCTGGTGTGGTCATTGGTCCTTTAAGTACGCAATCAGATTTCCTTAAAATCTCTATTGTTTCTTTTGGTAGATTGGTGCCATATTTTTCTATGCAATAATATCCTGCGTCTCCGAATTCATACTTTATCTGTAAGCCTTTTATGCTATCTTGTAAAGCATCCAATACTCTTAAAGTTGCATCAACCACTTCTGGACCTATGCCATCACCTTTAAGTACAGCTAGTCTAATTAGTCTATTCATCGTTTAGGATTCAAAGTATTTAACTAATAAAACTTTCTATATGTTCTCCAACCTTCAATAAAGAAAACAATTCCTGCACTTAAAAGAAAAATAGATGGCAAAAAAATAGTTAAATTAAAACTCATTGAAAATGAAAGGTAAATAAAGTATATTGATAGTGTAAGGTAAAAAGCTGAAAAGAGAAACAATCTAGGAATTAAAATTTCTCCTATTTTAATTAAATCCTTTACAATGTCAGGTTTAACTTCCTTTATTAATTTGTATCTGCCCAATTCCTCTCTTGCTAATCCCATTTCTTCGAGTCTTTTAAGATGGTATTCAGCTAATGAAGGAGATTTGAAGCCTAATGCTCTTTGAACTTCTCTCACTCCTACTTCTTCTTTTTTTAACAAATAAAGGTAAACCTGTAATGTTTTACCTCTAAGTTCCATTTCTAAAATTAATAAGCAGACAATCTTAAGTAGATAATGATAATGCGGAATCACATAAAAGGGAATTGAATAGTAGATCAACACTTTATTACCTAACAAAATATTGTTCAAACATATTGTAAAGCTGTAAAAAATTCTATTTTTAAAGCATAGTATTTTCAATCAAATATTGTGAATAAAATAGTGTTGTATAGCGTAGCGGGAATATTGATTGCCTTAATGTTGGTAGCTGTATTCGAGCTTTATTCACCTCTAAGAGAAAGCATCACTTCAACTACAGCGCCTACTTCCTTTAACTACAATTTCGTCCTCGGTATAACAGATCCTCCCTTAACAATAAGCGAAGTTGAAAACATTTATTTGAACTATCGGAACATATACATTCATTATATAGATCAAAACAATTGGCTAGCTTTAAATAGTAGCGGAACATTGGAGTTAAAAGGCTTAACAGATGATGTTCAAGTGTTAGGCATTGCTAAATTGCCAAGCGGGAAGTATGATTTGTTGAAATTTGCAAGCGTCAACGTAACTGTGAGATATGAAGGAGTGAATTATACAGCTATTTTACCTACAAGTGATTTACTCATCACCATCTCCCCACCCATGAATATAAGTAATGAAAAATCTAACGCTCTCTTGGTTCAACTAATTCCAAGAATTGTTATTAATCCTACTAAAGAAAACGAATTCATTTTCGTATCTTATTCAAAAGCTATTCAAATTGATAATTTAAACGATCTAATATCTAATGTTACAAGTATAAATTTAAAACAAATAGTTAAAGAACAATTAAGAATACCTTTAAAGAATCCTAATATAATTAAAAATCTAATAGACTTAAGAAAATATAATACAATTGAAATTTTCAATGCAACTATTTCTTCATCTTCTTTATCTTTTACTTTAACTAATAATGGCAATGAATCAGTAGAATTGAAGCTATTATTCATTTATTCAGAATTCATTTTTAAAGGCAAGCAAAGATATATTATCTCAGGTATATTCAAATTCTCGCCAGATGGAAGTTTAGAATATGTTTCTACATTTAACTTGCAAGTTTTCAAAGAAATTTACACGTTAAACAAAGGTTTTGTATTAAAACCAAATGAAACTAAGACTTTTCACTATGAGGGTAAAATGATCTTAGTTTATTTAATGAAAGAAGTAGGTAAAGGCTTCTTTAAAATAGGAAGCAAGACGGTTGAAAGTCATTTCGCTTTCACCCTCATAGTTATGGGAGAACCCTTAGTATTTGTCTCTACCACGCTTGTCTCTAGCTGATTATAACTCAACTGGTAAGTCAATATCTTTCAATATGACATCTCCATTTCGTTTCAAGCTCATTTTTATTGAATGAACTTCTACTCCTTTTGTATAAGCTTGTTTTATTAGTCTTGCTAGGACTGGATCTGTATTGTAATTGGGTTTGAAAGCTTTAGCTAGGGGATGAGCTGTTATGAAAACAAGCATTGTTCTTTTACCTTTTTCATTTAAAGAAATCAACTCTTCAACATGCCTTCTTCCTCTTAGCGAAGGACAATCTGGATACATAGCATAATATCCATCAAAAAATACCGCTGACTTTACTTCAAGATATAGCTCATCATCGTTTTTCTTAAACAAGTAGTCTATTAGTGAATTATTGACTCTTATATTTCTTTTAATAAGTTTGAAATCCTTCAACCACCCGATTAAATTTTTTTGATGCGCTATTTCGAAGCATTCCATTTGTAGTTTTGTGTCTATTAAGCAAAATTCATCATCGGTTACTTTAGTACCAACAAGCACGTATCTTAACTTTTTAGGTTTTTCAATTTTTAGGCATAGGCCAATATTGTTTTCAAATACTATTTCATTAAGTCTTCCAGTATTTGTAAGCCAAACTTTTTCTTCTTTTTCCCTAATTTTTGTTAAAACTGTAAATCTATTTAATCTATTTATTCTCTTTATGATAGAACAATATTCGAGAGATCCCAAGTTTGATATGTAGGAATCCACAAGATACCTTAAAATATGAAAATAAAATTATAAGCTCATGCCAAATGTTATAAGACATTTAGTTAAGGATTTAATGAGACATGATATATTAGTTTCTGTCAGCTCTAAGACCCCAATTCTAGAAGCGGTTAAGAAAATGGCACAGCATAATGTTGGAAGCGTGGTTGTAGTAGATGATAATAATAGAGTCCTAGGTATTTTCACTGAGAGAGATTTAGTAAGGGTTGTAGCAAATTCAATCAATTTAAATACTGAAATTGAGAAAGTAATGACAAAAAATCCCATAACAATTAATTATGATGAATACGTTGAGAAAGCAATATTATTGATGAGAGAAAACAATATAAGACATCTGCCAGTAGTAAATAAAGAAAATAAGTTCGTAGGGATGATTTCGTTAAGAGATGTTTCGAAACTTATAATTTCTGAAGTACTTGAATAGTTACTTTACCGATTTAATCTTTTATTAAAATAATTAATTAAACTTTGGTTTTAATAAAACTTTTACGCAATTTCCACTTTTTAGTGTTTCGAAAGCCTTATCAAAATTTAATAAATCAAATCTATGGGTTATAAATTCCTCAAAAGGAAATCCAAATTTTTTAATTAGCTTTTCTAACAAAAACCATGTTTCGAACATTTTTCTCCCAAATACACCTTTAAGCTCGATTTCTTTTAAAATTATATTCTCAGCAATTTCTATAGTAATTTCACGTTGTGGTATTCCAAATAAAATAGCAGTTGATCCAGATTTTAAAAGTTTAAGCCCTTTAGTAAATCCATCTTGTGAACCTGACATTTCAAACAAGATATCTACTCCTTCTTCAACCTCGCTTCTAATAACGTGCTCAACATTTTCTTTTTTAGAATTGATCACTGTATCTGCGCCGAAAACTTTAGCTACTTTTAATCTATAATCCGAAATATCAACCCCTATCACATGGCTTGCACCTAGTTTTTTCAAGAAATAAATCGTAGCTATTCCTATTGGCCCGCACCCATATACTAATATGTCTTTGCCTATAGGATTTGTTTCTGAAATTGCATGAACAGCATTGCCAACTGGTTCTAAGGAAGAAGCATATTCATAATTTAAATTCAAATTAAGCTTCCATAGCGAAATTTCCTTAGTTTTGCAATATTCTGCAAAGCAACCATCTATATCGACGCCAAGCACTTTAAGATTTTTGCATATATGCATTCTTCCTGTTTTACAATAATAACAATTCATGCAAGGGATATGAGATTCCCCTGCTACGATATCTCCTATCTCTAAACTTTTCACATTCTTTCCTTTTTTTATAACTTTTCCAACCATTTCATGGCCTATTATTCTAGGTATTCCTATCCTATTTTTAGCCCAATCATCCCATTCATAAATATGGATGTCTGTTCCGCATATTGAAGAGCTCAATACTTCAATTATTACCTCATCTTCCTCCTCAATTCTAGGTTCTTTAGCTTCAATAAGTGTTAAACCTTTTGCAGGTTGAATTTTTGCTAAAGCCTTCATTGATGATTAAAGTCTTAACTTAATATAAATATTGAATATTATTTCCAATATGAGCACTAAAATATCCTTTATGAAAGAAACACTTGAACAAATGGAAAGGGATTATCTGATATGGGAGGAATTTGTCCTAGAAGGCCCTTCTGAAACATGGACAATAGTAAATGGAAAACGCGTTCTAGTAATGTGCTCAAATAATTACTTAGGCCTTGCAAATCATCCTAGATTGAAGAAAGCTGTGATAGAAGCAATAGAAAAATATGGTGCTGGTTCTGGTTCTGTTAGACCTATTGCTGGAACGATGAAGATTCATCTCGAATTAGAGCAAGAAATGGCTAAATATAAAAGAAAAGAAGCCTCCATAACATTTCAATCTGGCTTCGCAGCAAACATGGGATCAATTCCTCAACTGGTAGATCAAGGCGATTTAATAATAAGCGATGAGCTTAATCATGGTAGTATCATCGATGGTATAAGGCTTAGTAGGGCTGAAAAGCGAATATATGGTCATAGAGACGTTTCTAGTTTAGAAAAAATATTGGCTACGGAAGCGAAGAAATTTAGAAGAATTCTAGTAGTTACAGATGGTGTATTTAGCATGGATGGCGATATAGCTCCTTTGCCTGAGATAGTTAAGCTCTGCGATGAATATAATGCGCTGCTTTATGTAGACGATGCGCACGGCGATGGTGTTCTTGGAGAAAATGGAAGAGGTATTGCTAATCATTTCCATTTAGAAGATAAAGTCGATATTGAAATGGGTACTTTTTCCAAAGCTTATGGTTGCGTTGGAGGATATATTGTCGGTAGCAAATTATTGTGTGAATATCTTAGAAATAAAGTTAGACCTTATTTATTGACAGGTTCTCAACCACCTCCTGTAGTAGCGGCATGCCTTGAAGCAATAAAGATAGTTCAAGAAGATAGCTCACTTTTCACAAAATTATGGGATAATACTAGGTACTTTAAAAAATCTCTGCAGCAACTAGGTTTTGACATAGGACAAAGTCAAACTCCTATAACACCAATTATAATAGGCGAGAATAAGACGACGAAAGAATTTAGTAAAATGCTTTTTAAAGAAGGAGTATTTGGTGTTCCAATTTATTACCCTATGGTTCCCAAAGGTAAAGCAAGAATAAGAACTATTGTTACTGCTGTTCATACAAAGCAAGATTTAGATTTTGCTTTGAACGCATTTGAAAAGGTAGGTAAGACTTTGAAAGTAATATAAGTTTCAAGTTTTTTAAACTAAGATTGGTATATAATTATATGCCTACATTGAATATTGGAACAATAATTGCAGGAGCTTATGCAGATAAAGTAAGGAGAACTCTATTTGCAATTACTAAGAGCTTACAAGAAACGGGTCAATTAAAAAATGAGGACGTAGCATATGCTGCAGCTCTTCTGAATCAAACTTTATATAAAATAATCGTAGAGAAATTAAAGTGCGATAAAGGCGATGTTGTTAGAATAATGATCGATTTTGATGTAAAAGATGGAAAAATTGAATGGCGGTATGATACTTTAAAAATTGAATGGTATGTTAAAAAAGATCAATCAATTGTAGATCAAGCGATAAAAGAAGTCTTAGAAACACAAAAATAAAAAAATTAAATTTCTTTATTATTTTACTTCTTTAATTTACCTATTCTGAATACTGTTCCTCCGCAATGAGGACAAGTACCTTTTACTGCAGGTCTGCCGTTCTTTAGTGTTACTTCAACTGGGTTCTTTATTTCTACTACTTTCTTGTCCTTTACACAGTAGGCGGTTACCATGACTTTTCTGAGATAATTACTCTTAGATCAGTATATAAATTTTTTGTTATTTGCTGAAAAAATATGAATAGGAATTCATACACAGAAAACAAAAACAAAAAAGAAAAATTTAAATATTAAGTGCTCAATAACCTATATAATGTTCACCTCAAACTATAGAATTCGAATACTTTTCTGAGTCTTTCTGCCTCTGCCTTTATTAAAGAGACATAAAATTCATCACTTTCTTCATTGTTCTTGTTTAATATCTTAAGAGAATCTTTAAAGCTAGCATTTGAAGAGAACGCTAGGACAGCGAGAAAATTTTTCTTCGATATTTCTTCAGCGATCTTCTCCCATTTTTTCTTAAACAACAATATTCTTTTTTTCTTACTTCCTGAAGATATCATTCTTAGGTATTTTAGTACTTTTTGCTGTGGCAGTTTAGAGATAGCAAGTTTACTCGATCCACAAAGTGGGCATTGTAATTCTTGAATATTCACAACTATTTTCGTATCTACATATTCAAAGCAATCTATACAAAAGACAGTAATCATTTTACTATACAATCGAGTCTTAAATGCCTCAATGATAAATCTAGACGTATCCTTATTGGCTGGAATGGCTGATTCATGAGCCAAGTATTTCAAAGCTTCTTCAGTAACGTTGCTCAATTTTTTAGAAATCTTAACTTCGATTTCTTTTTTCGCTAATTTCCTGGCAATCTCTTTAACCCCTTCGATATCTAAATCTTTGTCAAGAAGTTCTTTAAGAGCTTCTTCATAAACTGGAGTTTCTTTGTATTGTCTAGCAAGTTCTATAATTATTTTTTTATCTATTGTTGCGTTTTTTCTTATTATTCCAAATCTTTTTGCTACATGTAAAAATCTAAATCTAAACAAACCATCATTTTCATTAAAAATGTTGTTTATTAAACTATCTATATCTATAAAAGGTAACATTAATAATAGACTTTCTATATCTTTTACATTAATTTCATTGCTTATTATAAATATACGATATGCATCACTATATATTCTAAAGTTCTTTTTGTATTTATTAGATATAAGATGAGACAATATTTTTGCAAGTGCTTTGTTGATTTTAGTGCCATAGCAAGAATTCAATATTATTGCATTGCTTGAATTCTCTATAAGAAATTCATTGAAATCTGCTATTGGCACATTATTCATGCGATCTTCTTGCATGATTTCTAATATTCGATTTTGCTCATCTGAATCAATTAGTATTTCGTTAAGCACATTTTTACCTTCATAAAGTTGTTTTCTCAAATATGATGCATTATTTGCTATTTCTTTTTCAACTGGTATTTCTTCACCAACCCATGTTGGAACAATTCCTAGCATATTTTCTGCCTTTTTACAAAACAGTTTCTTCTTTTCTTCATCGATTTTCATAATTTCCCATGCTTCTCCTTTTAGTATAAATTTTGTACCTTCTTCGCCGTATTCTGCGATGAAATCCTCATCGAGGACACCGATGAATTCGTTGTTATCCGTATTATATACTGCATATTGAACTTGATCAGGTATCATGCTTAAGTTCTCAAAATAATAAAGATATGTAGCTGTAGCTTTTTGGAGAGTATCGAGTTTTCTAAACAATATTCTTGGTTTCAAATTTTCAAGAAATTCAATCAATCTCTCCAATTCTTCTCTTGTTAAATTTCTATAAGGATAAGCCTTTTTAACAAGCTTCAAAATTTCTTCTACCTCAATATTACCGTATTCAAGTAGCAAGCCTGTAATCTGATGGGCTAGTACATCCATTGGTTTTTTTGGAATGTTGATTTTTTCAAATTCTTGTCTTATCGCTTTCTCAGCTATTGCATATGATTCGAGAAAAGTATCAATAGTGGTTGCAATTATGAGTCCTTTTGCAGTCCCTTTGAAATAATGTCCGCTTCTTCCCACTCTTTGAACCAATCTTGTTGCTTGTCTTGGTGAATTATATTGAATCACATAATCGATGTTACCTATATCTATTCCCAATTCTAAAGAGGAAGTGCAAACAATCCCATTTATTTCACCAGCTTTTAATGAAGCCTCAGCGTCTAATCTTGCTTCTTTCGATAATGAGCTATGATGAACGAATACGTTTAAACCAAGCAATCTTAGTCTGCTAGCTAGTATTTCTGCTTCGCTTCTTGTATTTGTAAATATAAGCGTAGATCTTTTTGATTTGAGCACTTCTTCAATCTTTTTAAGTCTAGCGAAGACTTCTGGATATGTTAAAATCTTTTCTGCTAATTCTTCGTGAAGCTTATTAGGTTGAGGATAGGATATTTTGAGTTTCATCAATCTCTCTTCATAAGCTAAGATGATTTCACAATTCCTTCCTTCACCTACAAGGAATTCAGCTAACTTCTCAGGTTCTCCAATAGTGGCAGATAATCCAATTAGCTGGAATTCTCCAGCCAGAAGCCTTAGCCTTTCCAAAGCTACAGCTAGTTGCGTTCCTCTTTTGCTTTCAGCCAATTCATGAATTTCATCTATTATTACATGCTTCAAAGTTCTGAGTTGTTCTCTTATGTTTTTGCTTACAAGAAGTATTTGAAGTGTTTCAGGTGTAGTTATTAACAAGTCTGGAGGCATCAATGATTGTTTTCTCCTCTCGCTTGCAGGCGTATCTCCATGTCTTATTCCAACTTTCAAATCTAATTTGCCGCACCAAATTGCGATCCTATCGAGTAAATTTCTATTAAGCGATCTCAAAGGAGTTATGTAGAGAACCTTTATTCCTTTGCTTTTATCATTATTTATCATATCTAGAACTGGAAGAAGCGCTGCTTCTGTCTTACCTGTTCCAGTAGGAGAAATTAAAAGAACGTTTTTCCTGCTCAATATTACAGGTATTGCTTTTCTTTGCGGTTCAGTTTCTTCATTATAGCCTAATTCATTTAACAGTGCTTGTAACTCCTTCGAGAGTAGCTTAAAACTCATGATTAATAAAGGGAAGTTTATTAAGAAATTTAGGAAGAGAGATTTTGCTCAGCGTAAAGTATTCTTTTTTAGGAATGGTGAAAGACACTTTACTTCTCACTTCATAATATCTGTCATAGGATTAATACTTAATTTGGTTCTATTTTCGAGATTCTTATATTTAGGTTAAAACCGCTATCGAAAAGATTCGCATGCCTATATTCCTAGCAGTACTCATTTGTAATATAAATTCAGAAAATTCAATAAGCTTCGCAGTGCATTAACTATAGCTATTAAAAAAATGTAAGGACCAATATCTATCGTAATAATATTGCTCATAAACGAAATGTAATAAAGGCCGAATTCTCCATAAATAGCTCTTCCTATGATGAAGAATATGAAAAACGTAGCAAGAACTGATGAAATTGCTTCGAAAGTCAATGAGAATTTTTTGATTAAACGAAGAGCTTTCACGATTACAATAGGAAGGCCAAAAAGTAATAGGTCGTTAAATTGGTAAAATAAAACGGATTTTTGTAGAAATATTACTGATAAAAACCAAACAGCATAGTAAGGCAAAATGACATAAAAGAAGAAAGCCATTGCACTGTCAAGGATTATTTTCATTTTACTAATTCCAATCTCTTTTCTTTTCCTTGAAATTAATATGAAAGGTACTAAGAGAAAAAGTATTAGTAAAACGAGCAGTAGCTCGTTGGGTACGAAGAATACTAGCGTTGTATCTTTATTTAAATAAACGTTCTCTTTTCGAGAATAAAGCGAGAATATCCTTACAGTATAATTTCCCTGAGGCAATTCTAAAGTTATGTTTGAACCGCTATATTTTTTATCATTAACGTTTATTATGGCATATTTCAAATTACCGAACCAATCAAAGACTATAATATTTAAATTGAAAATCTCTTTTGCTCGGAAAGTTATATTCTGAGCAGTATCTATATAAACATTTTTTGTATTATCGATTATCATAATTTTTCTTTCATATACTTTTAAATAATTTGGCATGCTAATATTATATTGACCTTTTTTTA
>Ga0101942_100299_pt1 | contig 24045 bp, 22 predicted proteins | sample DewCreD2012metaG_4_FD_75243 | JGI IMG/M metagenome (GOLD analysis project Ga0101942, IMG submission 75243) | Hot spring sediment bacterial and archeal communities from British Columbia, Canada, to study Microbial Dark Matter (Phase II) - Dewar... ...
CTCTTCTTGTAGCAAGGGCAGGCCTTGGCACTATAAACCATACCTTCCTTAGCTGGTATTACATGAAATCTATGGGCTTGGAGCCTATAGGTATAGTTATGAACGGTTTTGAAGGCAAGGATGTATCCGAAAGGACAAACCCTTTGATAATAGGGGAGCTAACTGGCCTTAAGCCTTTGGAAATTCCAAAGGTGGAGGGCCTAATTTTACCATCCGAATACAGAAACCTACTTGCTGAGCTTGTCGGGTTCTAATCTGTAGTAGAAGGCTACTCTTTCCACCAACTCTTTAAAGTATGGTGCCGAAACGGTACCGCCGTAAGGGTTTGGTCCCCTGGGATTATCCACCATTATGCCAGCTACAAACCTTGGATTGGTGGCAGGGAAATATCCTATAAAGTAGGCTACCACCTTCTCCCTTGAGTATCTCCCAGTGCTAAAGTCAAACTTTTGGGATGTGCCTGTTTTACCAGCAATGCTAAAGTAGTCCGACCTTGCCATCTTTGCGGTTCCTTCTTCCACCACCTTTCTTAAGTTCTCCTGAAGCCATCTAAAAACTTGTGGTGAAAAGATATTTTCTCTTAGCACTTGGCCCTTTTCTTCCAAAAGTATCTTTGGCTTTATTACCCTATTGGTAGCAAGGGCGTTAAAGCTTACGCATAGATTGAGAAGGTTGGATGCCATGCCTTGGCCTATGCTTGCATAGAGTATGTTAGCAGGGTAGTTAAAGTTTGGGAGCTTTGGTTTTGCTTCTCCTGGAAGTATATCAAATTTATCCTTCATATATATCTTGTCCAAAATCTCTTCCACATCTCTTTTGGAAAGATAGCGTGCCACTTTTATGGTCCCTACGTTGGAAGATTTTATAAGCACCTGTTCAAGAGTAAGAGTTCCCGAAGGCTTTACATCTTTAACATACCTACCAAAAACTTCAATCTTACCCCCTTCCGTATCTATCCACATGCCTGGTCTTACATAGCCCTTTTGTAATGCCTGACCTATAAAGAAGGGCTTCATCACAGAGCCAGGCTCAAAGAGGTCTGTAGCCACAAAGTTCCTTCTATGAAAGGGGCTATACTTTTGATAATTGTTTGGGTCGTAGGTAGGGTAATTTGCCAAGCCAAGTATTTCACCGCTTTTTGTGTCAATAACCAGAATACCTACTCTATCTGGGTTCCACTGCTTGACTATCTTATCCCTTATATCCTCAAGTATGGTTTGGACGCCCAGGTCTATGGTAAGTTTTATTTCTTTGGTTTCCATATCCTCCGTTATTGGTCCTATGGCAAGCTTTCCGAGATAAAGAACGGCCTTTATCTCCTTTCCTTTTAGGTCTTTGTTGAACATATATTCCACACCTTCAAGCCCTTCCCCATCCATGCCAACAAAGCCCAAAAGATTTCCCGCAAGGCTTCCATGAGGATATAGCCTTTTGTACTCTTCTTGCAATCCAACTGCCTTAACATTGTTAGTATCTTTTATTGCTCCTTTTATGTATGGTGCATAAGCCTTATCAAGGTGCCTTGCCAACCACACAAACTTTTTGTCAGAGTTTAACTTTTCTAAAAGGTCCCTTTCCTTTATCTCTGGGATGGCAGAAAGTCTTCTTATAAGCTCTTCCTTGTTTTCCACAAGTTGTGGAAAGGCATAGATGGATATGGTAGGTATGCTTATGGCAAGGTCGTTGCCGTTCCTGTCCTTTATTGACCCTCTTGGAGTAGAGAGTTTAACCACGGAAGCCTTTGGAAACTTTTCAACCACCTTCTCCACATACCCTTCCCTACCTATAAGCTGTATATAAAAGAACCTTCCCGTTATTATTACCACTCCTATAAGCAAAAGGAAAGATAAAAAGGCTATTTTTACATTACTACTTCTAAGGTTTTGCATAAGCTACAGCCAACTGTACAAACTCTCTAAATATACCCTTAGAGTCATGAGGCCCTGGAGAAGCTTCTGGGTGGTACTGAACGCAAAAGATAGGTAAATGCTTGTGCTTAAAGCCTTCAAGGGTGTTGTCCAATAGGTTTATATGGGTTATTTCCACTTCTTTTAAACTATCTGGGTCCACCGCAAAGTTGTGGTTTTGAGCTGTTATCTCAATATGACCATCCCTTAGGTCTTTTACTGGATGGTTTCCTCCATGATGGCCAAACTTTAACTTATAAGTCCTTCCACCGAGGGCAAGCCCTATTATTTGATGTCCCAAGCATATACCCATTATGGGAAGCTTTTCCATACACCTCTTTACAAGCCTTATGCCCTCCACCACCCTTTGTGGGTCTCCTGGCCCGTTGGAAAGGAAAAGGGCATCTGGTTTTATTTCTTCTATTCTTTTTTCTACATCATAAGGTGGTACAACCACAACTCTTGCACCTTCTTGTGTCAATCTCCTTAGAATGTTTCTCTTTACACCATAATCTACCACCATAATAAGGGGCTTTTCATTATCCTTATATATGTAGCCTTTTATGAGGTCCCAGTCTCCTTCTTTCCAATAATAGACCTCCTTTGTTGCCACCTCTTCTACCAGGTTAAGCTCCGATATATCTGGAAGGGACCTGGCCTTTTCTACCAGCTTTACAGGGTTGTCTTCTACTGTGGATATAACTCCCCTAAGGGCGCCTTTTTCCCTTATCCTTTTAACGAGCGCCCTTGTATCAATGCCCCATATTCCCACCACGCCGTTTTCTTTTAGATATTCATGCAAACCCTTTTTTGCCCTCCAATTGCTATATATGGGCGACAGCTCCTTTATTACAAAGCCATTCACTTGAACTTTCCCAGATTCTACATCCTCATAGTTTATTCCATAGTTTCCTATTTGTGTATAGGTCATAACAAGGATCTGCCCCTTATAGGATGGGTCTGTTAGTATTTCTTGATAGCCTGTCATGGAGGTGTTGAACACCACCTCCCCTGAGGTTTCCCCTTCTGCACCAAAGGAGTAGCCTATAAAGTAGCTTCCATCTTCAAGGGCAAGTATGGCTCTTTTCATAACTTTTATTTTAATACGGAGAGGGCGGGATTCGAACCCGCGGTAGGGCTGTTAACCCTACAACTCCTTAGCAGGGAGCCGCCTTCGGCCTCTCGGCCACCTCTCCTAAGGGCTTAATAAAATATATCATAAATCTTTTTTGTAGGCTTGCCTTATTCTATAAAGGGCTATGGCCACCACACAAGCCACCAAAGAAACGTAAAGCATGGCCATAAAGGCATTAATATAATCGTTAAATATAAGCCTTTGAGCTATTTCTGGTGTGGGTGCTATTGGTGGTAGCTTTCCTTTTTGAAGAGCTTCTTCCAACCACTTTGCATGGGACAAAAAGCCTATGGCCTTATCCGGGTGGAATATCTTTTCAAGTCCTGCCGTTCCCGTGTTGATTATCATAAATAGGGCAGGAAGGCCTGTAATCCATAGGTATTTTATCTTTCCATTGTTTGCAAGGTAGACGGTGGAGACTACAAGGGCTGTGGCAGCCAAAAGCTGGTTTGATATGCCAAAGAGGAGCCAAAGGGTCTTTATACCCCCATAAGGGTCAATCACACCCACATACAAAAAGTATCCCCAGGCCAACACCGTTATTCCGCTGGTGAGTATGTTTATCCATAGGTTTTTGTAGTCCTTAAAGACTGGCCATATGTTGGAGAGGAGGTCCTGAAGGATATACCTTCCCACCCTTGTACCCGCATCTATGGTGGTTAGAATAAATACGGCTTCAAAGAGTATGGCAAAATGGTACCAAAAGGCAAGCAAGGCTCCACCTGTTATCTTGGAAAAAACAAGAGCCATACCTATGGCAAAGGCTGGTGCGCCACCAACCCTTGATAGGATAGTAGGCTCTTCTATCTTTTTGGCTATTTCCTGTAGGTATTCTGGAGTTATATAAAAGCCCCAGCTTGATATTTTACTGGCGGCCTCCTGCACCGTTTTCCCTATCTCCGATGCTGGGCTGTTTATGGCAAAGTAAAGACCTGGCTCCATAGAGACGGCGGCAATAAGGGCCATTATGGCCACAAAGGATTCACCAAGCATGCCACCGTATCCCACAAGCCTTACATGGCTTTCTTTGTCAAGAAGCTTGGGAGAGGTACCGGAGGATATAAGAGAATGGAAACCAGAGATGGCGCCGCAGGCTATGGTTATAAAGAGGAAGGGAAAGAGGTCGCCCTTCCAAACGGGGCCCATACCGGTGAAGGCATATTGAGTAAAAGCTGGCATCTTTATCTCTGGGTTTACTATAAGAACACCCAAGGCCATAAGGGCTATGGTGCCAAGTTTTAAAAAGGTGCTAAGGTAATCCCTTGGTGCCAAAAGAAGCCAAACAGGCAAGACAGAAGCAAAAAATCCATACACCATAAGGGCTATGGCAAGGGCAGGTTCAGATAGGGTAAAGGCCTTTCCAAGGACTTGATGGTGTGCTATAAGCCTTCCAATGTATAGGCTTATCATAAGAGCTACAGCGCCAAAAACGGAGGCAGAAAAAACAGCTCCAGGCCTTATGTGCCACATATACACTCCCATAAGCATGGCTATGGGGATGGTCATAAAAACGGAGAAGGTGGCCCAAGGGCTTTTAGCCAAGGCTTTTACAACCACAAGAGCAAGGACGGCAAGAAGTATTATTAATATGCTGTAGATTACCAAAAGGGTTATAAAGCCACCCACCTTGCCCAGCTCTTCCCTTGCTATCTGTCCCAAACTTTTGCCACCCTTACGCATAGATATGGTGAGGACTACCATATCTTGAACAGCTCCAGCCAAAAGCACACCCACAAGTATCCAAAGGGTTCCGGGTAGATAGCCCATCTGGGCAGCCAGCACGGGGCCCACCAAGGGGCCAGCTCCCGATATGGAGGCGAAATGATGACCAAAAACAACCCACTTATTGGTAGGCACATAGTCAAGGCCGTTGTAAAACTTGTGGGCAGGTGTGGGATTGTTATCGTTTACTTCAAAGACCTTATAAGCTATAAAGTAGGAGTAATACCTGTAGCCTATAAAGTATATGCAAAAGGTGGCCAACAAAAGCCAGAAAGCTCCAACAGGCTCGCCCCTGGATAGGGCAAGCACACCAAAGGCAATGGCACCTACTATGGAAACTGAAAGGAGTATTAGCCTATCTTTCCAACTCATTTGAGGTGCTTATTGAAAAAGGCTATAGTCTTCTCCCATACATCATTGGCATACTCTTCGTGGTATACCTCTGGCCTTGTGTCGTTGAAGAAGGCGTGGTCCACACCAGAGTATATGATAAACTGGGCTTGAATCTTATTTTTGTTGCACTCTTCTATGGCCTTTACCACTTCCGAAAGGGGTATAAAGGAGTCTTGTCCTGCATGGATTGCCAGCACTGGAGCCTTTATCTTTGAAAAGTCAATGGGAACTATGCTGTAAAGGCCATAATAAGGCACCAAAGCCTTAAAGTCTTCTGAGAACTTGGCTCCAAAGTACCAAGTGCATGTCCCACCACAGCAAAAGCCGGTGGCACCAAGCATAAACTCTCCCACCCTTGGTACATAACCCATGTCTTGCTCTCTAAAGTATTCAATGGAGGTCTTAACCATGGCTTCCGCCTCTGAGAACCTATTCTGGAAAAGGTCTTGCATGAGCTTTCCTGCCTTGTCTGGGTCGCTGGCAGTCTGGCCTCTGTATAGGTCTATGCCAAAGGCATAAAAGCCTTCCTTGGCTAACCTGTCGCATACATCCTTTATGTGGTCCACAAGCCCCCACCACTCATGAAAGACTATGATCATTGGACCTTTTCCAAACTCCGGTTCTGCAAGGTAGCCAGATACTTCTATACCATCCTTTTTAAGGCTTATCATCTTCCCCATCCTTTAACCTCCTTAGGCTTTTAGGCAATATTATACCAGTTATCCAATCTAGCATACCTAATGTGATAAGTTCCGTATTTACAGAAGCTATGCAGAAGTTTTTAGTTTATCTTTTGAAGGAACGTGGGTAAATGCTAATCCTATGGCCGCATTAAAACATGAAGTTTTGGGTTAAAATTGTAAGCCATGAAAAGCTATGATGTGGTTATAGTAGGTGCGGGTGGTGCTGGGCTTCGCACCGCAATAGAATGTGCTAGAGACCCATCCATAAAGGTGGCTGTGGTTTCTAAAGTATATCCTACACGTTCACATACAGGTGCGGCGCAGGGAGGTTTAAATGCTTCCCTTGGTAATGCCATGCCCCAAGACACTCCTGAGGCTCATGCCTTTGATACCATAAAGGGCGCAGATTTCCTTGCAGACCAGGAGGCTGTTTACTTTATGTGCAAGCATGCTCCGGAGGTGGTCTATGAACTTGACCGATGGGGTGTGCCCTTTTCAAGGATGGAAGACGGCAGGATAGCCCAAAGGCCCTTTGGTGGCGCTTCTTTCCCAAGGACTGTTTATTCTGCTGACAGGACTGGCCACGTACTTTTGCACACACTTTTCGAACAGGCCCTTGCCAAAGATAACATAGACTTTTTCAATGAGTTTTTCCTCTTAGACCTAATTCACAATGGTCAAAGGGTCAAGGGTGTGGTGATCTATGATATAAGAAATGGTGAAGTGGTGAACCTTAAAGCCAAGGCTGTGGTTTTTGCCACTGGCGGATTTGCCCGTATATACTGGCAAAGAAGTACCAACGCAGTGGGAAACACGGGCGATGGTGTGGCGGTAGCCCTTTTGAACGGCCTTCCTCTCAAAGATATAGAGTTTATCCAGTTCCATCCCACTGGACTCGCCAAGACTGGGATTTTGCTTTCTGAGGCCTGTAGAGGAGAGGGTGGCTATCTTATAAACAAGCTGGGTGAAAGGTTTATGGCAAGGTATGCTCCAGAAAAGATGGAGCTTGCTCCAAGGGACATGGTATCAAGGGCCATAGAGTATGAGATAAGGGAAGGCAGAGGCTTTGGAGAAGGCACTTCTGCCTATGTGCTTTTGGACCTAAGGCATTTGGGAGAAGAGAAGATAAAAGAAAGGCTTCCACAGGTGCGTCAATTGGCCATAGACTTTGAGGGTGTGGACCCTGTCTATGACCCAGTACCTATAAGGCCCACAGCCCACTACTGTATGGGTGGCATACATGTGGAAAACTACATGACCTCTACCACGCCTATGGAAGGTCTTTATGCAGTGGGCGAGTGTGCCTGTGTTTCTGTGCATGGCGCCAACCGTTTGGGCGGAAATTCTCTTATAGAGCTTCTTGTCTTTGGTAAGTTCTGTGGTATATCTGCCAGGGAGTATGCCAAGCAGGTGGACCTTTTGGACCTAACACCAGGAGAAGAGAAAAAGGGCCAAGAGTTTATAGAAGGGCTTATGAAAAGGGAAGGTAAGGAGAGGTTGGCTGATTTAAGAAAGAGAATGGGAGATATCACATGGGAGAAGGTTGGCATATTTAGGGATGAGGCTTCTTTAAAGTCCGCCTATGAAGAGCTTTCTGAGCTTATTGAAAGATGGGAAAGTGTACCAGTGGTGGATAAAAGCAAGGTCTTTAACACAAACCTTATTGAACTTATAGAGCTTAGAAATATGCTACATCTTGCAAGGGCAGTGGCCTACTGTGCCTTGCATAGAAGAGAGTCAAGGGGTGGCCATTACAGGGAAGACTATCCCGACAGGGATGATGAGAACTTTTTAAAACACACTATCCTTAGGCAAGAGGGCGATAAGCTAAGGATAGAATACTCTGAAGTGGACATAAAATACCACCAACCGGCGGAGAGGAAGTACTGATGGACCCACAAAAGGCAGTGGTGGCCATACCAGCCATCATGATGGCTGTAATACTTCATGAGTATGCCCATGGATGGATGGCCTATAAGATGGGAGATCCAACGGCCAAGGAGGCAGGAAGGCTAACCCTAAACCCCATCCCCCACATAGACCTCTTTGGCACTATAATCCTCCCAGCCCTTCTTATGCTCATATCTTCTCCCATTCTCTTTGGATGGGCAAAGCCCGTGCCTATAAACCCTCTAAGGTTTAGAAACCTGAGGTATGGCACCTTTCTTGTCTCCATTGCTGGCATTCTTATGAACCTTTTCCTTGCCATTATTTTTGCCTTTGTTTTTAGGCTAATAGAGGGTGGTTATCTTAACTTTCTCGGAGACCCAGTAGCCCTACCAATTGCTCTTTTTTCCGCTCAGGCAGTGCTTATAAACCTTGTACTTGCCTTTTTCAACGCCATACCAATACCGCCTTTGGATGGAAGCAGGGCCCTTATGAGCTTTTTCTCCGTGAAGTATTGGGAGCTTTTTTATAGGTTTGAAACCTACGGCTTTCTAATAATAACAGTTTTGCTCTTTACTGGAGTATTGGGAAGGATCATATTTCCGCCCATCTTCTTAATTTTGAACTATCTTTTAGGTAGGGTATGAGGTCTTGGGTGTATTATATAGAGATTTTGGCACACCACGAAGGTGGAAAGCAGGAAAGAAGGTCCGCCGTATATGTGGTGGCATTGCCTTCCAATGAGAATCTAAGCCCTGTAGATATGGAGTGCTATGCTTCCGAGTATGCTCCTTTTAAGCTTGCTTTGAACCATGGTAAGGCCTATGCTATAGGAGTGGATAAAGCCATAGAGAAGCCAGAGAACTATAACCTATCTGGCTACAGGGAAGATTTGGAGCTGTATGTTTTTAAAGAGGGCCTTAGCTTTCGTGAGGGTCTTGTGGAAGTATATAAGTTGCTGTATGATTCTTTAAGTAAAGAAGGCCTCATAGCTGTTGAACCCGTGGTGGATGTGGGAAGCCCACCCAAGGACCTTATGCTGGAGTGTTTAAAAGAGGTTATATCAACTTAAGCCTTTTTCAAAGTCTTCGGGTTTTATGTTTTCAAGCCATTCTCTTAGTTTTTCCTTTTCTTCATCCTCTTCCGGTTTTGGCACTTTGGACTTTTCCAAGACTTCTTCCTCAACAAAAACTGGAGCATCAAACCTTAGGGCAAGGTTTATAGCATCGCTTGGTCTTGAGTCTATAACCAGAAGGTTATTACCATGTATTATGTGGAGCTCCGCATAATAGGTGCTGTCTTTTAAGTCTGTTATTATCACCTTTTCAAGTCTTGCACCCATACTTTCTATTATGTTTTTTGTAAGCTCATAAGTCATAGGCCTTGGCGGTTCTACCCTTTGAAGTTGCCTAGCTATACTATCTGCTTCAAAGATACCTATCCATATGGGAAGAAATATCTCCTCATTATCCTTTGCCTTTAGTACCACTATAGGCATCTGAGATACAGGGTCAAGGGTTACTCCATGTACAACCATTTCTATCATGGCAAACCTCCACCTATAAATTTACTCCTTACCACCCAGAGCTTCAACTTTATTTGGAGAATTCCTCTCCAGCCTTTTCCACTCCCTTAAACCTATGCTTACAAAATGGGCATACCTTAGCCCTCCAATGCACTTCACTATAGCATTCTGGGCATCGTTTTTTACCTTTTAGGTATAGAAAGATGTTAAAGTGGAAAATAAGCCTTGGTATCAAATACAGGCTAAATATGAGAAGAACTATAAGCCATGCCTTAAGGGGTGTTAGGGGGTCAAAGGATCTAAACCATAAGATGGTGGTGCTGATGGATGCTATCCAAAAGGCTATCCTCCTGTCTAAAAAAACTTGTGCAAGAAGTTGAATAAGCGCCATATAAAGGAAAAACTGGAAAAGGCTATTTTGAAAAAGAGGTTCAAGCATCTTTAGGTCTTCCATCCTTTACAAACCCCCTAAGTATAAGTGTGAACAAAAAGCCAAAGATAAAGCCTAATAAACAAGCTATAAAACTCAAAAACCCATAAAAAATATAAGAAGTATAAAGGGCAAAGGCCCAAAGGAAAAGCTTTAAAGGTAGGCTAAGCATGTAAAAATTTAAAAATCCTTTCTTTACAAGCCTGTGAGTAAGCTCTACAAAGCCTACTCCCAACACAAAGCCAATAATAGAAAAAAGCAAAAACCTTTCCACAATATAATTTTAACCTTATGCCAAAAGTTATCATACTTGAGGAGGGTGCAGACCTTGATGCCCTATCTTGTGCCTACGGACTATTACTCCTTTATGAGGATGCCTATCTTTTAAGGCCCTCTTACCTTTCTAAGAGAGCCAGCGAGGTTTTAAGCTCCTTTTCTGACCGATTCCGCACACTGGAAGAACTTCCAGAGAAATTTGACCTTCTTTTGGTAGACAGCCACAACTATGAAGAATACCTCAAAAGCTTCGGAGATAGAATAAGGGACATATACATTTACGACCATCATCCAAAGGCTCCAAAGGGCTTTAAAGGAAAGGTGGATAGCGTGGGAAGTTGCACCACCCTTGTAGTGGAAGAGCTGATGGAAAAAGAGATAGAAATAGATTCTTTATCAGCCACCCTTTTAGCTTTTGGCATATACGAGGATACGGGCATGCTCACTTACGAAGGCACCACTTATAGGGATGCCAAGGCTATCGCATGGCTTTTAGAAAGGGGTTTGAACCTTAGCCTCCTTAGAAAAAGCCTTAGCGGTGGTATAAGCAAGGAGGAGATAGACCTTCTTTCAAAGCATATGGTAAGCTTGGAAAGCCTATATGTGGATGGAAAGAAGATAAGCCTTGTGGTTCTTAGGATGGAAGAGTATAAACCGGATATTTTGAGCTTGCTTTATGAACTAAAGGAGATAAAAGAATCCTCTGCCTTTTTTGTTATAGTGGAAGCGGGTGGCAAAAGCTACCTTTTTGGTAGGTCCATAAGGGGTGAATTTGATGTATCCGCCGTGCTTGAAAGCTTTGGAGGTGGAGGGCATGAGTTTGCCAGTGCTGGCAAGTTTGAAGGAGTGCCAGCTGAGAGGCTAAAGGGCCTTCTTGAAGCCCTCTTAAAAGGCGAAAAAGTTCCCTTGAAGGTAAAAGAGATAATGAGCTATCCACCCTTTTTGATCCATGAAGATATGGACGTTGACCTTGCCCTTCTTGAGCTAAGTCAAAGGAACTATGCGGGGGCACCGGTCATAGACGATAGAGGAAGGCTTGTAGGCATTGTGTATAAGAAAAACCTTCTCAAGGCCCAAAGGCACGGCATAAAGGGAAAGGTAAAAGATTTTATGGTGGAAGAATTTCATACCTTGGAGCTGGAGGACTTTATATGGAAGGCAGAGGAAATACTTTCCAAGTATGGGGAAAAGCTCATACCCGTGGTGGAAAAGGATAGGGTTGTGGGTGTTATAACAAGGATGGACCTTTTGCATGCCTACAGAAGGCATATACAAGGCCTTAGAGCCATTGAAAAGAAGATAAGCATACCAGAAGATATAAGAGGACTTCTTGAGGAGATAGGACAGGAAGCAAAAGGGCTGGGCTATAAGGTTTACTTGGTGGGTGGTGTAGTAAGGGACCTTCTTATGAGAAAAAGAATATGGGACCTTGACTTGGTGGTGGAAGGTGATGCCATAGCTCTTGCCTGCAAGCTTGGAGAAAAATGGCAAGTGAATTGCCACACCTTTCAAGAGTTTGGCACGGCCCACATGAAATATAAGGACTATAAGCTGGAGTTTGCTACAACAAGGAGGGAAACCTACCCGCATCCCGGCTCTTACCCTGTGGTGGAGTGGGCAACTCTAAAAGAAGACCTCCTAAGAAGGGACTTTACTATAAACGCCATGGCCCTCTCTCTAAACCCGGAGGATTTTGGCACTCTTATTGACTACTTTGGAGGCCTGAGGGACCTAAAGGATGGAATTATAAGGGTCTTACATCCCATGAGCTTTGTGGAGGACCCGGTTAGGATTTTGAGGGCTTTGAGGTTTGCGGGAAGGTTTGGCTTTAAGCTATCCAAAGGCACAGAAAAGCTCCTCAAAAAGGCTGTAAGCCTTGGGCTGTTAAAGAAGGCACCGAGGGGTAGGATCCTCAACGAGCTAAGGCTTGCTCTGAGAGAAGAGAGGCTTTTGGAAATACTTAGGCTTTACAAAAGGTATGGCATCCTTGAACAGATCATAGAAGGTTTTGTATTTAAGCCAGATATGGAGAATCTTTTAGAAAAGCTAAAGGATATAGTAAGCTGGCACAAGATAGAGTTTCCGCAGGAGGCTTTGGACTATGGCTGGGTATTTTTGCTTTTGCTTTTAAAAGATACCAATGGGGAAGATCTTCTTAAAGATATTAGCGCACCCTCTTGGGTAAGGGAAAGCTACAAGCTAATGAAAGAGAACCTTCACAATCTTATAAGCAAACTCCAAAAAGCTCAAAGGCCTTCCGAAATCTATCTTCTCCTGAAAGGAAAGCCCACGGCTCTACTGCTTATCCTTATGCTCTACCAAAAGGAAAAGGTAAAACTCTACATGGAAAGGCTAAGGTTTATCAAAGTAGATGTAGAAAGGTTTAAACACCTAAAAGGAAAGGAGCTTGGAGAAGCTATAGAGATGGAAAGGCTACGGCTTATAGACACCTTGACACTTTAAAGTAAAAGACTTATATTATCCACTTGGTTCCCTTAGGGGGCGAATGGGTTCGACGGGAACCGTAGGACAGGGTTGCAGGCAGGGTGGCAACCTAAACAGCCAAGCAAAACACTTCCCGAAAGGGAACTCGCTCTCGCTGCTTAATTAAGAGCAGCGGCTCTCCCATGGCTTGACCCCTGGGCTGTGGGAAGGGCTCAGAGACAGGGGAGTAGGCTGGGGCTGGCGCAGGGACGGCCTTGGCCGAAGTATCCCTCTGCTAGCCCTGTGGGGTTTGCCAGTGGACACCCATGGGGTTAAAGGAAAGCACTGGCTAAGCCTGTAGAGGCTCTGGGTTCCGAAGGTTCTCGGACGCGGGTTCGATTCCCGCCGCCTCCACCAAAAGTTAAATTATAAAACCATGCTAACTTTTCAAAGGCCAAAGCTTGTGCTTAGCCGATGTTTTTTTGACCACGTTAGGTATGATGGTGGCATCATAATAGACCCTTTTGTAGAAAAGCTAAAAAGCTACGTGGATGTTATAACCGTATGTCCAGAGATGGATATAGGCCTTGGAACACCAAGGCAGAGGATAATAGTTTTAAAAGAAGCAAAGGGCAGAAAACTTTTCCAGCCAGAAACGGGCAAGGACCTTACGGCTACCATGGAAGATTTTGCCAATAAATTCCTTTTAAACTTAGAAGAAGTTGATGGCTTCCTTCTAAAGAGTAAATCACCTTCCTGTGGTGTTGGGACTACAAAGCTTTATGAAGGGGATAAGGTAATAGGAAGAACTTATGGTATGTTTGCGCAAAAAGTTAAAGAAAATTTACCATATATACCTTTAGAAGACGAAGGAAGACTGAATGATAGAAGAATAAGAGAACATTTTTTAACAAGAGTTTATGCCTTTGCAGACCTTAGACGTTTAAAACATAGCTTTTCATCAAAAGCTCTCGTAGAATTTCATAGTTCCTATAAGTATCTCCTCATGACATACAATCAAAGTGCGTTGAAAAAACTGGGACAAATAGTATCAAGAGTTGGCAAAGAACCAGAAAAAGCGTTGAAGGCTTACGAAGAAGTCTTTCGTAGTGCTTTTAGTAAGATGCCTTCACCTTCAAAGCATGCCAATACCCTTTTACATATATTAGGACATATTAGCAGAAGATTAAATTCTATGGAAAAGAAGCACATAATACATCTCATTCAAAAAGTAAAGCATGGGCGCATAAGCTACAGGCTTGTGGTAGAGATAATAAGGAACATAGCTTATAGATATGAGGAAAAATATCTTCTAAAACAGAGATATTTTGACCCTTTCCCAGAGGAATTATTGGAAGATTAACTTGCTTTTGCTCCTTCCTTAATATCCCTATCTGGCACTATAAGGGAAAGGTTTTCACCGTCGGAAAGGGCAAGAACCATGCCTTGGGATTCTACGCCAAAGATCTTCCTTGGTTTTAGGTTGGCAAGCATAAGCACCTTTTTCCCTATAAGCTCCTCTGGGCTGTAAAACTTGGCTATGCCAGCCATAAGAGTCCTTTCTTCCTCTCCAAGGGAGACCTTTAGCTTTAAAAGCTTTTCTGAGCCTTCTACCCTCTCTGCGGAAACTATCTTAGCAAGCCTTATATCCAGTTTTAAAAAATCCTCAATGCCTACAAGCTCCATCTTTAACTCCTAAAAATGCACATCGCACACTTGCTCATACTCTATAAGCTCTTTTATGGTTGGGTTTTTACCACAAAGGGGACAGTTGGGGTCCTTACGTAGTTTGACCTTTCTAAAGTCCATAGAAAGGGCATCCATTATAAGAAGCCTGCCTACCAAAGGCTCACCTATACCAAGAAGCACCTTTATGGCCTCAGTTGCCTGGATACAACCCATAATACCACCTATGGAGCCAAGAATGCCAGCTTCTTGACATGAAGGCACCAGGCCGGGTGGTGGCGGTTCAGGATAAAGGCACCTATAACAAGGAGAGTTTTCCTTATCTCTATAATCAAAAACGGAAATTTGTCCCTCAAACCTTAACATGGCCGCGGAAACAAGAGGTTTGCCCAAAAAGTAGCAGGCGTCGTTTATAAGAAACCGTGTGGGAAAGTTATCCGTGCCATCAAGGACCACATCATAATCTTTTATAATGTCCATAACGTTGGATTTGTTTATCATGGTGTTGTAAGTTACCACCTTTACATCTGGGTTTAGCTTCTCTACGGTCATACGTGCGGATTCTACCTTTGGTATGCCCACTCTCTCTGTGTTGTGAAGAATTTGTCTTTGGAGGTTAGAGAAATCTACCACATCAAAATCCACTATACCTATGGTTCCAACGCCTGCGGCAGCAAGGTAATATACGGCTGGGGAACCAAGACCGCCAGCTCCAACCACCAGCACCTTGGATTTTAAAAGCTTTTCCTGTCCCTTTCCGCCAACCTCAGGTAGGATTATATGTCTTGCATAGCGTTTTATTTGCTCCTCTGTAAACTGAAACATAGTTTATAAATTATAAAACTACTCAATGCCTCTGCAAGCTTTTCTTTAAACTACGAAATACTTAGGGTATACTATATGATAATTATCAGGTTGGAGGTGTGTCCATGAAGAAGGTCATCTTTAACACGCCAGACCACAAAGTAATATTTTTCGAAGAGCTTACTCCTGCCAGTGCGGTGCAAGCCAATCAGGTTCTTATAATTCACAAAGATGAAGGCATGCTTTTAGACCCTGGAGGTCATAAGGTTTTTTCAAAGCTTCTTTCCGAGCTTGCTGTTTATATACCACCAAGTCAGATAAGGTATATCTTCCTGTCTCATCAGGACCCAGATATAGTGGCATCCATAAACGGTTGGCTTATGACCACCAAGGCAGAAGCATATATATCCAAGCTTTGGATGAGGTTTTTGCCCCACTTTGGCTTGGATTCCCAGCTTGAGGGTAGGGTTGTGCCAATAGATGACAACGGTACAGTGCTTACACTTGGTGGAGATTGTAAGCTATACATACTTCCAGCACACTTTTTACATTCAGAGGGGAATTTTCAGGTTTATGACCCTTGCTCTAAGATACTCTTTTCCGGAGACCTTGGTGCTTCTTTGGGGCAGGATTACTTCTTTGTGGAGGACTTTGACAAGCATATTAAGTACATGGAAGGTTTTCATAGAAGGTATATGGTTAGCAATAAGGTGCTGAGGTTTTGGGCTAACATGGTCAAAGACTTGGATATTGAGATGATAGTACCACAGCATGGCGCTATTTTTAAAGGTAAGGATATGGTAAAGAGGTTTATAGAATGGATTGAAAACCTTGAGGTGGGCGTAGACCTTCTAACACAAGATATATACAAGGTACCATCTGGATAAAAAAACACAATAGGCTAGGCATTTAGGTGAGTTTCACAAAAGGCTTATGTTCCAAGCCTTTTAAAATTTGTGTTTTAGAAACCTTACTGGTATGTTAATAGTACATGAAAGACTTTGTGCATCTGCACCTTCACACTCAGTACTCCCTGCTTGATGGAGCTATAAAGATAAAGGACCTATCAAAAAAGGCAAAGGAGCATGGCTATAAGGCAGTTGCCATAACAGACCATGGGAATCTATTTGGCATACTGGACTTTTATAAGGAGATGAAGTCCGCCGGTATAAAGCCTCTCATAGGTATGGAGGCATACTTTACCACGGGCTCACGCTTGGACAGAAGGGGTAAAGCATCGGAAGATAACATAACAGACAGGCACAACCATCATCTCATCCTTATTGCAAAGAACGACCAAGGGTTAAAAAACCTTATGAAGTTGTCTACCCTTTCTTACAAGGAAGGTTTTTATTACAAACCACGCATAGATTATGAGCTTTTGAGCCAATACCATGAAGGGCTAATAGCCATAACGGCTTGCCTAAAAGGCGTACCAACCTACTACGCAAGCCTTGGAGAAGAGCAAAAGGCTGAAGAATGGGTAAAAAGGTTTTTGGACCTTTTTGGTGAAGACCTATACCTTGAACTTCAGTCCAACTCCTTGCCAGAACAAGAGGTTGCCAACAGAACTCTTATAAAGATAGCCAAAAGGCTTGGAGTAAAGCTGGTAGCTACCAATGATTCTCACTACCTTATGCCAGAGGACAGACTTGCCCACCAGGTACTTATGGCCATACAAATGAAGAAAACGCTAATGGAGATACAGCAAGGTGGTGGACTAAGGTGTGCTAACGAAGGCCTACATTTTGCAAGCCCAGAAGAAGTATGGGAGAAGTTCAAGGGTAAATTTGAAGGGTGGGAAGAGGCTCTTAAGAACACCCTTGAGGTGGCAGAGAAAACGGTAGATAACTTTGAACTTCTTGAGGGTAACGGTTATCTTATGCCCCACTTTCCTGTGGAAGGATCAAGCCTGGGAGAGTTTCTCAAAGACCTTTCTATAAAGGGTTTGAGGCAGAGGATAGAGCAAGGCTTGGCAAGGGATAGTAAAGAATATTGGGATAGACTACACTACGAGCTTGATGTGGTTTCCCGTATGGGTTTTGAAGGTTATTTCCTTATAGTCCAAGACTTTATCAACTGGGCAAAGTCCCAAGGCATTCCTGTAGGTCCCGGTAGAGGCTCGGCCGCCGGCTCTCTACTTGCCTTTGCCCTGGGTATAACCGATGTGGACCCCATAAGGCATGGCCTTCTCTTTGAAAGGTTTTTAAACCCAGAAAGGATCTCCATGCCCGATATAGACGTGGACTTTTGTATGGAAAACAGGGACAGGGTAATAGAGTATGTAAAGGAGAAGTATGGAGCGGACAAGGTGGCTCAGATCATCACCTACAACGTGATGAAGGCAAAGCAAACCCTAAGGGACACGGCCAGGGCCCTTGGCATATCCTATCAAACTGCGGACACCTTAGCCAAGCTTATACCCCAAGGCGATGTGCAAGGCACATGGCTAAACCTTGAGGAGATGTATATAACACCCATAGAGGAGCTTTTGGAAAAGTATGGTAGGCATAGGACGGATATAGAGGAAAACGTGAAAAAGTTCAGAAGGCTTTGTGATGAAAATCCAGAGCTAAAAAGGCTTGTGGAGATAGCCTTAAGGCTTGAGGGACTTACAAGGCATACTTCTTTGCACGCCGCAGGCGTGGTTATAGCTCCCAAACCCTTGGAGGAACTGTTGCCTCTTTATTATGACAAGGAAGGTTCGGTGGCCACCCAGTTTGACATGGTAAAGCTTGAAGAGATAGGCCTTATAAAGATGGACTTTTTGGGTCTAAAGACCCTTACAGAGTTGCAAAGAATGAGGGAGATGATAAGAGAGAGGCATGGAGTAGATATAAACCTTTTGAGCCTACCACTTGATGATAAGGGGGTTTTTGAGATTTTGAGGGAAGGTAACACCACGGGCGTGTTCCAGCTTGAAAGTGTTGGTATGAAGAACCTACTTAGAAGGCTGTTGCCCGATAGCTTTGAAGATATTGTGGCAGTCCTTGCTCTATACAGGCCAGGGCCTCTAAAGAGCGGTCTTGTGGATAGCTACATAAACAGAAAGCATGGTAAAGAGCCCGTAGAATACCCCTTCCCAGAGCTAGAACCCGTATTGAAAGAAACCTACGGTGTGTGGGTCTATCAGGAACAGATAATGAAGGCATCTCAGATATTAGCGGGCTTTACACCCGGCGAGGCGGACACCCTTAGAAAGGCCATAGGTAAAAAGAAGGCAGACCTAATGGCTCAGATGAAGGAAAAGTTTATAAAGGGAGCTGTGGAAAGGGGCTACAACGAGAAAAAAATAACAGAGCTTTGGGAAGACATAGAAAAGTTTGCCAGCTATTCCTTTAATAAATCTCACTCTGTAGCCTACGGCTACCTTTCTTACTGGACTGCCTACCTAAAGGCACACTACCCAGAGGAGTTTTTCTGTGTAAAGCTATCCACAGAAAAGAGCGACAAAAAGTTTATAAGCCTTATTAAGGATGTAAAGAAGGAAGGCTTTAAGTTATTGCCACCTGATATAAACAAAAGTGGTGTGGACTTTATCATAGAGGGCAAAAGGGCCATAAGGTTTGGTCTTGCTCGTATAAAGGGAGTAGGAGAAGAAACTGCAAGGCTTATAGTGGAAAGCAGGAAAAGGCCTTGGACCTCCTTGGGTGATTTTGTAAGAAGTGTGGATAATAGAAAAGTAAACAAAAAGACCCTTGAAGCTCTTATAAAGGCTGGGGCATTTGACTTTGCTGGGGAAAAGCGCTCTTATCTATTAAGCAGGCTTGAAAGTGGATCTTCCATGTTTACAAAAGGGCTTTTTGGTTTTAAGGAGGAGGTAAAGGAAGAGGACAACTCCAAGTATGAAAAGGAAGTTCTTGGCTTTTATATATCTTCCCACCCACTTGATCCATATGAAAGGCTCCTTAAGGGTAAGGTGTCTTCCTTGGAAATCCTAGAAGAGGTGGAAGAAGGTGCCTATACTTTTGCCGGCGTTATAACGGAGCTAAAACTTAAAAAGACACAAAAAGGTAATCAAATAGCTACTTTCAACCTGGTAGATAAGACTGGAATAGCTCAGGTTTTTGTTTTCCCAGAAGCCCTTGAACAGAGTAAGGAAAAGATAAAAGAGGACCAAGTTTTAGTGGGCAGGTTTGAGGTGGATAAGGACGAGGAAACGGAAGAGGTAAAGCTCATACTAAAAGAAGCATATACACCAGAGGAGTTTTTAAGGAGCAAAAACATGATGTTAAGGCTTGTATTTTTGAAGGAACTGGAAGAAGACAAGCTGGAAAAATTAAGGTCCTTGATAGAACAGTGCAAAGATGAGGAGGGCAAAGAACTACTTATTGAGCTGAGGATAAACGGATATAGGACACTGCTTCAGGCAGATCCAAGGATAAGGGTTAGTATGGATATACTAAAGTTTAAAGAGGAACTGGAGAGAATGGGTGTAAGGGTGGAGATGATTTAGATGTTCAAAAGTCTAAGCTGTGGAAACTCCTCTATCCCTCCTCCCCCTTCCAAAGCTTTTATATGGACATCCACAAATTTAAGAAGGTAAGGCACATCCACATACCTAAGCACACTATCACAATTCATCAATTGCTCGTAAGACATTTTTAAAACTCTAAGACAGCTGTCCCTTCTTCCGCAGATGTAATGGTTGTATGCTATAGCAAGCCTTATAAGGCCTTGATAGCAGTTCCTTGAAGCCCTATCATCCTTTGGAAATAATCTCCATATGTCCTCAAGGATCTCGTGGGCTGAATAAAAATCACCCAAATCCCAAAGCCTTTTTGCCTCTTCTAAAAGCTCTTTTTCTCTCAAGTCTTAAACCCTATAGCAAAGCCCACTGCAAAGCTACCGGCAAAGGCAAGCTTTCTAATCAATCCATGCACAAAGGCCGTAAAGCCTTCAAACATACCCTTAAAGAGGGCAAAGAGATTGTTCCAATCCACATGGATTATGCCCTTGCTGGCAAGCCACATTAAAGAAAGGATATAAAGGCCAAGGAGGAGGAGGAAAAAGTTAAGAACCCGCCTTACCGCAAAGCCTACCACAAAGCCTGCAAAGCCCGCATAACCCATATCCAAAAGAAGGTCGCCCCAGTTCATTGGTACCTAAGGACGCTTGGATTTAGCACATCTGGATAGTTGGTTATCATTTCATAATCAAATAGCTGTTTTCTTATCCTTTGTAGATCTGTCTTGTTGGGCTTAAAGGGATAGCTCTTTATATCGGTTACAGAGCTGTCTCCAAAGGGCCTGTTGCAAGCAACCTCTGTGGTTTTCCCTCTGCATCCTGAGGTCATGAATGGCCTTCCGCTCCAAAAGAGTTCTTCAAAAGTGTCCTTATCTATACCAAAGTCAATTATCTGGCCCTTTTCATTGAACTTCATGTCTTCGTAGCGAGCTATCCTGTTGTCTATCAAATATCTTGCAAATTGTACCCTTCTGTATTGGGGTGCTGGGCAAGGTTTTTCCTTTTCCATCATGGAACCTTCCTCTGGCCAGAAGGAGAAAAGGTGGGTTCTTGCACCCAGGTCTCTTACCTTTTGTATAGTTTCTACCATTTCTTGTTCTGTTTCACCCAAGCCTACCACAAGGTGGCATCCCGCATAACCATCTCCCATCACATCACAGGCCCATTCAAGCACCCTCCAGAAGGTTTCCCACTTGTGAGGGCTGTTCATAGGCCTACCTCTTAGCTTTTCAAAGACCTCTGGCGTGGCACAATCTATGGCAACGGTCACCGTGTCCGCACCAAGTTTTTTGTAGTCTTCCATGTCTTCGTAGGTGGTGCCTGTGGCGTTTATAAGTAAGGAGACAAAGATTTTATCTCCAAGCTCGGATAGGACTTTTTTGAGTACATACTTGGTATCCCTTATGGCCTTTGGATGGGTTATCTGGGCTATGCACAGCCTTTCCACATGGCCTACCACCTTTGCCCTTTCTATTATCTCATCAAGCTTTACCGTGGGCCATTCCACCCTTATGAAGTTCTTTTTTGAATATTCCATATCCCTTGCCTTTTGAAGTCCGCAATAGGCGCAGGTGGCATGGCATCCAGAAGGGTAGGTCAAAAGTGTATTTATACAACTTAGCCTTGTATTTCTATAGAACTGCCCTGGCACTATACCAAGGGTCATGGCTGCCGCCATGCTTATTTGAAGGTATTCTGGACTTTCCTTTTGCTCTGTAAGCCTTTCAAGAACTAACCTGTCCATCTTTCCACCTCCAAAGACTTATTATAAGCTTACTCTTAATAAGGCTTTTAAGAAATTCTTATAATTCCATAAGCTCACCTTTTCTTTTTCCTTTCCAATATTATGGCGGAGACCTCTGCAGCCTTTTTTGGATCCATTGCTTCAAGTATGGCTGCAGCCTGCCTTTCCTTTAGGTTTATTAAAACTTCTGCAGCAAGGTTGGAGTCTAGGTTGTTCATTATAGCTCCAGCCTCATCTGGTGATGCCTTGTTGAATATATCTACTAGTTTTTTGACTTCTGGCCTCTGCTCCTCCTTCTTTGGTTCTACTCTTTTTAGTTCCTCAAGTTTTTTCCGTTCCTCTTCAAGCCTTTTAAGCTTTTCTTCAAGGTCCTTTGTCATAGTACTTATTTCATCTTTTGCTTTCCTTTCCTTGTCTTCTTTTATCCTTTTCTGCAAGGCGGACTGAGGAAAGGAAAAGGATAAAAGAAGAGCTATAATGAAAAGGCCCCTAAGCATTTTTATGCCACCTCTTTATTAAATGCATGAAGTTTACATTTTGTGCTTCAAGGTTATTAGTCTTAAACCTCTGCATCTTATCAAAATTTTCTTTGAGTATTTCAAGGGCTTTAAGGTCTTTGTATACTTCTTTTAGTCTTTGTTTTCTTTCTTCCTTTAAGCGCTTTAACTCCTTTAACTTGTTTAGCAAATCTCTTTTCTTGGATAGCATAGCTCTATAGCGCAGCAGCAAGCCCTCCGAAAAGGAAGCCTTGATAAGATTGTTTATTTCCTCGGCCACCCTATCTATCTGTTGTATTTCTCTTTTTATAAGGTCTATCTGTATATCAATCTCTTTTAACTCTTTGGACCTTAGATCCTTTATTCCCTCCTTTATCTTTATAATTCTACGCAGGTCCATGGTAAAAATTAATTATAAAACCCAACATCCATCTTAATTAGCTTCCATATCTTCCTCATCCTTGTGAAGTTTGTAAACAAGGCTGTCTGCAAGAGCTATCCAAGATGCTTCTATGATGTTTTCGGAAACTCCTACCGTACCCCATCTTCTGTTTCCATCGGTTGATTCAATAAGCACCCTAACCTTGGCACCCGTGCCTTCAGACTCGTTAACTATCCTAACCTTATAGTCTATAAGCTGGACCTCCTTAAGGTTTGGATAAAACTCCTCAAGGGCCTTTCTCAAAGCTCTATCCAAGGCGCTTACAGGTCCATTACCCAGGGCGGCAGTATGCTGTTTTACATCTCCAACAAAGAGCCTCACAGTGGCCTCCGAAACAGGCAGGTTGTCCGTGCTTCTTTTTGCTATAAGAACTCTGTAGGCGTCAAGGGTAAAGTAGTCCCTTACCAAGCCAAAATGCCTTTTGCAAAGTAGCTCAAAGGATGCTTCAGCGGCCTCAAAATGGTAGCCCTCCTTTTCCAGTTCCTTTATCCTTTCCAAAAGCTTTAGAACCTCTGGAGATTTTTCGTCCACCTCAATACCCATCTCTCTAAGCTTATAGAGTATGTTGCTCCTTCCAGAGAGGTCCGAAACGGTTACCTTTCTCTTGTTGCCTACAAGTGCTGGGTCAATGTGTTCGTAGGTGCCAGCATGCTTCATAACTGCAGAGGCATGCACGCCCGCCTTGTGAGCAAAGGCGCTCTCACCCACATAGGGCATGTTCTTTGGTAAGGGCATGTTAGACATCTCTGAGACAAAGTGGCTAAGCTCTGTGAGTTTTTTTAGGTTTTCCTCCGGCACAGCCCTATAGCCCATCTTTAGTTGCAGGTTTGGTATTATGGAACAAAGGTTTGCATTGCCCGTTCTTTCCCCTATACCGTTTATAGTGCCATGCACCTGTCTGGCGCCTGCCAAAATGGCCATCAAAGAGTTGGCTACGGCCGTATCCGAATCGTTGTGGGCATGTATGCCTATGTTTACCTCCGGAAAGGCTTCCTTTACCTTTTTTGTTATCTCATAAACCTCGTGAGGAAGGCTTCCACCGTTGGTATCGCATAGCACTATCCAGTCCGCACCACCTTCTAAGGCAGACCTTAGGACCTCAAGGGCATACTGGGGGTTGTTTTTGTATCCGTCAAAGAAGTGTTCTGCGTCAAAGATGACCTCTTCTACATGCTTCTTTAAAAAGCTTACCGATTCATAGACCATGGAAAGGTTCTCTTCTAAGGTGGTCTTTAGGGCCTCAAGCACATGGAAATCCCAGCTTTTGCCAAAGATGGTAATGACTTTAGCACCAGACTTTATAAGGTTTTCAAGCTGTGGGTCTTCTTCTGCCCTTTTGCCAGGCCTTCTTGTGGAGCCAAAGGCCACTATTTTGGCATGTATTGGCTTGTATTTCTTTAGCCTTTCAAAAAATATGGTGTCCTTTGGATTGGCTCCAGGCCATCCACCTTCTATGTAATCAATGCCAAACTCATCCAGTTTTTGGAGTATGCGTAGCTTGTCCTCAAGGGAAAAGTTCACACCTTCTGCTTGGGAGCCATCCCTTAATGTGGTATCATAAATGAAAACCTTTTCCATAATATAAAATATATCACTTTATCCTTAGCTTCCTTGGTTGAGCTTTGCTTTTCTGTCTTAACTCTTCAAAATCGGTAGGCTTTTCTATGTCTGGCAGGCTAAGGGCCCTCAGGCTTTCTTGAAAGGCCCTCTCAAGGTTATAGGCCTTAAAGTTCTTCACATAATCTGGTATAAGGTGGTATTCTTCTCTTTTTAATGCCTCAATAAGCTCCATAAGGTAAGGCGATAGCCTGAGTTTATCCAATTCAACGCCCTCAAAGCCAAACCTGTAAAGCCCAGCCAAAAGCACAGCCTCATGATAGCTCAAGGGGGTATATTCCTTTTCTTCCTTTTTTTCTACTTTTACCATCCTTTCCTGAAGGCTTGTTATGGGAAGGGATGTGGCTTTTGAAAGCTCTTTTAGAAGCTCGTACCTTTTTACGCCATCTGGTATAAAACCGCAGAA
>Ga0101942_100306_pt1 | contig 23685 bp, 23 predicted proteins | sample DewCreD2012metaG_4_FD_75243 | JGI IMG/M metagenome (GOLD analysis project Ga0101942, IMG submission 75243) | Hot spring sediment bacterial and archeal communities from British Columbia, Canada, to study Microbial Dark Matter (Phase II) - Dewar... ...
GAAAGAAGACCCTCTAAAGATCTTGTAGAAAAGCTTCTCGATCTATGTAAAGAGGTGCGGCGGCCGGGATTTGAACCCGGGATCGCCGGCTCGGGAGGCTCAATCCCCTGAGTGCCCATGTTCACCATGAGCTCTCGGATCAAGTGTACGCTGTGAGGAAAATTCGCCTAATACATTTATAGATCTTCAATTTCATTGTTTTAAAAACACTATTAGGTCTAGCCTTATATCATTTTTGTATATGTATTCCCATATCTCGTTCATCATCTCGGGCAGTGTTATATAGTATGTTGTTGCGTTCCTCCTCTTCATAGCCCTTATAGTCCTCCTAAGGGGTATTCTGCCCTCGGTAAGCTTTAGTATTTTAGGTGCATCACCAGGGATATTTGGGACTACTACGAGCATGCTGAGATTCTTCAAACCCCTCAGATATATCTGTTCCCACAGGTTGTTCATATAGTATGGCAGCGCAAGCAGATACTGGGCTCCCTTCATAACCTTGCATTGAGCTGCATAGACCTGGGATAAAGCATCTAACACACTCAACCACATCCCCCACTAAATATATTAAAAAATCAGGGATGAAAATTCTACTGTGATCTCAGCTCCGCAATCGGGGTTATGGTTATTTTGAGGGTGATGTTGATCTCAATATTAGCTGCAGATGCGCATGTCGTTGTCCAGCACCACCAACACCACCAGCACCAACAAATAAGTGTCTGCCAGCATGTGGTTATCTTACTACGTGGTACATCAATAACTGTGTTCATCCTTAGAGATGCTGTTCCCAGGTTTATTGATCCTGTGTATGTCTCTATGTTCCCCTGCGCCAGGGAGACCGGGTTCAGCGATACATAGCCCTTGTTGAGATCGCTGCTCCATATGCTGAAATAGATGTCCATCCTCTCATTGTTTATATATGCTGTGATTGATGTTGGGTATATCGCTATCGAGCCACCGCCATATAGCAGTGGTGGTCTCGGAAGCTTTGGAAGTGATACTTCATAGATGGCTCTTCCACCTATGATATCAAATGCTAGCGATACAGGTATCCTTATACTGTCACCAAATGCTTTTGGGTCGTTTTCAAGTGTGACCCGAGCTTTGATCGAGATGTTCACCACCCCCTCTGCTCTCCCATCTGGTGTTGGGTAGAACGAGTATGATATGTTAGACCCCATATCATCGATCCTCATCACCCTCTTACAGTCAGTTGCGCCATAGTTATAGCCTTCACATCCATACCTGATCTCCGACGCTATTTTCGTCGAATACTCCTCATATATGGTAGCAGTTCTATCTACTGAGACGCAGTTTGGACATCCCCCAAAAGCTACTGTATATGTAACTGTTTTGGTCTTTACCCAGTAGTTCCACCACTCCCAGGTATATCTAGTGTTTTCTACTGGTATTATATCTCCTGTGACGACCAAGTAGGAATTGCTATATGTTGAGGGATATTGATACCCCCTCTTCTCATCCCCCTGCCCCCACTCCGCACCCCTTATAACTGCTATGGCTATGTCCTGCTGTCTATATGATCCTCTTAAATATGCTAACACGTCCTCATAGTATCCATAGTAATAGTTTGTGCAGAAGTAATCCCTATAATCGCTCACCGCAGGCACTTTCTTATCAGGGCCAACTTCGTATGAGTAAGGCGTTTCTCCTGGTGATGTGCAGATGTAACAGGTATAACAATACTCAAATCCTCCCCATGACCAGCAGCATGTGGTTGCTTCCCACGCTGCACAGCACCAACCACAGTAAGATCCATATAGCATGCCAGCTGCTCTTTCCCCGGTTCTCTTGGTTATCTCTCTGGTTATCTGATCGCAGTAGCTCGTCCTCCTCGCATAGCTCCCCTCAACTGTGTACTGGGGGTTGCTTAGGTATAGGCTGTCCCAGTACTGAGAGATCTTCACGGCTCCGCTCCCCGAAGATCCGAACCTATATGATGAGAAGCTATACTGCTGCTCTGCAGCAGCCTGCCCCTCTCTGACTTCCTGACTTTTGATCCCCTTGGATATTGGTATTGCGAGCCTGCCCACGACCATATAGCTCTTTGTGAAATCTGGTTTGAGTCCTGGGGGTACAAGGTCTGTTATGGTTATTGTGTTTTCCCCTGGGGGTATCCTGACGATCCTGCCGTAGTATGAGCCTGTGGTTCCGTTAGACGCATAGACCATTATCGCTGCTTGGAAGGGATATCCAGCCCTGTTTATTACCAGCACATCACCTGAAGAGCCCAAGACCGAGACGGATATCGCATCGGGGCCGGGGAACCTCTCTATGGATGCATACTGGGTTGGATAGAGGGAGAGGTAGTACACTGATATCGCTATAGCGGATGCTATGCCTGCGACTGCCAGGGCAACTATTATGGCTGATGCTGCAAGCCTTATACCTGCCATGGACATCCCAGATTAAACTTCTTCCTTCGAAAAGCTTTTCCCCGCTATGAATATATCTGGTGCTGGTATTGAGCCAGGTTCTCGTCTCCGCTGCTTCTCTGCTGGTGCTAGCCGTCTTCTCGATATCGATCCTGGCCTTCCTATCCTATGTTGGCACAGGGATCCTGGAGGCTGCGTACTATGCTTCGAGGCTCTCCAGGGAGCAGCTCACAGGAACAGTCTACGCTGCGGATCCATATACCTATGCCATTAGCGTTGTGAATACCGGGTCAGAGCCTGCCAGGATCAAATCCTCATATCTAGAGCTCTCAGCAGGGTGCCAAGGGGGAGACACATATTATAGGACTAAGATATACCTGGGTCAGAGGATCCTATCCAGCGGTGAAAAGTGGTACCAGGCGGTGAGACTATATGGGGCGGACTATAACGGGGTATACACAGCATCAACAACATGTTCATCCCTTGGGAGAGTGCTCCAGGTAGACGGCTTCCTAACATTGGTAACAGAGAACTCGGCCAGCTACAGGTTCCCGCTCCAGAGGGTGGGGAACGTGATTGTGATCACAAAAGAGGATATCGACGCTGGGACTGTGCAGAAGCAACTCCCAAACGGGAGAGTTGTAACCCTATATGTGAGGTCTGTCCTAGCCTGCTTCGCAGCCCCATCCTCTTACACATACTACAGCTACTACCCCTCGGGCGTCGAGCTACCAATAGCTGTGGATATATACTTCGGGAACTCGATGGGAGACGCTGTTCCGATGCCCTATCTCGGGGGCCAGTGGCCTCCAAACATAAGGATGATATACTCGGACTTCTCATCGAACATAGATGCTAAGTGTACAAAGGCAATAATCAAAAACAACTATCAGGAGATAATGTATAAAGTGGGGGGCTCCGAGACCGGGCTATACTCTGGCGTGTTCTTCGGCGTTGTGATCATTGTTAGCGATATAGGGCCCGGGCTAAAGATAGAGAGGATCGACACGGGGCTCCAAATACCTCCAGCCGAGCCCGGGGTTGTGGAGACATATACTGTGTATCAGAAGGCAGTTGCAGGCGATCCACCACCAATAATATATATGCTCACCCCCGAGTTTCTGCTCAAGTTCCAGGGGAAGAAGGCGATTTTCCAGAGCTTCTCGGGGATATTGCTTGTTGGCCAGGTATTCATAGATCAGACGCCAACCAGGGGTCAGGAGAAGAAGGTTCTGATGAGTGTCCAGCTCCCGATCCTGATATACCTGAGCTATGAAGGATCTAGATAGCATCCCAATTATTTGTGAGATATATATTTTGAGGGCCATGGTGGGTGTAGTTCTCAAGCCTAGGGAGAGGGTCTATCAGGAGATAATCAGATATATAGAGGAGAACAAGGCGATATCCGAGGCCACAGCTATGAAGATTGTCGATAACCTGAAGAAGACCGAAAAGATCGGGGTTTCGGCGAAGATGGCTAGGGAGATACTTGAGCAGCTCTCGAAGCCGGGGAGCCCTGGCAAGCAGATAATCCATGTTGGGTGTGGGGTATACATACTCCTAGATCTTAAGAGGGTTGTGGAGGAGGCTAAGATGGTGCTTTCTAGGGGTGGCAGTCCTGACCATGCGATCGAACTCCTTAGAAGCCTCTACAGCGAGGAGGAGATCAAAGCTATAGCCAGGAGGTTCTCATCAGAGGATCCGGTCAAAGTCCTGGATAACCTGATATTCTCTGTAGTTGAGGAGGAGCTCTGCAGGGCTGGCAGGCGCAGGTGCGGCAGCTCTTCCTTCTCCGGTATCCTCCCAAGGGAGGTTCTTAGTGAGATGCTTACGAGGTGTAGATATAGGTGAGGCTGAAGGGTGCTTCTGAGGTTTTTGCAGTGCTGATCATAGTGTCGCTTACAGTAGTCGTGTTTGCCATAGCATATATGATCATGACATCATCGATATACCTGACATCTGGCCCCGCATTCTACTTCGAGGCCGCCGCATCTGGAACCCCTCAGGGCTATGCTGCAGCGATAACTATTCGTGTTAAGAATGTGGGGAACACACCGATCTACGTGGGCTACCTATATGTTGTGCCGTCGTCTTCTTCATCTCCTCCGCAGATCAGTTGGTACCAATCTTCAGACCCATCTGTATATGTTGTCTCAGCCAACACCCCGGGCTCCCAATGCGGCTCCAAGATACTCTACCCTGGCCAGTACATTGAAGCATCGATCCAGATTGTTGGATCAGGGTGGCAGAAAGGGACACAGGTGAACCTCATATTCGTAGCATGCAGCCCTGATGGAAACCCGATATCGCAGACCACGAGGGTGATGTTGTAGTGGCGTCCCAGGTCGTAGTAGCCCTAGGTCTCCTCCTCATAGCAGTTATAATGGCAGCCATAGCAGCTCCCATAATAGCATCTATAGTCTCCTCGGCGTCGAAGGTATCGCCGCCACAGGTTGCAGCTGCGAAGCTCATACTGCTGGTGAGGGGGGCGTATCAGTTCGGGGTGAGCGGGCATATAGTCAGGGTCGTGGCAAGCGTCGTCCTCCCCACAGACTACCCATCGCCACTCCTGGTCTGCGTCATAGTCCCGGTGTTCTCAGGTCAGGCTCCGATGCTCCTAACCGTTGCAAGCGACGTGAATAGCGGTGGGTGGTGCAGGGCTATACCATCGTCCCAGGGCAGCTACAGGGTGGATTTCTCAGTATTTGTGGGGCTCTCGGGGAGCTATACATATTCAGATCCCTCTGTATGGCTCGTAGGGATTGTGGATGCCAGCACGAGATCGCTGATCCACTCGATATCACCAATATTCGAGGTTCCATAACACGCTAAACACGTTCAAGCATATACTATGGGGATGGATGTGAGCGTAGAAAGGGCTGTGAACAGGTTTAGGATGATTGTGATAGCTGTTAGCGTAGGCTTTCTCGTAGCTGGGCTTGCCATATCTGCCATGATCTACCAGATCCCTGGCATTGGTGGGGTGCTCGCATCAATCATAGCTGTATCATCCATAGCAGTAGCAGCTATAATGCTGATCCTGGGTAGGAGGATAGTTAGGAAGATAATGGAGTCGGGGTATGCAGGTGGGTTCGAGGTAAGAGTACTACCAATACTTTTCATGCTCTCCTTCATCGTGATCTTCGGAACCGCCACAGCACAGATAAACTTCCAATGCGACCAGAACACCGTGAACACCTTGAAATCCGTGATGGTCTTCGCCAGCCTGCTGGGGATATTCATATATATCATACTGGCGTTGTTCGGAGTGCTGGGGCTCTTCATAGGAGGTGTTGCAGAGGTCTTGAGAGGAGTGTTCCTCCTGCAGAGCTTCTCAGTAATGGTGGCACCGCTCCTCTTCTGGCTGCTCTTCCTCTTCGGCATCGACAGGGCGATAATCATTACACCGCCGCAGCAGACCGGGGACGTCTGCCAGATCACCGTGGTGGCAGACCAGGGCCCGATAGCCCTGAGACTTCTTGCATGGTTGTTGAGACCCCTCGGTCTCTGGCCATAGCTATTTAGCCCTTATAACAGCTCCACATATTTTTTGGAGAGTCTGTTTGATGAGGGCAATATCCCAGGTCGTAGCCTCTCTCCTCTTAGCAGCCGCAGCAGGGATTCTTGTTGCTATATTCGCATCGATCTACCTCCCGCTTATACCAATCTTAACCCCATACGAGCCCAGGGCAACTGCCCAGGTCACATCCGTATCCTATGTTGGCAATTTGGTTGTGCTCATGATCGCAGTCCAGATATACGCACCTGCCCATGGGAACGTATATATCTCTGAGGTCAGGGGTGTCTACACAGTATCTGGCACCCAGTACCAACTGACCCCTGCCATCAACTGCGGGGCAATAGTTGCTGAGCTCTGCAGCGGCCCCATACCAAGCTCCTCGATAGTTGTGCCCGTGATCCTGAGATCCTCGGGGACTATACAGAGCGGGGGAGAGGGGGTTGTAAACATAGTCTTCAAATATGGATCCGGGAGTTTCACGGCGTCTGTAACATTCAAGATCTAGAATTGAAAAGCTTAACACCTGTGGGCTTAATATCTGGGCCCAGACATGGTGAGGATAATAAGATCTGGAAAGACCCTGCTATCGAGTAGAAGAGCTAGGCTTGGTATTAGCGAAGTGATGCAAGCAATAATCCTGCTAGTGATAGCTGTAGTAGCAGGGCTGCTGGTGTGGTTCCTCGTGATGCCTGCCCTAAGCGGTGCCGGAGGTGTGAACTACGGGCTAGGAGTAACTGGCACCGGTAGCACAGACGGAAGCAGGGCTGTGATATCGATATCCATACAGAACACAGGGTCTAAGCCAATCCAGGTTCAGGGGGTCTGGATATCCCCGGGAGGTTCTGGAGCTCCAGGCACGGCTACCATATCGTCTGTACAACCTAGCAGCATACCAACTGGTGCGGTGACCTACGGGACATCACCACCAACCTCTAGACCTGGAGGCACCCTGGTGGTTCAGCCGGGGACAAGCGCAACGATAACCATAGTCCTCACAGGTTCTGGGTTCTACAGAGGCACCCCACTGCTAGTGACAGTCTATGCAGTGGATCAGACCAACCCCAGCCTGACAAGCGACCAGAGCACTAGGTTCACCCTGAGCTAGATATAGATCTTTTTATAGTCTTTTTTTATAGCTGGAACCCTTTTTACAGTATTATTTTCGGGGCGGTTTTGTATAATACTATTAGGAATCTAGTCTCTACCCTCTCTCCAGCAGCTGTGGTTGGTTTCTTTGGGGTTGGGAAGACCAGATCTGTGATCGATGTTGCGATGTCAAGGCCTGGCCCGATAGTCGTCATCTCTGAGCCCCTCAGGATCCTCAGGGACAGCGTTGCAACAATGTACAGGGCTCTCTCGGGTCGTGATCCCCCTGTGTTGAGAGCCCATGACGAGGTGTGCCAAGACCTCTCTGCTAACCTGGCGAAGGGCTACAGCTACTACGAGGCCCTCTCGATCCATCTGAGGAGCGGCTCCTGCAGCTATATAGACCACGTGAGGATGATGGCCTCCTCTGCATACGCCAGCGGGGTTCTAGTAACAACCCACAGACTATCCTTCATTGCTAAGTACGTGGTCGAAGCCATATCTAGATCACCGGTCTACCTTGTTGTGGACGAGGCTGAGGACTTTGTGTTGAAGGCTCTGGAGCCTCTCACACCGGGGGAGGTTGAGCCCTACAAGCATGATCCCATCATATGGAGGAGGATATCCAGGATCTTCGAGAAGGTTGGGGGGAAATACTATGTAAAGGCTGGGCATGCACTAGCTGCCATGAGGTATATGCTCCTCTCAGCCACCCTCCCCCCATCGCTCAAAACGATCCTATCCGAGGTAGGTGGCTACGATGACTACACATACACAACCACACCTGAGAGGGAGGATATATTCATAATATACAGCGGTGTCATCCCCTGGCTTGAGATGAGGAGTAGGCTGAAGAAAATAGCCTCAATAATACTCGGTGTATGCTCCCCACCCACCCAAGCTGGGGGGATCTGTGCTGTGGTTTCGAAGAACAAGGAGGCTACAGACGCCCTTGCATCGGAGCTTAGGAGGTTTGGGATGCCTGTGATCTCGGATCAAGACCCAGTGGTGATGGGCGTCCCCCAGGGATACAGCGGTGTTGTGATCATAACCGTTGGGGGAAGGTTCTACAGGGGTGTAAGCCTCCCAGAGGCCGATGTGGTGGTATCTATGTTCCAGAGGTTCTACAGGGATCCGGAGCACCCAGCCCTCACACCCCTGTCGGCTGGTGGGCTCGACACGGCTTACTCATACGAGCTCGCCCAGGCTTCCAACCTCCAGGCATCGTATAGGTGTAACAGGAGTGGGAGGAAGAGGCATGTTATGGTCTTCCTAGATGGAAGGTACCACGACTCGTTCTCCACATACTATGGCATAGATCTCAAGATGGGGAGGATATCCTCGGTTCTCCAAATAGTTCCTGAGGGAGAGATAGCTTCGATCCCCAAGCTTGTCGAAAGACACCTATAGGAAAGATCTATATAAACCTTCTAATACAAACAACATTGTATGGAGATGTATATGGCCTGGTGGAACTGGCCATGGGGCCAAAGCCCAGGGCAATGGGACTCATGGAAAACCGTGTGCCCATCCTGCAGCGGTAGCGGCTACTGCCCATCGTGCAATGGGAGGAGAAGGGAGCTTATTAGATGTAGATACTGCGGAGGCTACGGACAGGTGAGGGTTCAAGGAGGGAGCTTCGAGAGATGCCCCAGGTGTGGTGGCAGCGGCTATGAGGAGCTATACTGCATCAGATGCCACGGCAGCGGAGCATGTCCTAGGTGTGGTGGTAGGGGATATATATGAGTGTTGCTGCGCTCGCAACCCTGAACGAGCTCTTCTTCGAAATATGCAGGGAACTGGGGCTAGACGGGGGCGGGGCCCACTCGTTCCCCGATGAGTTCTTCGATGTGCTCAGCTCCCCAGAGTGTAGAGCACCGTATATATCTGTATCGAGGGTGGGTGGCAGGCTTGTTGCTTATGTTGAGTGTGGCGGCGTCTATGCAGTTGCCGAGATAGTGCCTTCTGGGGAGAGACTGAGGGGGAGGGGGCTGGGCTACATAGAGTGTGAGGGGAGGGTATTTACTGTTAAAAAGATCTTAGAGGGTACTGCTCCTACGGAGAGTAGACAGGGGTTGGAGTCCTAACCTGTTGTTGCCTCTGCCTAGCGATCTCATCTTGTCTCTCAAGCGCTTTTTTATTCACTATATTCACTATCTCGTTCAGAGTCTGGTGTAGGTGTACGTTGAGTATAGCTGCTGAGTATGTAGCGGGGTCAGCCATTATAGCTGAGAGCTCTGCCCTAGCCACCGCTGGGTTCGATACTGAGGATGCCAGATCTCTTATCATCTCAAGCCTCTTTTGCAGCTTGTTGATGATGCTCTTCTGGCTCTGACTCTGGCTCTGCGCTTGTGCCTGCACCTGGGAGCTCATCAAGAACCCCATCCATATGTGGTGCTGCTAATAGCTTCCGCTTTTCACGACCCAGCATGTTTTCGGAGATGCTATGCAGGTACCCGCTAAGAATACCAGGTATAGGCTGCCGAGGATAACACCGAGACATATAGTCATGCTTGTCAAGGGCTTCTGGTCTAGAAAATACATGTACCAGAGAAGTGCGATCCTCCTCCAGCTTATCGCAATAATGATTATAGAGGCTGTAGCTGCCTCTGGTCTTTACAGCAGGGCTGACTACGTGATGCTTGAGGCCGGTCTATCAGCCGTGGTAGCCTCACCCCTGATCCTGATATTCATGGCTCCTCACGCAAACCTGATCCACATGGGGCTCTACATGGCATCTGCAATTTTGTCATACTATACCGGGCTACTGTACTACTACCCAGTCCATGGGATAGCGGTGGCAGCTAGCCTAGCAGCCATCTCCCCCAGGCTCGAATTCACGTTGGACGCTCCAACTGTTGAATCAGCCATATCTAGGGGGTTCTCCCTCCTCAAGAAGACCGTTAGAAAGAGTGCAGCCCCGTATAGCTTCAAAGAGCTTAAGGAGAGGGCTGCTGACAACATACTAACCATAGTCTCTTTAGTGGTGTCTATAGCAGCGCTTGGCATTACGAGAAACCCTGTTTTGTCTATATCACTCATATTCTCCATGATCCTCGTGTTCACAATGGTATTCGGCCTGTTCATGTCTCCAGGCCCCCTAGAGATGAGGTTCGCAGGGGGCAGAGGGCTCCTAAGGATCTACAGGAACTTCTCCAGGTACAGGGGTCTCTACACTTTAGCTGAGAGGACTGGGAAAATGATAAGCGAGAAGATCGAGACTGCAGGGCTCTCTGTAGACCCTGTGTTCTACGCAGCAAAATATCTGTCCTACTCGATACTCCTCCTCTCAGCATCTCCAACAATATATGTTTTGATCCTCATGACATCGCCCTCAGCATATGCCATAGCCCCCCTAGCCTTCGCCCTACCAGTAATCCCGTTCCTCCTACTAAGGCTTTCAGTATCTATGGCTATATCCTCCAGAAGGTCTAGGCTTGAGAAGGTCTACCCCTTCTTCACCATCTTCTCCGCCGTCATGATCATAAACGGTGTCAGGGATATAGAGAAGATCTTCGAGAGCTTCACAAAGACCTCCGGGGCAAGGGCATCAGAACTGCTGCCAGCCCTTGAGAAGGAGGCACTCATACTCCTTAGATATATAAGGATAATGGGGCTAACCCCACTCTCAGCGATTGACCGCTACATAACCTACTGCCCCTCGGAGAGCATGAGATCGTATATGAGGGGCTATGTGAACCAACTATCAATAGGAACACCTCTCAAGGACTTCGCAATAAGAACCGTGTCAGAGTCCCTTGAAATACTTAAGAGGAGGCTTGAGGGCCTAGGGGCTGCGCTCAACACAACCCTTACAATGTTCATAACAGCCCTAGCCTTCCCCATACTCCCCCTCATCATAGGCATACTCCTCAACCCAGAGACAGTGACGCCCATGATCATAATGCTCCTAGGGCTCGGAGGCCCGCTGGCATATTTCCTCTTCGGAACCACAGCATCTAGGCTGAGCGTCTCGTTTCCAAACAAGCTCCCCAAGATGGAGAGGGCATACCCAGCAGCTGGGCTCATAGTGGGTACTATACTTGCCATCGCCATGATCTTCTTCTTGAAACAGCCACCATCTATAGCATCGATGTCCATAGTAATACCCTTCCTAATAGGACTGTACATAGACTTCAGGAAGGCATATAAAGAGGCTGCAGAGGTTGAGAAGAACATAGTGATCTTTCTAAACGCAGTAGCAGACCTAGTTGAGGTCAGGAGCGTTGGGAAGGCCCTCGAATACCTCATAGTTGAGGCCAAGAGGGCTGGCGGCTCTAGGTTCTCGAAGGAGTTCATGGCAATCATAGAAAGGATGGCGGCATACCTCCAGAAGGGAGACCCCCTCTCCAAGGCTGACTGGTTCTCAGGGTCGTGGATAATGAGATTCGTGCAGCTAGTCCTTGCACAGATAGAGGCTGCTGGGCAGAGATCTAAGGAGGTGGTGAAGATATTGAGCTACTTCTTCTCAGAATACCTTGTGATAGTGAAGACTACAAGGGCAAGGCTCATGATGGCAAGCGGGATCATGATGTCTGTGCCAGCGGTGCTTGTGATAGTGCTCTCAGCAGCCCTGGGGATAATGACAAGCGCCTCCTCGTTCATAGCTAAGAGCGGCTTTGACATTGAAGCTATGATGACCCAGGTAGGCAGGATACCAGTCCCAAAGTCGATCATAGGGCTGATCACCGGCAAGGGGATAGATCTATCCGTTGTAAACCTAGTAGATTTCCTAATAATAGAAATAGGAATAGTACTCTCCCTCGCATCATCCAAAGCAATGTATGGGACTCTAAGAGCAGCTAGAGTACCCCTGATAATGTCAATAGTAATAGTTCTCATGCTACTACTAAAACCACTATTCATATCCATAATGGCAACACCTATTCGCTAACAACAGGGCAAGCCCCGCTCTTTAGGTTGGGTTTTTCAGTTGTAAAATCCTATAATACGGCTTAATAAATTTCGTAATATATATGGGGAATAAAGTGAAGAGAGAAATAGTAGCCAGCATAGCAGCTATAGTAGCCGTTCTTATGATGTCCTACGCCTTCGCCAGCGTCTTTGTCTACTACCCAGTAAATGTTAATCTATCGCCTGTGAGTCCTCCAATCAGGTTCCTAGATGGTAGCAATGCTAACCAGAACGATCTCGGAGGCGGTGGCAGCCCATACGCTAGCAACACTATAGGTGTTACTATAGGTTCTGATGGTGCTAGCCTAACCCTAACTCTGCACCCCACTAAGCAGCATAACTACTACAGAAATGTGAGCCTCATACAGAACACAGATGGGAAGGCGTATTACATAACGATAAGAGTCAATACAGCTGCAAGCCTCCCATCAGGCTCTGTTGCAAGGCTCCTCATCTATGATCGCCCGAGCGGTGGGGCAAAGGTGGCTGATGTGAGCCTCCTAGCTACTGGAGACACATCGGCAACAGCAACTATAAGTGCATCTGGAACTCCTGGCTCGGTGTGGAGGATAGACCTCTACATATTCATCCCAGAGGGCTCAACCCCTTCAGCGACATCAGCCAACATCCAACTGATCTACAGCCCTAGTAACGAGGCACCTCCGAACCCAGTACCACCGTCATAGCTCTGAAGCCCTAGGAGGCAGTGAGATGAAATGGTATAAGGTGAAAAAACTTTTTTTCATATCCTCTCTCCTTCTGCTCATCCTCTCATCCATACTCCTCATCCCTGTCTTCTCCTCTGTATTCACATACTACCCCTTAGTAGTCTCTCTACAGCCCGTCCCACCCCCGATAGTCCTCCAAGACCCCTCAGTCCCAGGGGTATCGGTATCTCTAGGGTCTGAGTGGGCATCAGCAAGCATAACAGTATTGCTTCCATATAGCTTGGTAATATCGCAGGATGCTATATACTATACTACATTTGATTCTGGTCTCCCCACAAACTGGGTTGATCCAGCTCTAGCATGCTGGACTGGATCAGCAACAGCATGGGTAGGAGGATCGATAACATGCAGTGCTGGATTAGCTTACCAAGTAGCCTACTACAACACACCAATAGTCTCTAACACATTGACATTCTATGTAGGTGCCTATGTGATGTCAAACGATCTCAGGGCTGGAAGATATGTTGGCATAACCCTATACGATAGAGTAACAGGAAACTACTACATAGCAGCCATTGGGAATAGTAACCGATTAAATATATTGGAATGTATTGCTGGGCTGTGTTTTCTCCGTGCTAGCACAGGTAACCTAGGGCTTTCGACCAACACATGGTATTTTCTGGTAGCTTACTGGACACCTAATACTCTATACGCTTATCTATATAGAACCGATACTGGTGCGCTCATAGGTTCTACAAGCTATAGAGATGGCTCTCCCATCGGCTTCAACACGGTAGGTGTAGTTGCTTACAGGGCACGGGGTTGGGTTGATGAGCTTGTGGTAGCTTACAATGATCCCAGGAATGTGTATGTTGATAATGTTCCCAGCGGCTGGGTTGTTAGGCTCTATAATGGCACAGTCTTACTTGGATCAGCTACATCTAGTGGCACGAGGATATCTTTCACAGTCTTCTACCCTCAGGATGGTCAGCACAGCACTATCCTCAGATCTGGTAGGATCGAGGTTTATGATAGCTATGGCAGTCTAAGGGCTTCTAGATCTGATGTTATTGTTACTGGTAGGGTTTATATTCTACAGCCACAGGGCTTTGATAATCGTGTCCTCAATGTTGTTAATGTTGATTCCAAACCTTACTATGGATTGCTCTCTCTGAGATCTCCTCCATCTTATTCTGGCTTCTCAACTCTTCAGCTATATCTATGCAACCCATCTACATGTTCTACGGCTCTTGATATCATTGCTGGATCTTCATCTACATCTGAGATAGCATTGCCAGCTTCTCAGATAAGCTATATAAGGCTGGTGGCTGTCTTCTCCTCAGGTGCATCTGCATCTATACAGATATGGCTTAGCTTCTCAACAAGACCTGGGCAGGACGGGGTTGTGGTTAGCTATCCTGTGGATATTGTTTTGAGATGATTTTTGGTGGCTGTTATGGGTTCTCTCTCCTCTATCCTGCTATATGTCTTAGCGGCGATGCTTCTAATCCTATCTGCGGGCAGGTTTCTCGGGCTCCCTATCTTTTTCTCCCTTGTTGTCTCTGGCTCTATGGCTCCTTCTATCCAGCCAATGGATCTTGCTGTGTTTAGGCGTGGTAATTACTCCATAGGCGATGTTGTGATCTGGTGCTCATCCCCGATGTACTGTGTTGCCCACAGAGTGTTCAACATCAGCTTTGAGAAGGGTTTCCTGGTTACCAAGGGAGATGCTAACCCCATCCCAGACCAGCCTGTATTGCTCTCATCTGTGAGGGGTGTGCTCATCCTGGTGGTGCCCAGATATATTTGGATCCCCTTGATCCTGCTTCCTCTTACACTATATGTTGTTACCAACTATAGGAGGTTGTTTAGTGGATCCTTGTGGGCTATGACCCCGATCTATATGATCCTCTTATATTCATTGGGATCCAGCATCTACATATTCCTAATTCCACCCAGCCCTGTGATTATCGAGGGTCTCTCGATACCTAGTGTCGAGGCTAGGGGTGCTTGGATCTCTAACTCATCATTAACTGCAGAGCTTTCTTTTAAGAATACAAGCATAGTCTCTATAGACTCTTGCATATACTACTATGGCAACTCCTCGAATGCATGTAGTCCACAGCTTCTCGGCGATAGGCTCTTGATCGAGATCCCCCGTGATGTTTGGAGGGATATGAATAGGCTTGGGATCAGCAGGATAGATCTCAGGATAGTAGCGTCCCTGGAATGGGGTGCCAAGCTCTACTCGTGGAATTATACGGCTTTCCACAGCTTCGAGATGCTGAACATAAGTGCTAGGGATGGTGTGGTTAGGATCTACAATCCAAACCCAGGGTGTGTTGATACAAACATAACAGCTATGATGGCTGAACGTGCTGGGGAGCCTTGGAGGGAGTTGAGGATATCCAGGTGCCTTGAGCCTGGGGAGGTTGTGGAGATAGATCTGAGGGGGTATGGATACGCATTCATAAGGATCGAATATGTGTTGATAGGCTCTAAGCAGATTATCCAGAGGGAGGTGATCAGGGATCACAAGCCTGTTAGCTAGGCTGGCTATGATAATGGCTATAGCATCTACAGCATCTCTTCTGCTATCATCTGTTCTTATCATCATATATCTTACAACCCCCATCTACATCCTCAGGGGAGATGCGAACGGCTACATAGGCTTTACAGGATACTACCTAGAAGCGTTTGGGGAGAGGCTTAGATCTCCTGTGCTTGATAGCCTGAGGATCTACACAGCACCAATATATATCTCATCATCCGTAGCCCTCATAACCTCAGCACTCTCCATAGCAAAGTATATAAGGAGGAGGGGTTTCAGCATACATATGCTAGCCATGCTACAGGGATCTGCAGGGATCCTAGTGATATCCATAGGAATACTAGCAGCACTATCACAGATAGTTGAGAGAGTGTTGTCGGTGGTGGCATCGAGCTATAGCCACGAATCATCAGCGGGGAGGATCATATATGGGGGGACGGACGTATATGAGGCTATACCATGGATCTTGAGGCTATTAATATCTCAACTACCATACGCATCACTACTAATGCTAACAGCTATATTGCTCATCTATTCATTTAAAAAAGAGACTGCTGTGAAGATTTAGCTGAGAGCATAGATTTCACCCGCTTTTTATCGTAATATATTGGGGAAAGAGATGAAGGTAGCCCTTGTTGGGAGGCATAAGCTATTAGATCTGCAAGCGGTAGCTTTGAAGGAGGCGGGCTTTGAGATAGCTGAGCAGATCATCAACCTTCCAAATGATCCCAGAGAGCTAAGAACATTTGCAGAGGAGTTCAGGAAAAGAGTTGATGCCATTGTAACGGTTGCCCTCCCACCGCAGATACTGGCTGTGCTCCAGGATGCTGGATTCAGGGATAGAATCTATGTGTTCGCAATGAGCTCAAAGACAGTAGCGACAGAGGAGGAGGCTAAAAAGTGGGTTGAAGAGGCGCCCGATAGAAGGACATACCTGCCAGGGAGACCTGGAGAGCCTATAAGGGTTCTTGAGTTTGTAGGGCTGGATAGGGTGAGGATAACGATTGAAACCAACAGGGTGTGGAGTGTGGAGGAGTACGAGGCTAGGAAAAAAGCATCGGCTATAAAGGCTTAGTTTTCGAGATCTAATAGTTTTTTTTTAGATTCAACAAAAAGGGCTTTTAGATTTGGTTATAGTTATTGGTGGGAGAGATAGTGTCAAAAAGTAAGAAGAAAAATGTTTATATTGTTAGTGCATGTGATAACAAAGAGAGACCTTCTGTATGTGCTAGGAAGGTGATAAGTGCTATATCTATGTTTATTGAGAGATACCTAGACCATGAGTTTGAAGAGAACAGAAGTGTTAAGATAACTATTAAGAGCTTCGATATAGATGGAGACCCCGCTGGATACATAGAATTCAATGTATATGCAAATAGGTTTGAGACAGACAACTACAAGCTTAGCAGATTACTAGAGGAGGCTGCAAAGCGTGCTGCATCTGATATGAAGAGCACATACATAGCAGTTATGTGATTCTCATCTTTTCTGGGATGAGACTATGATATTCCTACTATCATGAAAAGGGGTGGTTTGGGTGATTTACTGTGCGAAGTTCTACAGAGATCACTATGTGCTTGTCTTCGACTACCTGTCAGACCCCTCGGAGATCTCGCTCCGCCGGGGTAGGGAGGAGCTAATATACTGCCTCCCGGAATACCCAGATCCTGTCATTCTGGCGGTCTGCTCGGAGGATAGATGTGCATCGTTATTGCTATCCTCCGGGGAGCCCCTCGAATTATATGTCTCAGAACCAGGGGAGCTTGAAATTCTAGAGGAGGACGAGAGAAGGAACTGGAAGAAGATCCAGAGATGGTGGGCTACGAACGCTGCCTCGATAATAAATAAAAAATGAGATTACAACTGAAAGCCTCGTCCTTCGGGGCGGGGAGGAGGTCAGCCAAACGCTTTTCCCAGGATAGTGATGCTTTGGATGGCTATGAGGGGTATATCTCAGGTTGTGGCTTCTCTTATCCTGGTCATGGTTGCCCTCGGAGCCGTGGGGATATACTTCTCAGTAGTCCAGCCTCTGGTATCAAAACCTGTGGGGGGCATTGTGCTTGCATTGACGAAGGAACCCGAGATAACATTCTACGGGACATCAACTTCCGAGTACTACATAGTTGTTGAGCTGAGGGCTTTCAACCCGCTAACATACTGGGTAGCCATAACCAATGGAGAGGCGATTTTCCTGCTCAACGGCCCATCTAACCCAGTCCTGCTCTATTTACAGTGCAGAGTTTCTGGTAGTGCTGGACAGGTTACTGTGAACCCGGGGTCTATCGTATATATAACATTTAGCTGCGGCTATGTGGGGCCGGTGAGCTATCTGCTCAATAACGCCTTCTGCATTGCATATACCAGTACAAGCAGCTGTGTATTAACCTCCAGGGCTGTTTCTGATGTTATGAAGAACGCTGTCCTCCTATCATTCATAGTATACTATACCACGGAAGGTGGAGGCTATGGATGGGAGGAGGTAGTTTTCTGATCTATCTATTTATAGCTAAAAGTCTTGTCATTCAAAGCGGAGGGTTAGAATCTTAAGGCAGGGGAGGTTAGTGATCTATCTGCGGGTTTGATATAGCCCTGCTCGAAGATCTCCTCTTTGAAACCTCCAGGCTCTCTGTCGTGTCTTTCGTGAATACCTCATAGACAATTGCTGTTTTCCCTTCTTTTGGTCTGAGGAGCCTCCCTATCCTCTGTATATACTGTCTGGCAGACCCAGTTCCAGAGGCTATTATGCCTACATTGGCATCTGGGATATCTATGCCTTCGTCCCCTACTCTCGTTATGACAAGCACGTCTGATGGGTTTTTTCTGAACTCTTCGAAGATCTCCTTCCTCTGCTTCGAGGGTGTCTTCCCAGTTATTAGCTTTGCGCCGAGCTCTCCTGCCAGCCTCTCGGCCTGGTCTAGGTACTCCGTGAATACTATGATCTTGTCTCCGAGCCTGAGGTGTCTTTCCACAATGCTTTTTATAGCCCACACCTTCGACTCGCTCATAAGTGCTATCTGCCTAGCCTTGTTCTTGGCTCTGAGCGCCTCTGCAGCACTCATATCTCCTCTCTTCGCATCCTCTACAAGATCCTCGAAAGATCTATATCTCTTCAGATCCCTATATTTCTTCATCAGCCACTCATACTCCATCCTCTCATGCGGGGTGAGCTTCACGGGGATGCTGTAGACCCTATAGCTGGATAGGAACCCCATCTCTGATAGCTCCTCTGCAGACTTCTTATACACCACCCCGCCTATGAGTGGGAAGAGCTCCTCGTGCTTCCCATCCTCTCGGTATGGTGTTGCTGAGAGGCCCATGATCTTATCAGCAGGGCTCATAGACACTATCCTCCTGAAAGTGGGAGCTGGCAGGTGGTGAACCTCATCCACCACGAGAACCATCCTAGAGGCGACCAGCTCAGGCCTCCTAACAGCCGTGGCATACGTGGTCACAACTGTGTCTGCTGACGAGATTTCCCCCCACTCTGGGTTCTCGGTCTTCGAGTGGATCTCAAGGGCTTTGATACCCGCCATCCTATCTAGATGGTCTACCCACTGCCTCACCTGCTCAACGGTAGATGCGACTACTATGGCTGGCATGTCTGTTAGGCATATCCCTGCAACCCCTACAACTGTCTTGCCAGACCCTGTTGGGAGCGCTATTATCCCTTTAAAGCCATTAGACCTCCAAGCCTGGACTGCTTCCCTCTGGTAGTTTCTGAGCACACCTCTAAAGGATCTGGAAATCCTCCTGTGGAGACTCGGCGTGTTCGTGAAAAACACACCGAGCCTGATCATCCTGGATATGACCTCCCCCTCCTTCCCGGGCTTCACTATGAAGGCTCCGTTGGATGGGCTCCAGAGGAGAGCCCCGTTCTCTACAATATCGTGGAGGTACGTGTTGATGCTGAAGAAAGCCCTGATCCCGAGGAACCTCTTCTTGCCTCTCTCAATAACAAGGATCTCTGCCCTCATAGAGCTCTATACCCAAAACTATGGCGGAAATAGGAGGCTAGTTAGTGATTATACCCCAGATCCCAGCAATAGAAACCCCGCCCCTTAAAGGCGGAAGGGCTTATATGAAAAAGTAGAAGAGGTGATGAAAAAGATCTCAGCTTGGTCTAAGCCCTTTTCCTGTAGAGCCTGTATGCTATGATCCCTATCGCTATCGCTGCAGTCGCAGCGAATATGAGTGTTGCCAGAGCCTGTTGGCTCCCTATCACCCTGGTTATCGGGTTCTGGGGTTGTTGTGTGGTCTGGGTAATAGGTGGTGGAGGTGGAGGCACTATTATATCAACAGTTATGTTCTCCCCGGATGTGCACATTATCTTCTGATCCTGGGCAGCCGGGGTCTTAACCATGTAGGAACCGTATGGGATTGACATGTTCATCGAAAACGCCACGGTTGCAGATGCTACCTGGGCGCCGCTTTCGTTTACTATGAACACTTCAGCGGATGATGGGGCACCAGATGTATCCCTCACGTTTATTGTTAGCTGGCATGTTATCCTCCTAAGCATCTCACGGTATACGGCCATATCCACTATTTGTATCTGCTTCTCAACCGTGTAGTAGCCCACAGCACCTATACTTACGTTGAGCATTGCACCTATCGGAACCATCCTTATAACTGAAGTGCCAGACGCATTCGTAGTGTCTGAGCCAAATCCCTCAACAGAGACCTTGGCGCCCTTGAGTGGGTAGCCTGCATCGCTGCTTACCTGGAATATAATGTCAGTATATACCTTTGTCGTGTTTATCGAGACAGATGTGTTGCCCTCCACAGAAAAGTTTGTGGTGGTATTGCTATAGTAGCTCGATATGAACGATGCTGTGTAGTTGCCAAACCTAAGCATAAGTGTTCCGCCTGGGGCTTCTAGCCTATACTCCCTATCCCCTTTCACAATAATTGCCCCAGATCCCTTGGGAGCCGGCTCTGTTGTGTTCTGGGTTGCCACATATACTGAGATATCTACCTTGTAGAGCTTCCACTTCATATTAATCTCAACCACGGGGAATCTGTTTCTGTCCGACACTTCAACGGATGTTGTGAAGTCCTCCATATGCTTTGCAGACGCCCTCACACTTAGGTTTGCTTGGTAGGCAAGGGATATAAATCTAGACTCACCTGGCTTCATACTAGCCTGGAACCCTATCTCGTCTATCGAGACATTCACGTCCATCCCGTCCTTGGGAGATATATATGTTATTGTCAGGGTGTATCTGGAGCTGCCTATGTCTGGGGTGTAGTATGCTGATGATCCGATCGCCACTAAGCTCCTATCTAGGATCAGAGCTTTGATCGGGGGGAAAGGCAGCATTATAGAGGCCCTCAGCTGCCCTGCAAAGTCGTAGAGCTGGACAACCGATGAGTTAGGACTCCCGACAACTACCCCGCTCCTGGTAACTCCCAGCACGCTCTTTCCCTGAACTGCGATCAGCGGTGCTATTGATTTGTCGGTCTTCACACCCCAGACCCAGTTCCTGGTTTTGATGAGTGCGACAATCTTCTCGACGGAGTATCCTGCGAGCCAGTAGATCTGATCGACCTGCTCAGATAGCTGTGCCTTGACAAGTCCTGTGTATGGGGTGTAGAGGATCACGGATCCCTGGGTAGAGGCTGCTATGCCTGCAGGGCTATAGACGTGGGATATAACCGTTTCGTTTGCATCGTTGAGCTTAGACATTGATGTGGCTGTGACTGCATATATGTCGCTTCCAGCTATAACTATAAGTACACCCTTTGCTACTGGATATGCTGCTGTAACCTGCTGTCCCACCTGCTTGACCATATACACATCCCCTGTGAGGGCGTTGAATAGCTTTACTATGTTACCGCTCCAAGACGCTGCAAGCATATCTGGCGATATCGATGTGGGCCCTAGGTATGACGCTACAATTGAGCATGTGGATGCGTCTAGTATTGAAACACCCCAGAAGCCCTGCACCACAACTATGCTCCTTCCGTAGAAGTCTATATACGATGGGCTGAACTCCCCCGATGGTACTGAGCAGATCTTGTTACCAAGCCTATCGTATATCGCTACAACACCCTCCTCAGCTACTGCAATATAGAAGTCGTTAATCGCAGCGAGAGACCCGGTTTCCGAGATCTTCTTCAGTATGTAGCCGCTTAGGTTTACAAAGACGAAGCCCCCTCTAGTCGATCCTACCTCCTGGACCTGCCTCGGTATGTAGAGCTCTGGCGGTATTAGCTGTACAAGCTGCTCTTGCCTAGCCTGTGCCAGCATCATAAGATCTATGGTGAGCTCCCTGGTTGCAACCCCTGTGAATACGGTTGAACCTCTGGATGTGATTACTATCGAAGAGCCAAGAGGAATCCTCATTGATGTGTTGGGCTGGACAGGAATAGTTCTTGTGAAGCCGTTCCAGTTGAATGTGAGGGATAGAGATGCGTTTGCAGGTGCCACAACGGTAATAGATCCAAAATCCACTGTGTCTGCAAAGCTATATGCTGTCGTATTTCCATTGGTTGATGACGCCACTATATATGCTATCACAGACGAGAGGTTGTATGTGGATATAGTGATAGATCTGGCATTGCTAACAGCACCTCCAAGTATTCTCTTGCTGAGTACAGATGATCCGAAGACGAAACCAACCTCAACATCTCCACCGGAGCCTACTGATGAAATGAATAGGAAGCCGCCGCCGCTTGACGGGTACACCTCAACTGCATCGCTTCTAACAGAGTATATGACAGATGCGAAGTAGGGCTTGGACGTATCTACTACCATAAAGCTCGACTGCCCTGGGAATGGTGATGGATTCCATATTGCCACAGAGGTATATGAAGATCCTAGTACTCTGAAGCTGAAGAGATCTGCAATTGCCCTTGTAGAGCCCAGCAGAAGCCCTCCAGATCCATATGTTTCGGCAACCGGCAGCATACCGTAGGGCTGGTAGAGGACTGCGAAGGTGTCGAAGCCCCCTGCAGGGCCTGCCCTCACCGATGGCTTTGTGAATATCTTATTAAGCGATACCGGTGTCAGCATGTACATCTCAACAGCCCCGGTTATTATAGATGCTGTAGATACAGCACCTCTCGGGGTTGTTATGTTGAGGAGGGTGAAGAGGTCTGTGCCATTCGCTAGTATTAGTGTTGTGTCTTCCCTGAATATATAGTCCATGTAGAGCGTTATCTGCTCACCGCTGCTGGCATTAACCCCATATGCTGTGAACGACATTGTGAACGGTGATGAAGCCATATACGACACCCCGAACCTGGCATCTATCGGGCTTTGCTGTATACACCAACCACCTGCGATCTCTGTCGATATAGCCTGGTATATGTCCCTATAGTCAAGCGATCCAGATCTGTATGGTATGTAGAGAGCATGATCCGTTGTTCCGTTAAGCATAACTCCAGCAGCCATCAGGGTTTTGTTCAGAGCATCTATTACCATTGACATGAAACTCCTAGCCGTTGTTGTGGCCATGGGAGGGGAAGAGGGGTCTGTCGATAAGCTCCTGGTATACCTTACAAGCATGTCCCATCTCGATATGCCAAAGCTCTCCGGTGATGTTATCACATCAACTGCGAAGTATCTGATGTTCACAGCACCTATGGCTTTTAGCTCTGGTAGTGATAAACAGATCAGAACCTCATTATCATACATATATACGGTATTAATGCTAAAGCCAACCCTGGAGCCCGGCTTTGAGAACCTTGCATGCACAGCCCCGCTGTAGGGGTCTACAACTGCAGCTGCAGATCTTCCGAGTACTAGGAATCCACTCCACTCTGCATTGATCTGTGCGAGGTCTATAACCCTATCAACCACGTCCATCAACAGAGCCGCCGCAGGGATCTCTGCTAATACCTTCCCGCTCTTCATATCCACAAAGGCTAGAACCTTATCCTGGTCTCTGTAGAGGGCCAGTATGCTCCCGCCTGCCCCCACCACTGAGCCGTTGAAGCTGTCTACCCAAAACGGTATGGGCTTTGTAGGCTGTGTTATCCACAACTGTGGGCTCTGTGCGAATGCTGGGATACTAGCTGCTATTGTGAATATCAACAGCATAGAGACTGCTTTAGCCAGTAAACTCACCTTTTCACCACCAAATATATAGCTTGAAAACGATTTGCGCCTGAAAGCACCACCTTATTTGCTATTTGATGTTCAGCACATAATGCGGTGCTGTGTGATGGCTAGGCTCAGAGGAATATCTGAGCTTGTGATCGCAGCCATGCTGATAGCTGCTGCTTTGATAGCTGCTCTCTTGGTTGCATCGATCATCTACCCATCGCTTGGCATATGGCATGAATCAACTATATCTATAAGGCTTGGCGGTATCAATAGCTACTATGTGAGCTCAAACAGGATCTACTATATAGACACCCTATATGTTGCCCCGACAAGCCCCATATATGTGAACGTTGTGAATATAATCATTACAAATAAATATGCCAACCAGATATCGATCTCTATAGATGGTTCGCTTGCCGGACTTGGGTCATATGGATCCTGGTCGCTAGTTGGATCAGTATATGTGCTTAACAAAGCTGATATTTGTATAAGCAGCTTAAGAT
>Ga0101942_100309_pt1 | contig 23439 bp, 26 predicted proteins | sample DewCreD2012metaG_4_FD_75243 | JGI IMG/M metagenome (GOLD analysis project Ga0101942, IMG submission 75243) | Hot spring sediment bacterial and archeal communities from British Columbia, Canada, to study Microbial Dark Matter (Phase II) - Dewar... ...
CCCAAAATAACCCAAACCACAAAAATAACCTAGCTAATGAGCACGGGCAATCACATCAAGAATATGATGGGGTTTGAGCTTTATTGGATTTTCATGAGTTTGTATTTTATTCTCAGCCCTTGGGCTTCATCAGGGTTGGGGGTTTTGCCCTGTTCATTAATCTCTTTAGCGGGATAACCCCAACCCACACCTATGGTGTGTTGCGGATGTAGGGAAACATCTTGAGGTAGATGTTCAGTGATGCGTTTAGTTCTCTATCCAGTCTGGGTCTCCTGCACACGAAAATCTTGACTGCCTTTTGGAATGTCCATCAGCATTTGGGGCAGAATCTTGAGGTTAGGTGCGGGGTCATAATTAGCTCTGCATACAAAATATAAAAACCTCATAACTTATCAGAAACTGTTAACATAGGCTTATTACAGTTGTGAGCCTCGCTATTTAGGGTGATAAGGAGTTTATGGTTCTATTCTATCTCTTCCTCATAGCCAGTATGCCTTCTACGAGGAATATAGTTGCGGATGCTGCCGATGTTACCATGGCTAACAAGTATTCGGGGGTTAGCTCTATAATCCCCATAGCTATTGATAGGATTTCTGGTATTAGTAGGCCTGAGAAGAATGCCCCATAGATCATAAGCCTTGGAACAAGCCTGTTGCCTATATATAGATAGCCCCTAAGCCTTATCCTCTTCCTAACCCTGTACAAGCCCCTGCTAGGTTCTCTCTCAACCACCCCCAGCTCCTCTAGTCTTTTAAGATGGTAGTAGGCGAGGCTGGGAGCTATTCCAAGCCCCCTTGCTATCTCTCGTGGGCCTGCTTCTCTATTCTCTAGAAGGTATATGTAGACCTTTAGGGCTATGCCTGATATATCCTCATCGTCTCTCTCCTGCTTCATTAACTATATCCCCTACACCTAGTGGCACTGGGATAGCCTCTGTGCTATCTCTCTAGGCGGGCTTGTGATCGGCGGTCTATATCCTCCTAAGTCTATCTCTCTATATATGTTATAATACCCGGCACCCATTTTTAGGATTATGGATAGATTATAGGGCCCATAGGGGTTATCCCTATTGAGGACTAGCTCGAGATCTACTTCTATGCTTCTATTATCAAGGGCCTGTGCCTTATAGCTATATGATAGAATCCTCAGACCACCCGGGATCCTTGTCACACATCTAGCCTCCTCAGAGCCATATACCCATGATGATCCGTTCCACCCTAGTGGGAAGGGTGAAGGGTTCAGAGTGATCCTCGTTATGTTGAACACACCCCTAGGATCGCTCATGTTAAGCGTACCTCCTTCTATTGATAAAACAAGGCGGAGATATATCTTATCACCATCCTGGGTTATATTTATAATCTCAGCCCTATAGATCCTAAATGGCTGGGCTTGTGTAGAGACTCTCTTAACAGCCCCTATGGTAGGAGGATATTCTCTAGTCTCGTTGGAGGTTATAGATGCATGGGCTGGATATGCTTCTACACTTTGCTGTCGCATAACAGCTGGGATCGAAATAACCTGGGTAGCTGTAGCCTGGGTTATCCCACCACCAGCTCTACCCTCGTATGGATAGATATATAGGAATACAAACCCTACGAGCATCCCAAGCGCTAGGGAGACCACTATCATTATTGGCAACACTATCCTAGCCATTATAGCTCCGCTAAATGATTCTAGAGCATTAAATATATAAATATAAGTATTTTACTAAGACGTTAAAGCGATTTAACACTAAGAGGTAAACCAACCTCCTCTCCGGATCTATAGAACGAGTCTCAATTTAGACCTTTGTGGTAGGATTTAAAGGTTCATATGCTTTGCATGTAAATTTGGTTATGAACCATTATCTCACATTGAGATCTTGCCCCAAATGCTGATGGACATTCCGAAAGACAGGCAAGATCTTCAAGTACAAAAGGCCCGGATTCAAGATAGACAATTGAAGCCCAATATCTACCCCAGAATGTGATGATTCCCCAGCTAGGGTTATAACCCCCAGGCGGTTGGGGTTATCCCGCTAAAGAGATTAATGAACAGGGCAAAACCCCCAACCCTGATGAAGCCCAAGGGCTGAGAATAAAATACAGACTCATGAAAATCCAATAAAGCTCAAACCCCATCATATTCTTGATGTGATTGCCCGTGCTCATTAGCTAGGTTATTTTTGTGGTTTGGGTTATTTTGGGTATTATGGGCACGGGCTGTATCCTCAGCACCCACTCACCTTTTGTGGGGTCATTGGGGGCTTCATAGACGGGCACTACTTGACCCGTCTCACGGTGAATCATAGCCTCCCGCCACGTGGCTAAAGGATTTATAAGCTTATTGCTAGCTTAACAGTCTATGTGCTTTTAAAATAGATTGTGGTTATAGATATGGTGTCCTCTTGCGCAGCGGCTCTCTCCAAAGAATTCTTGTTATTGCCAGGTATGAGGTAAAGAGAGCTGTTGTTAAGAAGAAAGTTCTCGCAGGCCTCCTCCTGATCGTTGCATCTCAGGGTCTAGGGCTCTATGGATTCAGCGAGATCCTCAGAATCCATGGTTCCTCAGCATCTCCAATAAGACCTGATCCATCTCTAGCATGGGTTTTCACATATTTCCTACCATCCTACCTGCTCTCCGGGCTGGCATCCCTCATAGCTTCTGGCTCATTTTCAGAGGAGTTTGAGAGAGGTTATTCAGAGACGCTATATACAAAACCTGCCACAAGGCTTGAGATATTCTTCGGAAAACTCCTAGGGGGCTATATGCTACAGGCCTTCTTAGCAGCATCCCTTCTAGCCCTATCGCTCTCATCATCAACGATAGCCTTCGGCCCACAATCAAACTTGGATCTAGCATATAGGGTCCTCCTAACAAATATATACTCAAACACGGTATTCTTCTCAATATCGATGGCCCTGAGCGCGATCACAAGAAACACCCTTATATCGACTGCATCACCAATAGCACTGCTCCTCTTCCTACCATTCGTCACGGGTCTCCTAATATTTCTAGAAAGAAGCACAGGGACAAGCTACTCAGTTATAGCAAGACTACTCCCATCATGGGGAGCTAGCCTGCATATATACATAATACCCCAAGAGATCCTGCAAAGAGCATTCCTATTCATGCCACTAACCCTAACACTATATGGAGACCCTGTCGGAGCCTCTATATCCGTGGCAGGCTACTCAATAGTATTCCTCACCCTCGCCGCATCAAGTGTAATTATTGGCGATATACCAAAGAGATAGATCCCATAGAGCCTCTGCTCTAGAGAGGTTTTGATCATAGCAATTCACAGTAATAAAGATATATCATCACTTAGGACAATGAGCAGAGATCTACAAGTCTTCTGCTATTTAGTATCCGGAGGATAGTATAAGGAATCCTAGCAGGGGATAAATCCTTAACATGCCCGAAGCCAGCACGAGCTCTGAAGAATGATAAGAGCCTCTAAATCTAGAACTCCTGCTTCTCAGTCTGAAAGTCTCTGGATTAAAAATTCATGCCTAAAGAGCTCTAAACAAACCTGAAACCACCATGAAAAGTTTTCTATCCTGTCTTCTTGTATATAGACTCATAGATCTAGGAATAGAATAGATGATTCTATGAGTCTAACTCATATGGCTCTAAACAATTTATCTGCCTAAAGGTGAAGTTTCTGGTTTTAGTTCTGCATATTTCTATTTAATACTTAGTAATATCTATGTAGTTAATATTAACCTAATATATTACACTTATTAAATATAAATAATATTATATTTAAAGCAAAATTCTGTATGTGTTTATTAAGCCCCGGAGTTCTTAGATATTATTAGGTGGTAATCATATTCCCTAGCTCTGGGAGGGATTTTAGACAGATTCTGAAAATGTATAGGAATCCATCAATAGCCATGGCTCTTAAAAGAAAGATCCACGATCTTGCTAGGAAAATAGGCGAGGATATCCTAATCATGCACGTATGCGGATCTCATGAATGGACTATTACGCACTATGGTGTTAGAGAGCTCCTTCCAGAGGAAGTAGATCTTAGAGCCGGCCCTGGATGCCCAGTATGTATAACTCCGGCATCTGATATAGATGCAGCCGTAAAGCTGGCTTTAGAGGGCGTTGTTGTAGCAACATATGGAGATATGGCAAGGGCGAAAGGCTCTAAGATCTCTTTAGAAGAGGCTAAGGCTTTAGGAGCTGATGTTAGGATTGTTTTTGGGGTTCAAGACGCTATTGAGATGGCCAGAAGGGAGCCTGGTAAAGAGTTCCTCTTTTTCGCGGTAGGAATGGATACTACGGCACCTGCGACTGCCTATGAGATACTCAAGGAACCTCCAAGGAATCTAAGCTTTCTATCAACATATAGATATACACCAGCGATTCAGGGTAATATAATGGAGTCAAACCTGCTAGGCGAAGACGCCTTTATAGGGGCTGGCCACTCTGCAACTATTACTGGGATGAAGCCCTATTATGAGTACTTTATCAGATCATTATTATACTGATATAAAATGCTGGTACCCAGCTCTGGGGATCCTCTTACCATTATAGATAACCCCAACGCCTTTTCTATCCTTAACCTCCCCATATATTTCCGCCTTGACCCCTCTTCTCGTCATTTCCCTAACAATCTCTTCAGAGCACTCTCTAGATGCCACTATCACTAGCTCATACTCCTCCCCGCCGTTGAATACTATATCTATAGGATCTGCCTTTATCCTCTCCATAATCCCCACAGCCTCGGGGTCTAGTGGTGTTTTCTCCAACACTATCTCGTATCCTGAGGCCTCTGATATGAGGTATAGAGACTCTGCCAGGCTGTCTGAGACATCTGTGCTCCCCCGTATGCATTTCCTATATCTTCTCATAACCTCCACAGCCTCTATCCTGGCTCTGGGTCTTGATGTTGCTCTAACAACGCTCTCGGGTATTTCCCCAATGCCTATAGATCCTCTTAAGATGCCCTCATAATAGATCCTCGCCAGCCCTGATAATCCGAAGAGACCTGTGATTATCACAAGATCTCCTGGGTATGCTCCCCTGGGTATGGGATCCGTACCTGAGAAGCCTATGCATGATACATCAACCCATATATCCTCCTTGGAAGAGTTAGTATCCCCGCCTGCGAAGAGGCCGCCGTACTCCTCAACAGCCTCTCTAAAGCCCCTAATAATATCTAGAGCATCCCCAGCTGAGAACCCCCCGGGGGCTCCTATGGATAGCATGTAGAAGTATGGATAGCCCCCTTTGGCTATGACATCGCTTGCACATGATGTGGCAGCCTTCCACCCAAGATCCCCCCAGCTGTTCCATGGATATCTAGAGCTGTGGGCTGAGAAGCCATCTATCTTCAGAATCATCCAGGATCCCCCTAGATAGTATGCTGAGGCATCATCAAAGGGTGGGAGGGGGCTTGAGATCCAGAGGCTTGAAAGGATTTCCAGAGATCTGGTTATGAAGCCTCTCTCACCAATATTCGAGAGTCTTTCAACAGCCCCGCCCATGTGGATCCCATGGAAAAAATACCCCTGGGGGCATAATAGTATGGGGATCTCTTGAACGCGCTAGAGGTTCTCGTGATAATAGCCCTGATCCTTGGTATATGGTACCCAACAGGATCCTGGCTTGGTAGGAGGTTTATGAAGAGAATAGCAGGATCCTGCATAGAGCTGGGAGGAACACTCAGGATTATAACACCAAACTCGATCCTAGTAGAGCACAGGATCGAGGGCTACAGATATGTGGGCATCTACATAGAATGGCTACCATTCGACAACCCACTAAACCTCGCAGCCAAGCTCATAGCAAGGAGAAGAGCCATAGCGGTGATAAAGATACAGCCAGAGAACCCCATACAAGGCGAGGCCAGCATAACGAGAGAAGACCTTGCAAGAGGATCTGGAGATAAGATTGATGGATATAGGGCAACATATAGGGGCATATCAAGGCCAAGGCTGGAATATATAGTTAGAAGAACAAAAGATAAGGGGTTTGAGAAGCTAGTAATAGGATCAAAGCCCAACATAACAATAATAACCACCATATCTAGAAGAAAATGCTCAGAGATACTAAGCAAATCCATTGACCTGGTGAGAGAGCTGCAAGCATATAAGGCTATAGAATAGATATGATGAGAGACATGGTAACAGATCTTGGAAGCGCACCCGAATCCTATAGTTTTAAATAGCAAAGATCATTCTAGGCCGTTGGCAACAGTTTCCGATAAACCGTGAAGTTTATATACTTTGTATGTGAGTTTAATTATGAAAATTCAATGAAGCCCAAACCCCTGTTCCACAAGATCTCGGCGCCGCAGACGAAACCTCACCCTAGGGCTAGAGGAGGTTGGCTTCTGGCATGCTCTAAATGAGAGGTTTTTGGGCTATATAGCTAGAGACTTCCAGTAATGATGGCCCTCCTGAACCGATCGAAAACCCATGTTAGATCATAGGGCCCCGGCCCAGCCTCTGGGTGGAATTGAACACCCATTATGGGTTTCCTCTCATGGATAATCCCCTCTACGGTTTTGTCGTCTATGTTTATGAACCAGATCTTGAATCCAGATACCCTTATGCTCTCAGGATCTACGGCGTATCCGTGGTTTTGTGTGCTCACATAGCCGAGGCCACTCTCTAGATCTAGCACTGGCTTGTTAGCACCCCTGTGGCCGTATTTCAGCTTATACACATCGCCCCCAGATGCTAGGGCTATGAGCTGGTGTCCCAAGCATATCCCGAGAATCGGTAGCCCTGTCTCGATCAGCTCGCCAACATTCCTGATCACGTCACCAAGGACCAATGGGTTTCCAGGCCCGTTGCTTATGACAATACCCCTGACATCGCCATCTATCTCCGAGGCCCTGGTTCTGCAGGGGAGCCTTAGAACCCTAAAGCCCCTTGATAGAAGCTCTCTGAGTATCCCGTGCTTCACCCCACAGTCTATAACAGCTATCATAACCCCGTCAGAGCCGTGCTCTATAGGCTCTCTTGGCGATACCTGGTGGGGGTATGGTATATCCTCATACCTAGGGCTCCTGGATATCTTGTCAAAGAGCGAATCAATGTCGAAGCCAGAGCCGTCCCTCCACACAGCTATTGCTCCCATCATCGCGCCACTCTCCCTTATCCTCTTAACAATAGCCCTGGTATCAACCCTAGAGACACCGGGGACTCCATGCTCTCTGAACCACTGGTGAAGGGACTTCTCCGAGGACCAGTGGCTAGGGCTGGTCTCCTCATACACAGCTAGACCCTCGACCATGGGTTCCTCTGATTCGAAGTGGAGATAAACCCCGCCCCAGCCTACTAGATCTCTTCTCGCAACACCATAGTTTCCTATGAGTGGGTGTGTTAGCACTAGGATCTGGCCCTTATAGCTTGGATCCGTTATGGATTCTGGATAGCCAATCATTGATGTTGTGAAGACAACCTCTCCAACTCTGATGCCCTCGGATCCGAATCCGCAGCCCTCATATATTGAGCCATCCTCCAGCGCAATAGCTCCCCTCAATCCCTGCCTACAGATCCCTCTTCTAGCTTCTAATCTCGCCCACCAGATTAGTGGTGGTTAGGATATATAAGCATAAGGCGAAACCATTTCTAAAAGCATGTGGTATTACCTGGCATGTATATAAATAATTTAGAGCGATTTGGGGATATGATCAAAATATTATTACTACATACTATTTACTTCCTGAAACCCTGGCACCGGACTTCCGAGGGGTGCTAAAGCCCTGCCCAACCTGCTGGGGTTTTGGGGAAGGCTTACTAGCTCCCTGGGCCCCGGGGCCCTTAGCCCATGGGCTCCAGGCCGGGTTTGGGCATACGAGCCTCTCCCTACAGGCTATGCAGGAGGTATAGCATATACTATCTAGGGGATGGAGATAACATGTCTTCACAACACTATAGACACCACACCAATCGCACCTCTGCCAATATATTGTCATCCAGCCAACCCAACAAAAATTAAAAGACAAGATAGCATATAAATAATATGGCGGTGGGCCGGTAGCTCAGCCTGGAAGAGCGCTCGGTTTGCACCCGAGAGGACCCGGGTTCAAATCCCGGCCGGTCCACCAGCTTGCTATCTGATAGCTCTCAAGACCTCGCCCAAGATCTTCTCCCCATCCTCAATCTGATCCTCTGGGGATAGGTTTTCCCACCTCCCCCCAACACCTATTAGGAATATATTACTCGCAGCAAGGTATTCAGAGAGCTCCCTGAGGATCTCTCTGTCAACCCCTGTTGGGGTTATATATGCTAGCGTGTATACCCTCTCAGACACTATGGATTCCCTGGATGAGACAAGCCTAGCCCACCTAGCCTCTGTAAAGGCTCTTGAAACCTGATCAGGAGGGGGTGGGCGTTCTCTGCAGTAGCTCATGAGGATCTCTAGAAGGTAGTGACCTGGAGGTGCTGATCCCTGGTCTATATTTGACCATATATATAAAGTATGGGCTCTAGAAGCCCTTGTTCCATGGATCACTATGTCCATGCCCGGAGGCTCTCCCCTAACTCCTAGGGCTATGTTTAGCATGTCAACCCACTCTAGGCTCTTCACGAGAGCCTGAGCCTTTGGAGCTATCTTTTCATCATATAGAGAATCTATTAGGAGTGGAAGTGGGTATGATGAGACAATAGCTCTATACCTAATAACCCTCCCATTCCTGAGCACAGCTATCCTTCTAGTAACATCTATCTTCCTCGGAGTATAGTATGTATACTCTGAGCAGTGGCTAGACACAATAGATCTTATAGCAGATCCCCAGCCTCTAGAGCAGTAGCAGAGCCTCTCACCGGTTTCTGGATACCACCAGGGCCTCGCAGAGCCCCTTCTCCAGCATGTGGCCTTGGCGACATGATCCCCCTCCTTAGCGATCCTAACCCTCATATCCCTGCACTGGAGCCTATATCCTCTCTCTCCAAAATAGCCAGAAATACTCTCGGGGACTAGTAGGGGCATCTTCTCAAATCTAAAGCCCACAGAATATTGTGTGCCGAGAAAACCCCCTGGCTCTGTGTGGTTGTCAACAACCAGTATGCCCTTAAAACCAGATTCGCATAGCCTCTTCACTAGGGATGACGCAGATAGATCGCTGCCTATGACTAGAACAGCCCTGTCCTCCAAGGCCAGCGATATCTATACAGATAGGGGGCTTATATCTAGTGCATTTTAGCCTCCCGGGTTTATTCTGATAGGGGTTAGAATTACAGGGGGATCCAGCCTCGGTGTGGAGATATATAGAAAATCCCTCGAGGCGATCAGGGTAATAGGGGAGCATATACATAGAACACCTGTTGATAAGAGCACAACATTCTCGAAAATGTTTGGTGGCGAGGTTTTCCTCAAATACGAGAACCTCCAGAAATCGGGGTCCTTCAAGGCTAGGGGAGCTCTCTACAAGATAAGCAAGCTGGCATCCAAGGGCTTCAGAGAGGTTGTGGCAGCATCATCTGGAAACCATGCACAAGGCGTTGCCTATGCCTCATCGATATATGGTGTCGAGGCGACTATATTCATGCCGGAAACAGCATCTATAGCCAAGATAGAGGCTACGAAGGGGTATGGGGCGAGGGTTATTCTCAGGGGCAGGTTCTTCGACGAGGCCTATCAAGAGGCTCTGAGATACTCTGAGGAGAGGGGAGCCCCCCTTATACATGCGTTCAACGATATAGACATAATAGCTGGGCAGGGAACGATAGCCCTAGAGCTGATGGAGCAGCTGGTGAGTTTCGACCTAGTTCTAGTACCTGTTGGCGGGGGAGGCCTGATCTCTGGAATAGCCTCTGTGCTTAAGGAGTTAGGCAGCAGGGCAAGGGTTATCGGTATAGAGCCTGAGGCAGCTCCGAAGTTCAGGGAATCCATGATGGCTGGTAGGATAGTTGATGTTGAGGTGAGGCCCTCAATAGCTGACGGGCTTCTGGCTAAAAAGCCCGGGGATCTCACGTTCGAGCTTGTGAGGAGATATGTTGATGATATAGTAACAGTATCAGAGGAATCAATAGCTAGAGCTGTATACATGCTCATGCAGAGAAACAAGGTTGTCGCCGAGGGGGCGGGAGCTGTTGGGATTGCTGCTATGCTTGAGGGGAAGATAGATGTTAGGGGGAAGAGATGTGTTGTTATCGTTAGTGGGGGCAACGTGGATCTAGCAGATCTATATAGGATAATAATGAAAGGCCTAACGGCAGAGGGGAGGATGATAGAGCTTTCAATAGAGCTCCCGGACGCCCCAGGAGAGCTCAAGAGGGTCCTCGAAGTAATATACGAGTATAGAGGGAACATAGTAGAGATAATCCACAGGAGAGGAGGAATAGATATCCCACCAGGCTGGGCAGCGGTGGATCTAATTATAGAGGTCCCAACAAGAGAAGCCAGTGAATCGATAACTAGAAGGCTTACAGAGAAAGGCTATAGAATATACAGCTAGGAGAAGGCGTTGGTGGAGGTATAGAGATATCTACTAGTATCTATCTAGCCGATGATGATCAGAGTGTTCAGAGAAGTTATTGGATCCCTTGAGATCTATAGGATATGAGATAAAGCATAAAAGCCTAGTGCCTATGGAGAGATAAAATAACTGGTAGGAAAAGCCCTTAGGGATAAGCAGAGGGGCTTATGGGATACCCTGTGATTAAAATCTCGAATCTTCTATGGGGCTATTGCGATTCTTATCCTCATACCCCTAGATCTTGTGGCCTCATATATGTGTTCATATATTTCAACACATCTGGAGGCCTTTATACATTCTATGGCTCCGCTGGCTCTTAGAAGGCCTATGGGCTGTATTGGTATGCCTCCTCTCTCGATCTGTTCTGAGAAGGCTATTCTAACCATCTCAAAATCTCCTCCCCATACTAGGGAGGATGATGATATGTGGGAAACACCCCCCCAGGTGTTTCTCAGAGTCCTCTCTAGATCTGATATGAGATCCACAAGCTCCTGGGGATGGCTGAATAGTATCTCAAAGCCTATCCTAAAGAATGCCAGGGCATCCAACTACGCCAGCCCCCATGAGATATGGATTATAGCTATAGGGGCTTTCATAATGGATTTTGAATACAGATTACCAATTCTACACCTTGCTATCATAAGTGCACCGAATAGATAGTATCGGGGCGGTTAAAATATCTGAGAGCATCATACAGGAGCTGGGATCGAGATCCACAGCCTATGGACAGAAATCATCAGTCTCCATGGATTGATTCCTGCAGGGAAAAGAAGGGGATAGTATTGTTAGCAATTTCTGATAAGCTGTAAAGTTTGTATATTTTGTATATAGAACTAATTATGACACTGCACCTATCCTAAAGATCATGACCCAAATGCTGATTGACATCCCTAAAGGCAGTAAAGATCTTCGTGTGCAGGAGACCCAGACTGGATAGAGAACTAAACGCATCACTGAATATCTACCACAAGATGTTTCCCTACATCCGCAACACACTGCAGGTGTGGGTTGAAACTATCTCGCTAAAGGGGCGGGAGAGCACAAGCTGGGCGTTGCCTCGTGGCTCTGATGAAGCACAAGGGCTGAGAATAGAATAATCTTCAAAACCCAATGAACCCCAAACCCCTCTAGGAAAGATTATTATAATCACTTATTAGCATAGTTATATATAAAATCACCGGGTAAGTATCTTGGCTAGTATATCTAGTCCTAGCAAGAGCCCACTTTATAGGGTTTATACGGATAGGTTTATATTATCCCCAGGACCCACCGAGATCCCTGATAGGGTTAGGCTCGCCATGGCTCGTAAAACCACTAATCCTGATCTTGATGAGGATTTTCTTAGATTCTATAATAATGTTAGGGATAAGGTTAAGAGGCTGTTGTCATCCTATAGGGCTGATGTCTACTTACTAGTTGGCGAGGCGATCCTTGGTCTAGAGGCTGCTATAGCAAACACCATTAGAAGAGGCGACAAGGTTCTCGTGATAGCCAACGGGGTTTTTGGAGAGGGTTTTGCAGATATTGTTAAGCTCTATGGTGGCGAGCCCATAGCTATTGCCTCTAGCGATTGGAGAAGATCTGTGGATCTATACGAGGTTGAGAGAGCCCTTGAGAGATATAGAGATGCAGAGATCATAACCCTGGTTCACTGTGACACCCCATCGGCATTACTAAACGATCTCAGGGGTGTCGCTAAAATAGCATCTGAAAGGGGTGTGGCCCTTATAGTTGATGCTGTATCAAGCATAGGAGGCGTTAATATAGATTTCGACGGCTGGGGTGTCGATATACTGATAGGAGGATCTCAGAAGACTCTTAACGCTCCAGCAGGTGTAACGATCATGGCTATAAAGAGGGATATGTGGGATAGGATCGAGAGGGTCTCTTATAAGGGTCTCTATCTGGATCTAAAGCTCTGGAGGGAAATGCTCGATGGAAAAGGTGTTTTTCCATACACAATGAGCGAGCCCCTCATCTATGCCCTAGACGAGGCTCTGAACATATTATTCGAGGAGGGGTTGGAGAATGTTTATAAGAGGCACGAGAATGCTGGGAGAGCATCTTGGGAGGCCGGGATAGCCCTGGGTCTCGAGCCATATGCAGCATCTATAGAGCACTCCTCACCAACGGTCTCAGCATACCTCACACCCCAAGGGGTTGATGAGAAGAGGCTAAGAAGCCATATATGGAGCAAATATGGCGTAATGCTGGCAGGGAGCTGGGGGAAGCTGGAAAGCAAGGTGATAAGGGTTGGGCACATGGGTATCCAGGCATCGAGGAGCCATCTAATCCTAGCATACACAGCCTTGGCAAGGGGTCTCAGGGATCTAGGCTATGAGGTGAATATAGCTAGAGCTCTAGAGGCTATAGAGAATACTATGAGCCCCTAATAGCTCTATAGAACACTATCTATACTGGAATCCTTAAGAGCAGGCTTAGCATTCCTATTATGGTGAAGCCTAGGCAGGCGTGATGAACTGTCGCTCGGTGATAGATGAGCTGATGAACCTCCGCTGATTATCTAAAGCAGTATAGCTTTCTCCGCAGCATTGTTAAGTGGGGACACATAAACTGCTAATATTTATTAAGATAATTTTTAAAACAGCCAGACTTAGTACATGATGAGATTGAAAGGAGAGAGGGTTATTCATCCGATATATGTATCTTGTAAACCTTCCTGCTCAGCTATCTTAGCTAATTTCTTGTCACCTGTTAGGAACTTGCTATTATTAATTGTTTTAGCTGACGTTATCTGTAGAGCGTCAGCTACGTAGATGTGGTGTTTGAAGACTAGCTGTATTGAGTCTCTTATCAATGTTGGTGTTATCCCAACTATTCTCAGCATGTGGAGCGTTTCCCCCCTCACGGATACCGTGAGGGGGGTTGGCCCTAGGCCTTGGGTCACCAGCTTCGCCCAAGCCGCATGGGGCCCTGTCGAGGACAACGCCACGGGCCTCCCACCTGGTTGTGTTTTCCGCCGCCCCTCAACGCAGCGCGAATCACTGGGGCAGCTCTCTGTCCCAACCAAGCAATTAGAGTGATAAAAGGTATTTAAATGCATCGCTAATCTCGGAACAGCCTACTTAGTATCCTCAACTACCTCAGCATGTTCCTCATTAGCTCCCTTATGCTAAGCCCTAAAATTCTACCATATTTGTCGAATACTACCGTTGCCTCAGCGATATTCCAGGATGAGCACGATACCACTGCCAAGCCTCTATATGCTTCCCTAAATAATATCTACTACCTCACTACCGGGTTCAACTACATACCTCTTGACTAAAGCGCTTGTATCAAGGTAGTAGATCTCCCTACTCATGGTGAACCCCAGATCTTTCATCTCTTAACTCTCTAACTATCTTAGCCGCGTCTAACCCTCTAGGCCTGGTAGATGTGATCTCCTGATCGAATATCGGCTCTAGCTTACCTAACCCTAGATCCTCTGCTAGTTTTGCGATCCAGATTTCAAATGCTAGAAACTCAAAGTACTCCTCTACCAAGTCACTTAAAGTCCTACCCTCACTTAAAGCCACCCTTTTAACCTCATCAAGAAGATCCCCCCTCACACTCAACGTCAACTTCCTCTTAGGCATCATCACACTGCACATGTATGTACGTATAGACGTATATAAATCTTATTCATCTTAATATGCGTAGATACAATTGAGCTCCTCAGAATTCTTACTGTGAACATAAGATAGCTATACTGAAGGGAGTTCACAATGTCCATGCTTTCACTCGATCCCATTATTAGAGTAGCCTATGATCATTAATTTTATAACTGAAAGCCCAGTCCTTAGGAGGGAGGTAAAGCTTTAACCCCTACAGTTAGGGTCTCTGCCCTCCATGGAGGCGGTCCTCTAACACCTCCCAGGAGGTTTGTATAGCTTATCCATAGTATTGCTAAGATGGCTTCCGGCCTTATTAGCTATGTGTTTTTATAGGCGGTGTTTGAAGAACCTATACATAAATTAGCTAACTGTGTATCTATACTCGGTGAATGTGTTGCAATCATGCGATAAAATGATTTTTATGCATATATCAGAAGCTATGAAGGGCAGGGATAGAAAATGCCCGATATGCTATCTTTTAGATAATTTTGAAAATAGATATTATGAGAATCTCCTCTATGAGAACGCCAACGATCCTTCGGTGAGAGAGAATATTAGAAGAAGCCTGGGCTTCTGCCCCTACCACGCGTTTAAGCTGGTTAGCTATGTGAAGAGATCTCCTGGGGTTGATGGGCTCGGCTCTTCGCTAATATATATCGATATGCTTAGTCAGTATATAGAGCGCTTAAGCGCTAGTAGATATGCTCCTACACAGCTCCAAGAGCCCGGGAGACTATGGGCTAGCTGTGGTCTCTGCAGCTACATACGTGAGTTCGAACTAATATATGTGGATGTATTCTCAAAATGCTTTGAGGAATCTGTTGCTATATATTCAACCTCATCATCGATCCTCTGTTATAAGCACCTATATATGATCATGAATAACATAGATAGTCATAGTATGGGGAGACTGATAGATATTCAGGTCGTAAAGCTGAATGCTATACCTAAAAACGCTGAGAGATTTGTTGAGAAGCATGATTACCGTTTTAGAGGATCTATATTTGAGGATGAAGCTAGGGCGTGGCAGGATGCTATAGAGGTTTTAAAAGGATCTATGTCTTCTCAAATAGCCTTAATATCCTCTTACAGAGACCTAGCAATAAGCAATAAAAGCCATAAGCTGTGGGATTTAATACATAGATTATATAACCGCCACAGGCTATTTAGGAAAGAGATGGGTGCGTCAGATGAATGATCCTAGGGAGAATATTCTGAGGATGATAGAGGAGAAGAGGAGGAGTATAGAGGATCTAAGGAGAAGGCTGGGTGAGGTTGAAAGAGATCTCGAAACAATATATTCTCTTCAGGAGGTCTTTAGAAAATGCGTAGAGAGATAGAGGGTCGGGGAGAGAATATAGAGGATCTCTTAAGAAAGCTTCTAGAACTTTCTTCAATAGAAGCGTCGCTCCACTTCAAACTTGCGACAAAACTTGATGAGGCTAGGACAGAGGTGATCAGGCTCTCAGGGCTCCTCTCTATGTGCGAGCTAAAAGAAAAGAATATAAATAGATATAGAGCCATAGTTGAAGAAATGATCAATAAATATGTTATGGAAATTCGGCATAATAATAGGGAGAATAGCTGCTAGATAGGGATCAATATTGGGGCAACCTCTCCTATGCAGGTTGTTTTTCCAATTCCGCAGCTAGAATCTAGGCAGTAGGTGTTGTCGCCTTGAGAGATGCTGGGACGCTACTCTATATTTTGCCCCAGCGCCCTTATAATCTCCTCGGCTATAGCCCTTGCTAGTGGTGGGGGCACTGCCTCCCCAACTTGATTGTACTGCTCGTCTCTGCCGCCTAGGAATATATGGTTATCTGGAAACCCCATGAGCCTTGCCTGCTCTCTAACTGTTAATAGCCTATCTTCGTATGGATGGATGAATCTAGAGGAGCCCATGACCGTTGGGGCTATGTCGTTTGGATCTATCCTTATATAGTTTGGAAATCTTCTACCATTGGCTCCCTCAAATGAATATAGTGAGTCGCCTCTCCTTATCCTCGCTATTCTCCGTGCTTTCCTAGGAGATAGGCCTACGTACTCGTGGTTTGGGATCCCGGAGCCAGGTGGTGGGAGGTTTGATAGGGCCTCTCCAGCTTTTGGGGCTCTTGTTTTCCTAGGCCTTATCTCTATATTGGATATAAACACTCTTGTCCTCCTGCTAGGCGTTCCATGATCCTCCGCTCTGAGGATGTTGAAATAGATCTCTTTGTATCCAGCCTTCTTAAATAGATCCTCTATAACCTCGTCCAACGGAGGTTCCATGATCCCTGGGACGTTCTCCATAACAAATACCGCGGGCTCGAGCTCTGATACAAGTCTTATAAAATGGATCACAAGTCTCCCAATAGGGTCTCTGTAGAGCCTGTCCAGGGGATCCCTCATTCTCTCGGGGTTAGCTCCTGTGAAGGCCTCGCATGGAGGGCCTCCTATTACTATAAGAGGCCTTCCCCCGATGATCGATACTATGTTATCTCCCCCGATCTCCTGGATATCTTCTTGGAGAGCCACAGTCTCAGGAAAGTTAGCCTTGTAAGATCTGATTGCGCTTCTATCGCTATCAATACCCATCAATATCTTGAATCCAGCCTCAGAGAAGCCTCTGGAAAAACCACCAGCGCCTGAAAAGAGGTCAACGACCCCTGTTATATAGACTCTTCTCATCCCTCTCCACACTTGTTTTTATGGCATCTATGATCTCCCTAAGCCTCCTAATAACACTTGCATTATCTATCTGAATAAGGGGAGAACCGCATCTGGGGCATTTGAAGTCATTGGATAGGGCATCATCGAATGAGAACCTCTCCCTCTCATCCCTACAGCCGCCGCATAGGAATACATATGTTTCCTCATATCTCAGCCTCTCAACAAGCTTGCTGAGAGCCCTCTTCTTTCTGGATATAAGGATCTGTGGGAGATACTCTGTATTAGCCCTCCAGAAGTATATATAATAACCCGTCTCCCTATCTCTAATCCTTCTCGAAGTGACAAACCCATGCTCGGACAGTCTATAGAGTATTCTTCTAACCTCGTTAACATGCATCCCACACATAGAGGCAAGCTCCTCATCCTGAACCTCTCTATTGATCCTAACAAGCATCTCGAAAACCTCTCTAGAGGTCTCCCCAAAAGTGCTCCTCACAATCTCCATTATAGCCTCCATACTAGTTCTTCTAGAACCATTTACCGCCATGCTTTCCCACAGCACCAAAATATAGATCACAAGGGATTTAATATTATTAACCCAGGATCTAGAAAGTAGGCAGGCATGGAAGATCTAGATATGTGAGCAGATCCCTGGAAAACTTATTAAAAGACCTTATAATGTTTAGTTATGCTCACATTGGGCTATATCGGAATTAGAATGCCGGTTTGGAATCCGAGGAGCCTAACAAAGCAATAGAGAGGCTAGTTGATGCTAGAAGCTAATACTGTGCTGCCCAGAAGTTTGATTGAACATCTAGGAACGACCTCCTAACTGCCCTAGATGAGACGCCTTCAGTTATAACTGCATATACACTACTAGCTTCGCAACATTAGTCCTATTCAGAACTCCAATACTCCCCCAGCAATATAGAATTCCAGTGTATGCATAGATTAAAACCTATCCCGCCCTAGAGAGTGAGTTTTATTGCTTTTATCAATAGATAGATATCTCTGCCTTGCTTGGAGTTGAGCTCTGTCATTATTGGCCTAAGGTTGTTTGAGACATGTGGATACTACAGCATTTCTGAGAGTGTTACAGGTCTTCTCTCAATAGCTGATCTCTTGGCTGCATCTGAGATGGCGCATGCTCTCAGACCGTCTTCCTCATTTGGGGTTGGTCTCTCGCCGAGGATTAATGAGCCTATGAATATCTCGATCTCCTTGTAATAGGCTTCTGAGAATCTCTCGGCAAACCATGGGAGTCTAGGGTGTCTAGCTATGTTATCCCTCCCATACATGTGGACACTATGCTCTGGGATGTTTTCTAGCTTGAGAAGCCCCTTCTCACCCAGGATCTCAAGCCTTAGATCATGACCATAGACCGAGCATCTGGTGGCCTCTATACTAACTAGGGGGCCTCCACTGTATTCCATAACAACTAACACGTTGTCATAATCCCCTGTCTTGAAGCACATAGTCCTCCCAACGGCATATATAGAGATTGGAGGGAATCCGAAGAACCAGCTTGTCAAGTCGAACTCGTGGGTTAGCATGTCATCAAATATCGCTCCAGAGTATAGGGATCCAATCCCGATGCCGGGGTCTGGCATCGGATCCCTGGCTATGAATTTAGCTATGAAGGGCCTTTCTATATCGCCAACATCTATAGATCTCTTAACCTCCTTGTAGCTCTTATCATATCTCCTCTGATACCCAATCTGGAGAAAAACCCCTGCTTTTTTAACAATGCTGACAGCCTCCCTGCATTGTGAGATGCTAGGTGCAAGGGGTTTTTCTACGAATATGTGTAGCCCGTGATCACAGGCAATCCTTATCCCATCTAGATGGGCTGTGAGGGGGGATGCTATCACAACACCGTGGGTTTTTGCCTTGTTATTGATAATAGCCCTCTCTAGATCGAGGTAATATGGTGCACCAAACCTCTCAGAAGCCTTTCTAGCCCTCTCCTCATCCGTGTCAACGATCGCAACAAGCTCAGCCATACCGGATCTCCTTATATTCTCAGCATGTATAGAGCCCATCCTCCCAGAACCAACAATAATGATTCCAGCCCTCAAGGATCCCCCAATATAATGGGGAACACAGGCAAAATAAGAGCAGTATATAGCCTCTAGCATCTAACCCTCCGCCTTAGAGGTGATACTTGTTGACGCCTTCATAGAGATCCTATGGCTTCGTGTCTCTCTAATTTTAATACCAGGGTCCTCGTATAGATATGTGGTGCTATACTTGGAGATCCTTGAGAGGCTGGCTATTGGGACTATAGCTTGGGGGAGCCTCTCCTCTGTTGAGGATTTCGTGAAGGTAGCTAGGTTTATAAGGGATACTGGCTTCCACGGGGTTGGGATAGAGTATAGGATGCTGCCCGGGGATCTTAAGAGGAGGCCAGAGCTATTGAGGGAGATTCTTGAGGATGTTGGGCTCGATAATGTTGGCTCTTATTCAGCGATCAAGATGCCCTCTATCGAGTGGGCCAGGGGCTCTGGGACCAAGCTCTTCTGGGTTGTTAGTAGGGAGAGAGACTGCTCTAGAGCTGATGAGGAGCTCAGGACCTTTGCTAGGAGGACTTCTGCTGAGGGTATTGTGGTTGCGTTGCATAATCATCTTAGAACGTGTTATGAGGATCTTGAGGATCTCTCAAGGATCCTGGATAGGGTTGATAGCCTAATGCTATGCCTCGACACGGCCCATGCCTATGCTGCAGGTCTAGATATTGGAGAGACTCTCAAGAGATATAGCAGAAGGCTTGCTCTAGTACATATAAAGGATCTCAGGGCTAGGGTTGCTAAGAGCGTAGTGAGGTTTAGAAGGGATTTTGTGAATATAGGCTATGGGGTTATAGATTTTAGAAGCATTATAGAGATGCTTGATAGTTCTGGCTATAGGGGCTACCTGATGTTAGAGATAGAGGCTCTCGAGGGTAGGAGCCCCTTTGAGGCTGCTAGGGATAGTATAGAGAGGATCAGGAGGATCTTGCTCTAATGACAAAAACCATTATAAGGATTCTTATGGATAATAACTGAGGTGAGGCTATGGAGGAGAGTGCTGGTATAACAATATACTCGCAGCTTTCATGTCCAACATCCTATAGGCTATATAAGAGGCTGAGGGATGAGAAACTGTTAGATAGAGTCTCCATAGTGGATACAGGTCTAAGCCCCTTTGAAAGCCTATATAGAGGTGTCATATCGGTTCCAGCCATATTCTATGGGGGGATCATGATATACTCGGGGTACTTCGATATAGACGAGGCTGTAGGGGTTATAAGTGGAGGGGGGCCCCCTGTTATAAGGAATTTCGACTATGGCGAGGCTTCTGTGCTTGCTATGGAGGGGATTCTCGATTCATATGCAACAGCCCTATGGGTCTATCTAACAGAGAACATAGAATCGCCTCTATCCCAGAGGCCATTTATAGAGGCTGTCTCTAGGCATGTGTTCTATGAGGGGAGATCTGGCGAGAGTTATGAGAAGCTAGCTAGGGCGGTTAGGAGCCTATACGAGGAGGAGAAGAGCCTATATAGGGAGAGACTTAGAGAGATAGTTGCTAGAAATATTATGAGGGAGATCATATGGCTTGGAAGAGATCCAGGTACCACGAGGGAGAGGCTGGATAGGGAATATATAGAGCACATACTCCTAGCACGAGCATCTATAGGCAGGATCGGGCTTATCATGGGCTACCCGCTAAAGCCCCATATGGAGAGGGTTAAGGAGCTATATAGGTTTCTCAGAGAGAGCTGGGAGGAGATATATGAGAAGGTTTTGAGGGAGACTAGAAAGATCCTTGGTGATAGAGAGTATGTTGAGGACTACATATCTAGAGTGTCTAGAAGGAATCTATGATAAAAAACGCTGTTATGAGATCGATGTCTTCCCCCTAGCCCTTGCGAGAACTATGCTTCCATCCCTCTTAGTTATATATATCTCTGAAACACTTCTCCACCCACAGCTGCATATATGCATATAGGCTATCTTCCTAACACCATTAGCCATATTCCTCTCAATAACAAACTCAGTCCTCCTACCGCATCGGGGGCATGTTATTCTAGCATCCACACCGGCTCTGCCTATAGCCATTTTAGCAGACCCTCTCTGGATATCTATCAATTATTAGTAAACCACGGGGGTAATATACTCTGCGATCCATGGGCCCTCAATGCTATCCCTCTAGTATTTTAGAGCATCTATCCCCAAGGGTTTTTAGCCAAGCAATTGACAAAAAAACCTGAAAGCCTCGCCCTTTAGGGCGGGAAGGAGGTCAGTCTAGCCCATGTGGATCGAGCCCATAATGCTCATCCCAGCATCTATCACTATAACCTGCCCTGTGATGGATGGTGTGTTTATTATAAACATAACAGCCTCCGCTATCTCTTCGGGCTCCACCATTCTCTTTAGAAGTGTGTGTTTCTCAATAAACTCCTCCTCTGCTATGTTTAGAACCTTTAGAAGACTCTCACCCATTTTTGTTCTAACAACGCCTGGAGCTATTGCGTTAACCCTTATCCTTGGAGCCAGCTCTAGGGCTAAGGCTCTTGTTATGGCTATTATGCCCCCCTTTGCAGCGCTATATATTGAGAGACCATATATAGGCTCGATCCCTGCTATGGAGGCTATATTTATAATAACCCCCCTATCCATAGCCCTAGCAGTCTCCTGAGAGCAGTAGATCACGGATTTAAGACTTGTGGATAGAACCTTATCGATCATAGGATCGCTCTGATCCAGGAAGGGGGCATAGAGACCTAGACCAGCGTTGTTAACAAGAATATCGATCCTTCCAAAGGCTTCGATGGTTCTTCTAGCAAGCTCCCTACACCCCTCCCTAGTCGAGACATCAGCTAAGACGGCTATAGCCTCGCCACCAATACTGTGAATACTCCTCACAGTCTCCGTGACATCCTCATAGCCTTTTTTAGCGTTAACAACAACTTTTGCACCTTCCCTAGCGAGTCTTAGGGCAATAGATCTACCAATACCCCTGCCAGATCCTGTAACAATAGCAGCCATCCCGCTAAGGCTGGGTGTGTTGATCATAGAACCCCCTGAACATATTTCTCAGGGTTTTTTTATCAAACTTCCCAGTCCCTGTCTTGGGGATCTCATCAACAAATACAAGATCGTTTGGAACCCACCATTTAGGGAGCCTTTCGCTGAGGAAACCCAGTATGTCTTCCTTAGAAATCCTATCCCTAAACTCTGGCCTTAGCTTAACGATGAGAAGAGGCCTTTCGCCCCATCTTGGGTGGGGGACTGCTATTGCTGTAGCTTCTAAAACCGCTGGATGAGCCATGGCCTCGTTCTCTATCTTAACAGATGAGATCCACTCGCCTCCGCTCTTGATCACATCCTTGATCCTATCTACTATCTCTATATAGCCTTCACCATCTATAACTGCTAGATCACCGGTTCTTAGCCAGCCCCCAGCAAATGATCTCTTGGTAGCCTCCGGATCCTTGAAGTATTCATCAACGACCCAGGCACCCCTTATCAGAAGCTCGCCCATCGATTTTCCATCCCATGGTAAGGCATTGCCTTTCTCATCAACAATCATAACCTCTATTCCGGGGAATGGGAGTCCTTGTTTAGAGACTAGGCTGATTTTCTCATCATATGGAAGGCTATCCATATAGCTCTTAGGCCTTACAAAGGCTACCGCAGAGTCATAGGTCTCTGTCATCCCCCAAGCGTGGAGCAGATCAACACCTAGCTCCTCCTTATATGCTTTTATAAGGGCCTTGGGAGGGGCTGATCCTCCTATGATGAGTCTCTTTAGACTCGCTATCTCCTCTCGCTTGCCATGGGTTCTCACATAGTTTAGAAAATCTATCCAAATAGTTGGGGCTCCGTCGCTAACGGTAACACCCTCATTCTTTATTAGATCATATAGATCCCAGGGCCTGGGCCTAGGGCCTGGTAGAACCTGCTTCGAGCCGACTAGAGTTGCTGCGTATGGCATGAACCAGCTGCTAATATGGAACATTGGAACTACATGCATTATAACATCTCTCTCCGAGATCCCGTATGTATCTACGAGGCACGATGCGAGGGATCTAAGGAATATTCTCCTATGGGTGTATACAACACCCTTGGGCATCCCTGTTGTTCCTGATGTGAAGCACATAACAGCTGGTGTATTTTCATCAAGATCTGGAAAGTCATATCTATCCTCAGATCTCTCTAGCAGATCCTCATACCAATAGATCTTAATGCCACCAAGCCCCTCGATCTCAGGCTTCCCATCCCCCATTACAACTATTGCCTCCACACTCTCCAGCCCCCCATAGATCTTCTTTAGAAGGGGGACTTGATCCTGATCTATAAAGAGAACCCTATCCCTAGCCTTATTAATGGTATATACTATCTCCTCCGACGTGTACCTAAGATTCACTGTGTGTAGAACACAACCGGTCATGGGGACTGCGAAGTGGAGCTCTAAATGCCTATGGGTATTCCATGCAATACTGGCGATCCTATCCCCCTTCTTAATACCTATCATATTAAGAGCATTAGCTAGTCTGCACACCCTCCTATACATATCTCCATATGTGTACCTATATATACCAAAATCTGTTCTAGATACTATCTCCTTCTTCCCAAAGTAGAGCCTCACCCTCTCAAGTATATGTCTTATATTTAGCATAAACATTATCTATATCCTCCAAGAGAATATTGGTGTTAATCCTAATAAATCACAAGATATAGTCTCTTCCCGTTTCTTAGCCTATACG
>Ga0101942_100312_pt1 | contig 23113 bp, 19 predicted proteins | sample DewCreD2012metaG_4_FD_75243 | JGI IMG/M metagenome (GOLD analysis project Ga0101942, IMG submission 75243) | Hot spring sediment bacterial and archeal communities from British Columbia, Canada, to study Microbial Dark Matter (Phase II) - Dewar... ...
ACCATGCCTTATACATATTGAGAATTCTTTTTGAACCCCATCTAGGATCTTGTAAACTAGATAAAACTTTATTTGTCGTTGCTATACCTATTTGACAACCTCTATTTCTTCCTCCTTTCTCACAATTACCGCATTGTGTACATCCTAAAGCAATTTAGATGGGCAATATTCTTTTTTTAATTTGTAACGGACGTGTTCGAAGTCTTCAACATGAATAAGTTTCGATTGCAACGCTGTTTCATGAATTTCCATAGAAATTGATCTAATAATTTATATTTAAAATTAAATATGAACATTTTTTCAATAATAATGGTAAAATTTGGATAATTTTTTATAAAATTTAAAAGCCAGAAATAATCCAACTCTATGCAATTTCATGCTTTTCTATACTTAAATTTTTGTTCTAGGATTAATTATTTATGAAGGTATTGTCCTTTATTTTAATCTTCTTTATTTCTTCACAGCTTTTTCTGTATAACGCTATAGAAGGTATTAATCTTCACGAAAACAATACTAATAAAAATGTTGAAAATAGCATACCATTGAAACTCATCATTTATCAAGCAAGCTCTGTAAACGCTTGTGCATTTATTCAAAAAACCATCGATGTTAAAGATTACGGATTTTCTTCAAATCATCTTTTCAGATTTCTTTCTGATGCTTCGCTTAATTTGAATTCAACAATTATAAATAACCTGAGTGATATTGCCGAAAAATCTTATTCTATCCTTGTATCTTTTTTCAACGCTACTCCCTATGATCAGTCAAAAGAAGGCTTCATAAATGTTGTAATCGCAAATTTAAATGAAGCTTATAATCAAGGTCAAGTATTCGTTGCAGGTTATACAATACCAAGAGATGACCCTAATAACAAAAGCATAATATATCTTGATTCGCAATACATACTAACTTCAAGCTACAATGATACCTATGTATTATTTGCCCATGAGCTCTTTCATCTCATACAAGCCTCTGTTATAAGCTTATCTTCACATGAAGACTGGGTCATTGAAGGTACAGCTGTATTTACAAGTGATTTGGCTATTAAGGGCTATTCTCCACTTTCCAACTCAATATATCTAGCTTATAATAAGTTCAATGTTTCTTTAAGAACACCTGCGCAATGCTTGAGCTTAGACGCTTACGTAGCTCATTATTTGATAGCTCCTATCTTTTTTGAATTTTTAGCCGAAAAATATGGTATTGGTATAATAAAGGAGTTGTTCTGGAAATTAAAAGAAAACAGCGATATTAAGGCTATAGAAATAGTTTCAAACTCAACATTCGATAAATTATTTTCTGAATTTGCAGTTTGGAATTATTTAGGTCTATATCAGGATACAAGCTATACTTTTGAAAAAATTAAAGTCTATGCCTTTCCTATAGCTTCCTTAATCTTAAATTCAACTTATATGAATAAGATTGCACCGCTATCAATTCATTACATAAGAATTTTAACACAAAGAGATACAATTTTAGATATAAATTATCAAGGTAATCTTAATTTCATAATAATTAAAATTAAAGGAAATAGATTAAGTAATAATTTCACATATGAAGTTTCATATATACAAAATGAGAAGCGTATCTTTATATCAAATGCCCAGGAATATAATGAAATAGTATTAGGTATTGTAAATACCGGATCAAAAGACATTAACTATTCAGCTACTTTATTATTTTCAAATTTAACGCTATATACCTTAACATTTACTAAAACAGAAGTAAAAGAAATCCCCAGTGCTAATTTCTTAGCGATCTTAATCATTGCATTAATTGTTACTTTTTTAGCATTACTTTTAGTCTTATGTATAAGACGTTTCAACAAAGTCTCCTTTCAAGAAACATGAATTTTGAAGATAACTTCTCTACATCATTCTCACCAAATCCCAATCTTCTTAGAGTTTCTTCGAGCTTCATGTCTATATTTTTATAATATTCGTTGATTTCCTCATTATTCAATTTTCTTCCTATGACTTCGAAAAAACTCTTTTTAATATGATCTTCCGAGAGTTTAAAAGAAGATATTAGAAGTTCAGATCCGATTACTGCATCTAAGAGTTGTACCACTCCTATTTTTTCCTTAGCTATAAACTCTTCGAAGACTTTATTCGCGATTATCTTATTTTTTTCGTTATAATCAAAAAGTTCAAATAATTTCTTATGTGTATCATTATTGCTCTTTTCAATTAAATAATCTATATTAGAACTATAAATTGTTTCTAAGAATATATTTAAAAGGAGATATTGACGCAAAGGATTAAATGTCTTTACTACACTTAATCCAAGTTCCAATGCTGTAGATCCTTGTGCTTCAATACCTTTCATTAAAGCAAATTTATTAAGCGTGCTCAAAAATTCAAGATCTTCTGCAAGTTTGCTACCTTCTATTGCTTTTATTTTAATGTTTAGATTTGAATTTAGGATATTTTCTCTGATTTTTGCTAAAGCCTTTCTCATTTGATATGAATAAGCAAGAAATAAGTTAAAAGCAAGTTCGCTTATAGGTTTAAAATTTTTTAAAGTAACAAATAATATCGAATTGCTTAAAATTTCTTCTGATAAATCGAAGATTTCTACGTTGTTTTCCTTTGCAATGAGCTCAAGTTCTAATTTGATCCATTTTGATCCTTCCATATGATAGAAAGGTTGAGCTTTAAATTAAACATTAAGAATTTCAAGATTGTTTTTTCACAGCCTGCAGTATATGATTCTCTATTTCAACAGTATAAAGCGCTTCATTCCCTCTAAAACAATGGAACTCAAGAATTTCATTACTTGTATTTATTATTTGATGCGGTTCGTTTGCTTTTATGAATACAATATCGTTAGCTTTAATTTCTTTCATAACGGGTTTTCCATTTTCGATAGTTAAAATTGCACCTTTTCCTTTAGTTATGATAAGTATGTGTTCATAGTTATGTATATCATAGGGCGTCATTCCTCCTGGTTCAATTTTATAATATCTTAAATAAAACCTAAAGGAACCAAATCTATCATCGATGACTTTTCTTCTTAATACTTTTGTTGCTCCTCTTTCTTTGAATTCCTCAAATTCTATACTATCCAGTTCTCTTATTATCATTGGAAAAATTGTATTTCGTCAAATATATTTTCTTGAGCCTTGTGTGAGAAATAACAAGAAAAGAGATGCTACAATTAAATCCGCAGTTGTACCTGCATTAATTTTTATATTTGAAAATTCTTTATCTATTTCCTCTGCTATTACTTCAATATCTTTATTTGTTTTCATTTTTTCTTCAACTGATTTTCTAATTCTTTCAGCTATTTCGTAGCCAAATTTTCTATAAATATGTGAATCAATTCTATTGCTTAATAACGTTAAGAAAGTCCGCAAACATGCACTATCTAGACTTTCTTCATTCGAATATTTCAATAATAAAGGAAAGCTTTCTTCAAAAGTTATCTTATAATAAGTATAATATTCATGAGCAATCCAATCATATTGAATAGCGTTTCTCATTATTTCTCTTGGTTTTGCTTTCTTTTTCAAAATTTCTTTTTCCCAATTCTTCTTAGTTATATCGAATTCTTTCACTTTTAAAAGCCACTTTGGTTTTGTCAAAAGTATTGCTTTACATATCATTATTGAATCTTTCGGGCCGCTTGAATCGAGCACTAGCTTTAGGCAATTCCTCAAATTTTCAATGTTAATCTCTTTGAATTCTTTATAACAAAACGATGATGCCGATATCAAAGGAATTAAAAGCATTAAAGAACCTAAGCTTGTATTTCCTTGGGATTGATATTTAAGCATGATCTCTGTTGCTTCGTAAATTCTTTTGCCTATCTTGAATTTTTTGCTATATCCATCTATAAAAGCTGAATAAAACGTTAATGCATTATAAGCTACTGTAGCAATAAAATTCTCGAATTTTAGATTTCCTATTGATTTAATCTTTGTTACATTTAAAGGCTTTGGATGAACACTTACTTCATATAACATTGCTAGAATTGCTGAACCTACAATTTTATTTGTTAAATCAATTTTTTTCATATGTTTAAATATTCAAGTCTTGTTCAATATATTAATTGTATACATATATTTCAATTTAGAAAATTTTATAAACTTGGTTTCAGATTAAAACATGCGAGATGGTTAAACCACTTAGCATTGCCTTATCTAAAGAGCTAGAAGAATTATACACTAAAATGAATAAAATGTTCGAAAACCCTGAAGGAAAGATTGTTAATATATTAGGAAAAGAAAGAATCGAACGTTTTAAGAAAGTATATTTCGCTATGCTTGATTTGATGAAAAATGGTTCATTACCTCTACATCCTGATTATCTTTCTGGAAACGAATTAGCTCAAAAAATTTATGAAAGAAAATATTTTCTAAAGGATCTTGAAGGAAATTTAATAGAGAAGAGACCTGAACATTTATTCTTAAGAGTTGCTTCCTTTGTAGCAAGTGCAGAAGATGATTTCGAAAAAGCTCTGAAAGTCGCAAAGGTATTTTATTTACTAATGTATGAAGGATACTTCATGCCTGCAGGAAGAGTTTTAGCAGGTGCAGGAGATTTATATCGTACAAAGACATTAGCGAATTGTTTTGTTTCCATGATAGCAGATGATAGCATCGAAGCTATTTATCAAGCTGCTTACGAGGCGGCTAGGACTTATTCATATGGAGGCGGTATAGGAATAGATATATCATGTTTGAGGCCTAAAGGTTCGAGAATCCATAATGCGGCAATTACTTCTACAGGTAGTGTGAGCTTTATGGAGCTCTACTCATTGACAACAGGATTGATAGGACAAGAAGGTAGAAGAGGAGCATTGATGCTAACTATAGATGTAAAGCATCCAGATGTATTTGATTTCATAATGTGCAAACAAGTACCTAACTGGGTAACTTCGCAAATTGTTGAACAATTGAAAATGACAGGTATGTTCAATGAAAATCAACTGAAGGAAATAGAAAGACAAGTTAGAGAGAATACGCAAGTCAGATTTGCGAATATTAGCATTAAAGCAAGCAACGAATTCATGAGAGCAGTTGAAGAACAAATGACTTATGGTCCTAACAAAATATTAGTTTATAAGAAAAAAATTAAAGGGATTATAAAGAGAGTAGACAACATAAAAGATATTCACTACTCATATGGAATTCCTTCAAAAGATATAAACAATTATATATTAATCAAAGTTTTTGATAGGATAGAAGAATTAAATGAATTCTTAGGCATCGAATATAACATTCAAATCAATGAATCTGATCTTAAAGATCCTTATAAAAGAGATGTTTTTGGCGATTATATTATTGAGTTAAATAACAAGGATTTCGATCTCGCAATTCGCTATTCAGGAGATTTCTTGCTTTATTTCTCTTCAGATAAAACTGGCGAGATAAGGAAATTAATTAAGGCAAGAGAAATTTGGAATTTGTTCATTGAATCTAATTACAAAACTGCAGAACCCGGGATAATGTTCTGGGATAGGATGAAATATTATTCTCCTTCAAATTATGTAGGCTTTCCAATAGTAACTACGAATCCTTGTGCTGAAGTACCGCTAGAAGATGGAGGGGCATGTAATTTAGGTTCAATAAATCTCTCTAGATTCGTAGACGATCCTTTCACAAGATTCGCTAAAATAAATTTGAAAAAATTAAAGAGGGTTGTTAAATTTGCTGTTCGTTTCATGGATAACGTCATCGAATGGAATATATTATTACATCCTTTACCTAAACAAAGAGAAGCGAGCAAGAATACTAGAAGAATTGGCTTAGGTGTTATGGGTGTAGCAGACATGTTTTATCAATTAGGCATCGATTACGATAGTCCTGAAGCGTTAAGAATTCTTGATCGAGTAATGTTTACAGTAGCAAACTCTGCATATCTTACTTCTGCACTTTTGGCAAAAGAAAAAGGTAAGCTCAACATAGATTATGAGAAATATTTAAACAATGCTTTCATAAAAGAAGCAATAAGCGAAAAAGTAAGAGAAAAGATAAAAGTTTATGGTATTAGAAACATAGCTTTATTATCTATAGCACCTACAGGAACAATATCTAATATCGTTAAGTCTTTTGAATACGAAGGAAAGAATTACATTGGTGTAAGTGGAGGTATTGAACCAGTTTTTGACATGTATTATTTAAGGAGAACTGAATCTTTTAGCAGAAATGTATTGTTTAAAGTTTTCCATAGTACAATTCAAGCATATATCGATATGAAGAAATTGAATACAGTGGTGCAAGATGCAAAGGATTTAGCGGAATTAAAGAAACTATTACCTTCATTCTTCTTTAGGACAGCCCATGTAATTGATGTATACAAAAGAATAGAAGTTCAAGCTGTAGCTCAACGTTATGTAGATCATAGCATATCATCAACGATGAATTTACCTGAAGATATTCATCCTGAAGTATTGTCAAAAATCTACTTTTATGCATGGAAAGCGGGATTGAAAAGTGTAACTATATACAGAGAGGGCAGTAGATTTCCTATATTGAGTAGATTGAAAGAAAAAAGCAAGTTCGATGAATATAAAGATAAACTATTTGAAATAAAGATCAAAGATAAAACAATTATTGCAAAAGGGGATGAAATTATTGAATTACCTGATGGAACTTTATCTACACCTTATCATATATTATTAAGTAGAGGTATGATTTCATGATAAAATTAGAATCATTTGATTTTGAAATAAAAGAAGTTAAGAAAAAGCCAGAGCAAGAAATAGCTATACAAAAAGAAAAAGTATCTCTAACACCTTTAGAAAGACCTTATTGCATAGACGGAAAAATATATAAATTAAAAAGCAGATTCGTAGCCCATTCAATTTTCATCACTATAGGATACATTAAAGAAGGAAACAAAGTTAGACCTTTCGAAATTTTCATCAATAGCAAAGACTTATCTAGAGCTGCTGAATTTACAATGTTAACGAGATTACTCTCTGCAATATTTAGGAGATTTGAAGATCCTGTATTCATTCTTGAAGAATTGAGAAGTGTATATGATCCTAATAGGATTGGATACTGGATAACTTTAGATGAAAAAGGAGAGAAAAGAAGATACATACATTCATTGTATGGAGAAATAGCTGAAGTTATTGAACAATTCTTTAGAGAAATGGGTATAATTAAAGACTCTGAAAATACTCAAATCATTCCATTAAACCAAGAAATTCAAATTAAACCAAGAATTCAAGAACCATCTTTAAGCGAAAAACAAGTTACCGATATAGGTATGGAAGAATTAAACCTTTTCCAAATATGTCCAGTTTGCAATTTAAGAACTCTGAAAATTGAAGGAGGTTGCTATACATGTATAAATCCTGAATGTGGCTATACGCGTTGCGGATGATCTAAATATTTTCAAATTTTTTATATTAATATGAATGCCTGTAAATTTACCAAAAGAAGCAAGGGTAAAATATCAAAAGGTACTTGAAGCTAAAACTAAAGAAGAAAAACTTCGAGCTCTTCAGGAATATTTATCCTCAATTCCAAAGCATAAAGGGACAGAAAATTTAGTAGCTCAAGTAAGGCATCAAATAGCTACTCTTAGAAAAGAAATAGAAAAAGAAAAGGAATTAAAAAGAAGGATTACAACAGGTCCTAGTTTTAATGTAAAAAAAGAAGGCGATCTTCAATATGTTTTAGTAGGATTTACTAAGTCAGGCAAAAGTATTTTACTGAACAAACTTACAGGTGCCAAATCAGAATATGGTGAAAGACCATTCATAACTACTATGCCTATAGCTGGCACCTTAAATTATAAAGGCGTTTTAATACAGCTAGTCGATACTCCCTCTTTAATGGAAGGAAATGAAGATTGGAATAATATAATTTTCTCTTTAATAAGATCCGCAGATGGGCTTGTTCTTGTACTGGATGGATCAAAAAATATTAAAGAGCAATATTCAAAGCTGAAAGAAATGCTTAGAGAAAACGGAGTTATTATTGGATCTAGGAGGTTCCATATAAAGGTTTACAAGTCTCCATTAAAGAAACTTAAAGTAATATTGAATGGAGAAATAATAGGTGCAACTGAAAACGATATTTACAAGTTATTGAACGATTACAAATTCAGAGATATAGTCGTTGAATTTCATGGTAAAGCTACATTAGAGGAATTCGAAACTACTTTAATTAGTAATGTTATTACTAAGCCTGCTGTAATTTTGATAAATAATGCCAATGTCAAAGAAGAAAACTATGATTTCGATGGATTAGAATACATTAATATTTACTCTTTGGATTCCTTAGATAAGGAAGAAGTAGGAAGGAAAATCTTCGAAAGCTCAGGTATGATAAGGGTTTATACAAAAGAACCAAATGAAGATAATCCTTCAAACAAACCTTTGGTTGTTAAGAAAGGAACTACTGCAATAGAAGTTGCCGAAAAAATTCATAAAGATCTAGCTAGGCTTTTCAAGTATGCAAGAGTTTGGGGTAAAAGTGTAAATTATCCTGGTGAGAAAGTAGGAGCAAAGCATGTTTTGGAAGATGGTGATATTATAGAGATTAGGGCTTGAGAAAATTCATATCTCCCTCTTCAATTTTAGTATTACCTAGATTGGAATTCGATGACGAAGGTAACATAACAGGATTAGCTACAGTATCTTACAACGTTGATTGCAAAGTTATTGCAGAGGCAGAGCTCAGTGATAAATTTGAAATAATAGGAGGAGAGGAGTTCAAGTTAATTATTGAACGCTTAATAAGAAATTTGAATTTAAAGAATGCCTTGATAAGAATTTCATTCGAAAAAAGGTTATATTCTTTAAATCAGGAACTCTCAGCAATCCTTTCTTCTTTTGCAAGTTATCTAAGTTTATTTAATTTTGATTTAAATGATTATATTAAAAATTTAGAAGAAGAAGTAATAAAGGAAAAATTTTGTTTTTTATCACCTGTGACGCTTTTATATAAAGGCTGTGTATTTTTTAGAAAGGACAATATTGCTAGCATGTGTTATGAATTGAATTTCGATCTGCAAAATTATTCTATAATCTTAGTTGAACTTGGAAATCTAGACTTCAACTATTTCTTAAAAGACAAAAATTATCGAAAAGTTCTAGCAGTGCATTCTTCGTCTTCATTCGATTTTTTCACTTATTCAATGGATTTATCTTCACTTTACGAGGCAAATAATAAATTAGCTTTTCAGGCTGGAATAATTGAACCGGAAATTGAAGAATTGATGAATGAAGCAAGGAAATTAAATTGCAATTTCGTGGGTTATAATTATTTCTCCAAGGCTTTTCATTGCTTTGTTAAGAAAGAATTAAGAAATACCATTTATACGCATTTAATAGGAATCCTATCTAAGAATGATAAAATAACTATTTTAGATTTCTTCGATTCTAACTCTTAAAATAAAACTTATATATAGGTAACATGACAGATAATCTATGCCCGAAGTAGGAGATAAGTTTATAGACTTTGAACTACCTGACCAGAATCTAAACAAAGTAAGACTTTCAGATTATGTAGGTAAGAAAAACATAGTCTTAGCATTCTATTTCTTAGATTTCACCTCTGTATGCACAAACGAAATGTGCACGTTCGATAGATTTTTGAACGAGTTAGAAAAATTAGATGCAACTGTTTTCGGTATAAGTGTTGATAGCCCGTTTTCTCATAAAGCATTTGCAGAAAAATATAATATAAAATATCCTTTACTGAGCGATTTCAATAGAGAAGTGATTGAAAAGTATGGAGTAGTCCATGATGAAATGTTTGGTTTCAAAAGAGTAGGCAAGAGAGCTGTATTCATTATCGACAAACAAGGAATAATAAGATACAAGTGGGTTACAGAAAATCCTAGAAATGAACCAAACTACGAAGAAATAAAGCAAGTCCTTGCAAAGCTCAAGTGAATTTTTGGAAGATTTTATAAATAAAAATAACTTAAAAGAGGATATAATTTTTTTGATCTCTAAATTTAAAGAATATTTAGAATCATATAAAATAGATTATGAAATAAATTTAGATATATTTCAAGACTATTTTAATAAAAATTGGTCAATTTTAAAGCTAAATATCAAATTAAAAGATATCCAAGATTATGTTGAGCTATATCTATTCAATCATTTAAGAGAAATCACGAAAACTATACTTGATGAAAATAAAAGGAAGAAAGTTATAATTTATATGAGCCGAGATGGATGATCACAAACCTTCTGATTTCTTACTAATTGCTGAGGACATTTACTTGTCTCTAAAAGAAGGAGGAAAGGCTGTAGCGACAACACCTCACGAAGCTGCATGGTTAAGATTAGCCATATCTTTGAGTTTCTTTTCAGTCTTCAACGCATTGTTGAATGCCTTAAAAAATTATGAAGATTTCAATAAAGAATATCAAGAAAAATTGGAAAAAAATGAAATCAATTTATTTAGATTTGTCATAGAAAAAGCTCTTGAAAAATTCAAATTGGATGAAATCATCACGCTATACGAGCTTTGGATTAAAGCATTCTTCATATTACCGCCTAATTATGAAGTTAATTTTAATGATGTAGAAAAAGCAGTAAAGATTGCAGGAAATGCTCTTCGCTTTTTAGGTCTTATTTGATGTTTTCTTCGATGAATTTAACCAATTTGTTCTTTGGAGCAGCACCGATCAACCTATTCACTTCTTTACCTCCCTTGAAAATTATTAAAGTAGGAATAGCCATAATACCATATTTCTCAGCTATATCTGGATTCTCATCGACATTTAATCTGCCGAATTTTACTCTTCCTTCATATTCTTTTGCTAATTCCTCATAAATAGGTTCTAGTATTTTGCATGGGACACACCATTCAGCCCAGAAATCTACTATATATGGCTTATCGCTATTCAAAACTTCATCCCAATTTTCATTTGTAAGCGTTATTAGATTCTTAGTAGTCATAGAACTTATAGTTATGTAACTAATATTTAAATTATGAAGCTCAGGAGATCTTTACCTGCTGCGATTGGAATGGTTGGAGGTTTTGCGAATATTATTTGGACTGGATTGATTGTTTTTATGATGATAATTTATCTTGACTTCACAGGAGGTAGATCAGATTTAGGAGCGATCTCTTCAATTATCTTTGCAATTTTATCAGCTTTTGTTTTGAGAAGTTCTGCAAATTACGATAGAGATAAGAATAATTCTAAAAAGACACTGATATGCACTGTTTTCTTTATTTTAAATTCTATCATATTCGGATTTTTGACAGCTAGAAACCTTTATGAACTAATATTGTTTAGTTTGATATTGTTCGGACCAGGTACCTTTCTTCTAATTCCTGCTTCTTATCTTCAATTAAAAGGATTAAAGGAGTAAATCCTCGAAAATCTTTTCAGCTTCTGCTCTACTATTTACTTCTTTTACTGTGATTCTACCATTTTTGTATATGCTTATGAGTTTGTCTTTGTAATATCCTCTTACGATCAATCTTGTATTTAATACAACTTTTTCTAATTTCTTTTTAGCTATTTCAATGCTTTCTTCAGCAAGTTTAGGGTTTAGAATAGCAACATATCCTCTTTCATCGCCGCACATTTCTGTTACCGCTCTTATTCTTCTCAATTCAAAAATGAATTGGATGAACTTCATTAAATCTTTTTACGATTCTTTTGTAAAAATTTCCTAGTGAACAAATCTCTAATTCAGTTATGGATTGAAAGAAGGGAATATTTTATAAAAAGACTTATGAAGGAGCATTCAGAAGGTAGAACAGATGTTGATATATTGGATTTATTAAATTTAATAAATTCTTCACAAAATTATTATACCTTAAGTTCTTGTAGTGGTAGAATTCAGATCATAGAAGGGAGAAATTATTCAAAAAGGAAAGAGCTTAGAAGCATCGCGAAATTTCATTACGGGATAACTAAAGATGATTTGATCAATTCTTTTCAAAATATTAAAGGAGACTATGCTTGGATTTCACTTCAACCTCCTATCATTCATATTGCTGCTAAATCCTTAGATGATGCTATTAAGTTATTAAAAATTGCAAGAGCATCAGGTTTCAAACATAGCGGAATACAATCCAAGAATCCCGATAGATATGTAATAGAGCTGAACTCAAGCTTTAGACTTGATATTCCTTTAAGATATAAAGGTGTGAATTTGATAAAGCAAGAAGATATAGAGTTGCTAGTGGAATTATTAAATGAGAATCTTAAATCTGCAAAAGAATGCATAATTAAATTTAAGGAAAATTTATCTAAAATTTTAAATGGAAATAAGAATTAGAGAAGCCAAATTAGAAGATAAAGAAAAAATTATTGAATTTTTGAGAGAAATAAATCCAAATGATTACATTTTTAATGTATTAGATTTTTGGCTAAAAGATGAAAGCGGAAAAGTTCTCGTAGCTGAGCATGAAGGAAAAATCGTTGCAATGAATCACTTTTATCAACAAAATAAAGAAAGTGGTTGGCTTGAAGGTGCGCGTGTTCATAAAGATTATCGAGGTAGAGGAATAGCTACGATGCTTGCACTTCGTTCGTTAGAATTACTAAAAGAAAGAGGGGTAAAAAAAGCTAGATTAGTTACTTCTGCAACAAACATTGCAGCCCAAAGACATCTGACTCGTACTCCTTTTAAACTTCATTCGAAATGGTTAAATATAAATTTCCAAAATACCAAGTTTGTTAACGTTGAACCTTATGATAATTTTTCAGATGTCTATGACTTTCTAATTAAATCTAAGATCTTTAACGAGCTAGGAAGGTTATGTCATGATTATTTTTCTTGGTTCGATTTCAATGAAGAATGGCTTAAAAACAGGATATTTAAGGGAGAAGTATATTGTGATGGAGAAAATCTCGTAATAATAACTTCATCAACTAGGAGAGGTGATAAATATTCAGTTAGCTATCTCGAATGTAATTCTAACAACTTAATACAAATGTTAAACATTGCCTATTCTTTAGCCAATCTGAAAAATAAAGCTTCAAACATTTTATTTGTAATTCCTTCTTTAAATGAGTACAAGAAGATTTTAGAAAAAGAAAAAATTGAATATTATGAGCAGCTAGTTTATGAAGCTTTGATTTTATAGTTAGAATATTCCTCCTTCAGTCATTCTTTTAAGATCCATTATTTTGTCTACTTCTTCTTTACTCAAAATCCCTTCTTCGATCAATATCTCCCTTATTGTTTTACCAGTAGCCATTGCTTTTTTTGCTATCATCGCAGCTGTATCATAACCTACTCTAGGAGCAATCGCTGTAACAACCATTAGGCTACTTTCAGCATATCTTCTGCATCTCTCAACGTTCGCCTTTATTCCTTTTATACACTTTTCAGCAAATTCTCTGCATGCATTTGAGGCTAATTTGACCTCCTCTATAATAGTGAAACCTATTAGTGGCATCATCATATGTAATTCTAAAAAACTATATTGAGCAGCATTCGCTATAGTTGCATCATCACCTATTATTTTGACTGCTGCCATCGTAACTGCTTCAGGTATTACTGGATTGACTTTAGCAGGCATAATGCTAGAACCAGGTTGTAGAGATGGCAATTCTATTTCAGCAAAACCTGTATTGGGGCCTGAATTTAAAAGTCTTAGATCGTTCCCTATTTTTAATAATGATGTAGCTAGAGATCTGAGTGCAGAACTCAAAGTTAAAACAGCGTTCATACTTTGAAGTGCTTCAAATCTATTTCGAGCTGGAACAAAATCTAAACCTGTTAAGGCATTGATTTCAGTAATCGCTAACTTTGCAAAATCTGGATGAGCATTCAATCCAGTTCCTGCAGCAGTTCCACCTAATGCTAGTTCTTTTAATCTTTCAGATGCTTTTATGATTTCTTTTAAATCATGTTCTATCATACTTGCATATGCGCTGAAGTTTTGTCCTAAAGTTATAGGAACTGCATCTTGTAAATGAGTCCTAGCTGCTCTTATCACATCTTTGAACTCCATTGCTTTTTCTTCAAGCCTTTGCTTTAATTTCTCAATTGAAGGAATTAAGCTATTTCTAACCAATTCAAGACTTGCTACATGTATAGTTGTAGGTATTACATCATTTGTTGATTGACATTTATTAACATGGTCATTTGGATGAACTGGCTTCTTATCTCCTCTCTTACCTCCAAGAAGTTCGTTAGCTCTACTAGCGATTACTTCATTTGCATTCATATTTGTTGAAGTTCCAGAACCTGTTTGAAATATATCCACGATAAACTGATCATCGAACTTCCCTTCAATAACTTCTAAGGATGCTTTTTCAATTGCTTCCGCTAATCTAGCATCTAGCAATCCTAATTTTTTGTTGGCTCTTGCTGCAGCAAGCTTAACTATTCCAAGTGCTCTTATAAATTCTCTTTGAAATCTGTAGTTAGAAAATCTGAAGTTTTCATGAGCACGCGCTGTATGTATTCCATAATAAGCTTCACTAGGTATTTTGACTTCTCCAAGAAAATCCTTCTCAATTCTATAGCTTTCCATATAACTCAAATCCTATCTTTATAAAAGAAGTTATCGTTTAACAAGAAAGAAGTAAAACTACTCTATTTTGGTTTTCTTATTCTTAAATAATAGTATGCGAATAATGTAATGAAGAGTATCAAGAGAATACCGATTATTAAGCCGACATCTAGTGCTACATTTCCTAATACGATTACTGGTAGTGTAATATTTATCTTCTTACTTACAGTTTCATCTATATAAATTGGTGTTTTGATTTCGTAATTTCCTATCTTTATTACTAGATTATATACCCCCTTAGGTATATTATGCAAATAGAAGTAATTGTTTAGCAATTCAGAATTTATAGTTAAATTACCTATTAACTTAACGTTTGCACTACTAATTGTATTTCCAAATATATCCGTTATTCTGAGATTGATATTGAATACATAAGTTTTTAAAACGAAGGTATTATTAAAGGGTGTCACGATGAAGTTTTGCTTAAGCACATTAATCTTTTTGTAATAGACTATCGCTGTGAAATTGCCTATATATCCATCCCAATATGCTTTTCCTTCGGAAATCGTAACGTTAGCTAACATGTTTCCATTCTTGTCATATATTATCAAGTAACCTTCGTTCAAATTTTCTTTGTTCCAATTCAGTATAGAGAATTGAGCAGGCATATATATCTTAACCTCGAATTTAGTAAGATTGTATGAAAGATCAAAACCGTTTAAAGTAAAGTTAGCTACTATTTGACCCATTGTTTGCGATATGGGCGAAATGGCTTTAGCCTTATAGATTAATGAGACTGTCTCATTCGAACTTAATACTTTAACAACAAGTTTATTGCTCCCTTGAGTAATGTTCCAACCTTTCGATAAAATATCTTGAATTGTTAAGTTATATATAGCGCTTTCTCCTTTATTCAAGACATTTATCTTAACTTCTATTTCTTGATTTAACTTGACAATCGTTGCATTAATGCTTTTATTTATAATGAGTGCAGATGTGAACACCAAAGGATCCATTATTATGTTTTTAGTTAAAGGAAGCGTTTTTTGATATAAAGGAATTACGAAAGAATTATAGGAAGTTATATTAATTCTCAAAAATACGTCACTGCTATATCCTCTTGCAGCTGTATATGGCGCTACAATAGACTCTCCTTGTAAAGAGAAGCTATCACTACCTGCATATGTTAGATTTTGAGCTTTTAAAATATCAATTGGAACGTATAGAGTTGAAGATCTCGCTAAGCCTAGAGTCTTCATGGTCCATTTTAAACCAACAGTGCCTAGATTAAAGTTCTTTAAAAACAAATTAGCGTTAACAGTTAGATAATTAACGAATGAGAATAAACTTCCAATTGTTGCTAAAGAAGAAGCCGGTATGTTTACGTTGAAAGTTTTCGTGCCGTTTTCATAGCTCAAAGTCGCATTATAAAAAACATCTCCTCCAATAGGTATTTTGCTGTATTGAGAAGGTTGTATTGTAATAGGAAAGGTTAGGTTCCCTTTGACTGCTAAATCTGGTAGCTTAATGTCGAGATAATCAAGTTTTATGTGAACGTTTGTTGCATTCGAGTTTCCTGTATTTAATATTACGATGTTCAAATCGGTATCTCTTGATAGCAAATCCGGCCATTGACTGGTGGATGGTTTTAAATAAAAACTTAACGCTGCGAACTTTTTTACGTTAATCCCTACCAGGAAAGTATTTCCAATCGTTGTAATGTTAGTCGAACCATACTTATATGTCGCTATTGGTGCGCTTATTTCATATATGCCCGTATTCACAGGACCTACTATTTTTACATCTACGGATTTTTCCAGAATCGATCCGGTAACATTTTTAAAAATCAATGTAGAGTTTGGAGCGCTTAACCATTGAGGTAGTTTAAAATCAACTTTTACTTCAGTAACATTAAAGCTTCCTAGATTGAATACAGAAATTAATAGCTTAGAAGTAGAATTGAATACTGCTGGATCAAATCTTTGCGATACTATTATAAAGGGATCAAGCTTGCTAGCTGTTATAATTACTTTACCCAACTTATTATTGCTCGATAAAATGAACTTAGCTTGAGAAATCCAATGCGTATTATAACCAACATTCCATTTCAGATCTAGAGTTGAGTTTATTGCATTTAAGCCAAATAGATAAAAGTTAATTTCAGAATAAGAACTGAAATCGGATCTGGTTAAGTTTTCTAGATATCTTGTGTAATCAATTTTGAAGGTTTTGCTTGTTTTAATTTCGGGAGATGTTGTTAAAGAAGATGTGAACAGAAAATATAGTTTTCTTAATCCAGACTTATCAAATTGGTAAACTAAACCATTTGGTTGCATTAGTTGAGTTAAATTATATAGACCCCTAGCGCTGTAATGAATAGCGCTTAAAACCCTTTTAATATAATAAGTATAATTCCCTCCTCCAATAAGCGATATATAATTTGAAGTTTTATTCAATAATATTAATCTAGCTCTTAGTAAATCTTGAGATTTATTAATTAAAAGTGTTAAATTTATATCTGCATTTTCATCTAAATAGAATTTTAATAAGATACCTTTTTCGATTAATGAATCAGAATTATATAATGGATTATATTGGCTTAAAAACCATCTTAATGTCCTTTCAGTTTGATTTATATTAAAAATAATTATTGTGTAATTATTAATGTAATTTAAAATATCATTTAATTTTAGAATATCTGTGTTATTGTAATAAGTTATGTTGAGGAGAAAAACAGTCTCATTATATAGATGGTAAATATTTAATGATTCTGTTAAGTTTGTTTCTGTAGCCATAACAGTTTTCAAACCAGTACTTTGCATATTAAACGCAGCTAAGACTAAAAGCGTCAAGAGAGCAATACCTTTGAGCATTAATGAATACTCTCAGCCTTAATATTTAAGCTTAAAGGCAATATCTTTGAAGCAAAAAGAATTATCTCTTTCTTCTAAATATAAACAATATTGATATAATTATTATCAAAGTTGCAACTAATATTAATAATATTATACTCAGATAATTAATTCCTGAATTTGCCTTTAAGACTATGGGTTTTTCTAACTGGAGCTTTAACGGATTGTCACTCACATTAATGCTTCCAGTCCATCTTTTGAATTCATAAATGAACAAGCCAGGTTTTGCATTTAGCTCTAATTTCGTACTTTTAGGCAAGTATAACGTGACGCTGCTTCCTTGATCTATTGAGCCCGTCTTTGAGTCATACTTATATTCTATAATCAGGTTTTCAGAATTATTTATAGTTACAGATAAATAGAATACTGCAATTTGAGTTATGCTACCGTTGACGGTTATCGATATTGAAGGAGAATTTCCATTATAAGCGCCACTCCAATACATGAACTTCCATCCTTCATTAGCAACAGCTTGCAAGTTTATAGTCGAGCTTGCATTATACCAACCGCTGTTTAAATTAATACTTCCTCCTTCTTGTGGTTCAGCTTTTATCGTAACATAGTATTGATGATAATACCTAATAGTCTTAGAAATAGAACTATTCACAATTAAACTTTGAACATCGAAAGTAATCCATCTTTCTTTATCGCCAGAATAAACAATATTATCATATCGCAAAGTAGATTTGAAATCAGCCCAATCTTGTAATGGTAAGGTTGAATTTGTTAAAATGCCGAATTTTGAATAAGCGACCTTAGGAGATATGCTTCCTCCTCCAATCGTATCAAGCTTTATATTTATCAAGAATTGCCTCCAATAAGCTATATTCAGTACTTTACTGCTATCAACGATAATGCTTGTTTGATTATTAGTAGCCCATCTTTCAACATTACTTATGCTCAATTCTTTAGTTATATTTAAATAACTATTTGCATCTACGAAGCCAATGAAGGGTAATTTCGCTTCAGTTTTGTTACCAAGATATAGGTATTGTAAAGTTATATCAAGAGATTGAGTTGAATCATTCATTACCTTATAATTAATACTAATACGGTATTGCAGATAGTATATAAAATTCAAAGTCATTGAGGAATTGATGGTAAAGCTAGTTTTAGGTGTTATCCATCTTTGATTTTCATCCGATCCTTCTAGTAATAAAGGTATTTTCAGAACGGTATTTGCATCAATCCATTCGCTACTTGGCATTACCTTTGAAAGCTTTACACCGAATTGATAGAAATTCACATTTGGGCTTGCATAATTTCCTTCACCTATTACATTAAAAGAGAAAGTTACGTAGTATTGTTGATAATAAACATATCTTATTGTAATCGGCTCATTAGCAATGCCTTTAGTTTGATTATTAGTAATCCATCTCATATTTTGTGTTGAACCACCTAAGATTTCTGTAACACTCCATTGTGAACCTTTGTCTACTAAGTATGTTGTAGGTGTAGTCGTTAAAGTTGTTTGATAAGGTATACCATTAAAATAATAACTGAATGTTGGAGGTTGATATCCCGAGCCTGATTTTACTGTATAACTTAAAGTCATTGTAACATAAGGAGATGGTTGAGAAGAGATTGAGACTCTGCCAATATACGTACTCCAATGATTAACATTGTCCATATATTCTCCTGCAACCCAAACTTTAGTCCTATCAACAGGATCTACAGAGGCTCCGAAATAATCTCCATATCTATTTCTTGTCTCATATGATTCGCCTGCTTTAAGTTGAACTGGACTTAGCCAACTATTGCTTTGTCCACTCAAAACAGCTGTTACATTAAGGCTTGCGTAATCATTGCTTGATGAATATCCATAAACAATTATTACATTGCTGTTTGAATCTAAACTCAATGCTGGGTAGAATAAATACTTTTGCGCTACAGATATTGTAGTATCACTTGCGATGCTGTTAGTAGTAGTATTAATAGATATTAATCTAATACAATCTCTTTGAGTAAAATCATTTTGGGGATTGCATCTTTCATGAGTTGTGAACCATACTTTATTTTGATACCAAGTTGCATCTAAAACCCTTGCATCATCAGTATTAATAGGTACTGCAGTTCCTTTTTGCGGTGCATTTAAAGGGCTTGCAATGTATCTTATGCTCAAATAGTAAATGGATATTTGAACATTGTTATTACTAGGATTCCCATTGACTACAAAATAAACAACTGTACTCGTATCTCCAGAACCAGTGCTGACCATATAAAGAGTATTTGTGCTTTCTAAACTCTTAGCTGGGTATATAGAAAAATAATCACTATATGTTGTGGTATACATGCTAGGTGTTGAATAACCGTTAATCAGTTGATTTTTATCTAATACCCAAAGTCTTACCCAAAGATAAGAAGGGTTGGAAATGAAGCAATTATCAAAAATATTTGAAGTTATTGCAATTTTGTCGCTACTCATTCCTAAAATTGGATAATCTGTGCATCTTCCTTGCTCATTAGTTAAAGAATAAATATACCAATCTCCTGTAGGATCGCTTGTTTTAGAAACTGCTAATTTAATGATTCCTGCATTGAAATCGCTTGAAATAGCAAAAAATCTTTGAGTTTCAATATCGAAGAATATTCTAGGATCTCCTACGTTATCTGAAGTAGGAAAATTGAAGAACTGATAAAGAGTTTTCTGTTGCAATAAATTACCATTCTTATCGAATATTGTAATTTTGCGATTGACTATTTCCACTACATGATTAGGACCTATAGCTATTTGCACATCAGGAGGATAACCGTTTGATTCACTATCACCCTTAAAACTGAACTCGAGATTTAATTGACTAGCCTGTTGCTGTTGCTGATTCTCAATGTCGTACTGCGTAATTTGTTTAGCATTTTCAAATTGTTCTGATTTTGTAATCGGAAAACTAGGAATTAAATGTCGTATATTTAATTTCATGTCTTGTCCAGTTACACTTGCAGCCGCTGCATTTGTTGTATCTAAATATGATATAGTGATTAGTAACATCAATAGCGTTAAGACAAACGAGAGATATCTCATGAGTAAAATAAAAAGTTTTGTATTAAAAACTTAGCTGATTGGATTTCAAAAATATGAATAATTTAAAATTGAGTAATGATGTTCTTAATAAAGATAATATATTTAAGTTTAAAATAGATCGGTTATAAGCGAGCTTCAGAATAACATAAATGGAGTTGCAACATAGAGGTTATTTTTTGTTCCTTTTTAATCTGTATTTTATTTCTCTTATCATGTCACAATATTCTTTTTTTAAATTACGTTTAACTCGCAAGCTATTGGCTATACAATGTTATCGATAGTCCTCATATCAATTTTTTTACGGTGGGAATTACGCTTGTAGTACGATTAGTTTATTATTTAATGTGATCATTTAGCATGAATCTTAAGTATCAATCTCTTCTTGATATTGAAATGAGCTCTAGCTGTGGTACTTTTAAAGTCGGCTTAACTACTGTTAATTCATGAAGAAGACTGGTCTAGTTTCTAAAAAACGATTAAAGTTTAACTTGAATAACAAACAATACGGTAGCTAAGACTTCTAAGTTAACTTTACTGTAACAATGCTCCATTTCTTAGATGAGAACCTCACAAACCTAGGATAATCACGGTCGTTGCGGTCTTACTAACAGCATTATTTTTATGTTTCATAGAAAAGAAGCTTACAATCATCTTTTTAATTTTGAAGGCCACCAATTCCATTTCTTAGCTATTAGCATTATTGATGGTACGAAGAATGGAACTATTATGAAAGAATCGAATAATACTGATAAACCTATTGCGAATCCTATTTCATTTAGCAAAGGAAAGTCAGGAATTAATAGCAATAAGAAAGTTATACCTAGAAGCAATCCCAAAATCATAATAGATGTTCCTGTTTTCTCTAAAGCTATTTTTATTGCTTCTTCGTCACTTTTACCTTTCAAAACTTCTTCTCTAACCCTTGTTAATAGAAATATATCATAATCTACGCCCACACCTAGCATTGTAACGACTAGAAATAGAGGCACAGCATTTATAATGGGCAAATTAAATGACAAACTATATGCTATGTATAAAAGAGCTAATGACCATGCTACGCTTGATAAAATTGTCAATATGAGCCTAATGGGTATTAACACCGAGATCAGTTGTAAAAATAACAAAATTCCTATAACTAAAATTAAACCCAAAAGTATGATCGGCGTAACCCCATCAGTTACAGTCTTTGAATCATAGGACATTTGGGTTACGCCATCTATATAGACCTTGAATTCTTTGTTCGATGGTATGGCAGACCTAATTTCTTGAAGAACTTTGATAGCATCTAAGCTAAAAGGTTGTTTATTTATGACGACTTCTATTAAAACACCGTTATTCGAGGTTCCTATGAATCTTTCTATTGAAGGTAAAAATATTTTCTTAATCGTTTCATTTGAAAATACATTATTTAAGTCAATTTTTTCTCCAAAAGGTCTATCAAGAGTATAGACATATTTAACATCTTTTATCTTCGAAATATTATCTGCGATGGAAGAAATATAATTTAAATAAGTAGAGTTTAGATTTTCATCAATTAAGACTTTACCATTTCCTTCTACATATATGTATATAGGGCTTATTGAAGAACCTATAGTTGAGTAAAACAACAATGTGCCTTTTTGAACTTCGCTAGGAGGCATGAGAGGAGGAACATCGAGAACAGTTGTTATATTTGATACGAATAGTAATGAAACAAGAGTTATTGCAGTAAGTAAAAGCACTATCTCATTCTTGTGCTTCAAGTTAAACTCATACACTTTTGAAAGCTTTATTTCATAACCTTTCGTTCTTTTCGGCCAAAACACTTTATCGCCTAGCGCATATAACAAAGAAGGAAAGAATAGCAAGCAAGTTATCATTGTGGATGCTACTGCAATCACATTAGCTATTGCAGTATCACCGAATAAAGGTACGTTCATTAAAGAGAGTATAACATATGAAAAGAATACAGCTAACGAACTAGTTATTACCCCTCTCGAGCTCCAATAAGTCACGGTTACTAAAGCTTCATCTTTACTCTTTCCTTCATTTCTTTCTAATTGATACCTTCTAAGAAGATAAACAGAATAATCGCTGCATAACCCTAGCGTGAGGACTAATACTATTGAGGGTGAAACGAAGCTTATATTTCTATTGAGCCAAATTCCTAGAACTATGTAATTAAGAGCAAATGCGGTAACGATGACGATAGTGAAAAGTGCTAAAACTACTGCTCCTGCAACGAAAGATCTAAAATAAAGCGAAACTATTAAGAAGGTTATAACCAAACCTAAAGGTATAATCGTATATAAAGCATTCTCCGCTCCTATTTTTATTTCATGTGATAATAATGAAATTCCAGTGATGTAAATTTCTGCATTATTAATCTTAGTATCTTTCTTAATTTTATCGAAAACTTTAAGATCTTTTTCAACTTCTACATCGCTAGGATAGTGATTTGAAAAAACTATTATGAGAAAAATACCATGAGTTTCGTCAATGAAAATTGACTTTATATCATCCTTAAGAATAATTGGAAAATCTTTTAGATCGTTATTAATTATTATATCTCTTATAGTATTATTCAAATTATTATTATTTATTATTTTAATTAAAAATTTTATGAAGGTTAAGTTATTAAAATAAAAATAAGGATTATATTTTATATTATTGAATATATTTTTTGCTATAAAAGTAGCTGTTATATTTTTAGCTATAAATTCATTAAATGTATTTTGATTGATTATTTCATTTATTAATTGTATAATTATACTTTGATTATTCACTTCTTTAATTATAATG
>Ga0101942_100313_pt1 | contig 22897 bp, 22 predicted proteins | sample DewCreD2012metaG_4_FD_75243 | JGI IMG/M metagenome (GOLD analysis project Ga0101942, IMG submission 75243) | Hot spring sediment bacterial and archeal communities from British Columbia, Canada, to study Microbial Dark Matter (Phase II) - Dewar... ...
CAAATATATATTATTTAATAATAGATTCTAATATATTTTTTAAAATGATTGCATTATTATGTTCCCTATCTTTTGCTGAATATAATTCTTCCCATTTTGAAGGATCGTGAGCAAACCATTTCCTGAGCTCATCGCTAGGTGCAATTTCTTTCATCCATAAGTCTATTTTAGCTTCTTCTTTCTTCAATCCTCTAGGCCATAAGCGGTCTACAAGAATTCTGAATCCATCGCTTTCTTCATATTCATCATAAATCCTTTTGACTTTTATTGAAATATCCATAATATTATTAAGCATTCCAAACTAATTAACTATATGCTTTATCTTTTCTTTTACAATTTCTGCTATTTTTGAAGAATCAGCTTTACCTCTTAATTTACTCATTACAATTTTCATCGCAAGTTCAAACATTCTATCTTTATTCTCTTTTAGTTTGTCGACATTCTCAGATATCATCACCTCAATAGCTTTTTCAAGCTCTTCAGTTGATATCAATTTAAGGCCTAATTTTTCTATCAATTCACCAAGACTCATCGAAGGAGATTTTACCCATTCAGTAAATATTAATTCTATCGATTCTTTAGCTATTTTGCCTTCTTTAATAGCTAAGAAAACCTCCCAAAAATGCCTCTCTGTTAAATTTTCAATATTCAAGCCAGATCTCTTCAAATATTTCAAAGTTTGTGTTAAAGTGGTAGCTGCTATTGTTGGTTTGATTCCTATTGATACTATCTTCTCGAATAATTGCTCAGATTGTGAATCAATTAACTCAAGAGCGAGTTGTGGGCTTAAATTATACTTAGTTTGGAGTTCAGCAATTCTATCTTCTATCTTTAGAGGAAGATTAGATCTCACTTTCTCTATTAAACTATTCGTTATGACTAAAGGAGGGATGTCTGTTTCAACATACATCCTTGCAGAACCTGGTCTTATCCTTGCAAATCTTGTTGTTCCGTCTGGCATTGCATTCCTGGTTTCTTCAGGTACTTTAATGAATGCGATGTTTATCCTTTCAATTATAACATCGATAGCTTTATCACATTCTTTTATTTCGCCCATAACTATTATGAAGGCGTCTTCTTCTGTTAGATTTAGACGTTCGTATATCGATTTAACTTCAAAATCAGTAATACCATAAGCTGGCAATTCATCGCTATGAATTATACCTTCAAGCTTTGTCCAAGCTCTAACATAATCAGCTAACTCACTTGCGAATCTTCTATTTGGTTGAACTTCAAATTTCAGCAAACCTTTCATTTTCCTCAAAGGCAATGCCAATATTACTTCGCCTGCTTCTAAATGCTTCCTTACTAAATTACTACGAGTATTTTTGAATAAATCCGTTATATCATAAACTTTCTTCTCAGGCTTAGGAACATTCTTTGAAATCAAGAATTCCTTTAGTTCAATTAATTTGAGCTGTCTCATCACTTCATATTCGATGACTTTAGGTATCATGCTCAATTCTTGAATTCCTTTTATCTCAGTCTTAGCTCCTTTGGAAATTGAAAGATTTATATCTTGTCTAATGCTACCTAAGCTTCTTCTAGCCTTTCCTGTGCTATATACGAGCATTCCTATTTTATATGCTACTCTTCTTGCTTGTTCTGGATCTTTAATTTGAGGAGCTGTAGCTATTTCTATAAGAGGAATTCCTTGTCTATCTAATCTATAAACAATCATATTCGCATCCTCTTTGATTTTTCTACATGAATCTTCTTCAAGCGTTATTGTTTGAATATCTATTTTTTCTTCATCATCCATTATGTATCCTCCAAGAGCTACAATTGCTGTTCTTTGAAATCCTGTTGTATTGCTTCCATCTATTACTTCTTTCCTCATCACATGAACTTCATCTACTATTTTGCTATTCATTAGTAATGCAGAGGCTATTGCTACTTCTACTGCTTCTTGATTTATAGGATGAGGAGGCTCTTCATCAAGTTCAACCAAGCAAGAAGTGTTGGGAGTTATTTGATAAACATAAGTCCTATTACGTGAAAATTCCATAAGTGCAGCAGGATCATATTCACCTAGCTCACTTTTAGTAGGTCTGAGCTTTCTTGAAAATTCACCTATTGCTTCATCTTCGAGCATATTCTTGCATGAACAAAATAACTTATAGCGAGTTTCAAGTTGTTGATGAACTTCTAAGCCTACTTTTAAGCCCAATTCAGCGTAATTTATTTTCATATGCTGGAATATTCATTCAAGAATAAAAATTATTCAATTTAAGCTTAATAGTAATTCTTTTAGAACTACATAACATTTATTCAAATCTTCAATAAGTACATGCTCATCATATACATGAGCTTGTCCAAGCTTTCCAGGACCATAAATTATAACAGGTATTCCTTTTTCTCTAAAATATCTTCCATCCGTAGCTCCTGTTATTATCATTTCCATGGCTTTTGTAGCTAGTTTTTTCTCGATTACCATCTTCAATTTTTGAACATATTCATTGTTAGGTGAAGTATAATTTGGATTAGATTTCTGAATTATTTCAACAGAACTGTTATTAACGAAAGACTTTGCTTTTTCATAAGCTTCGTCGAAAGTTATGCCAGGAGGGATTCGCATATCTACTTCTGCTTCGCAATAATCTGCTACTACGTTAACTTTGACCCCTCCTTTTATCAAACCAATGTTGAAAGATATTGTTTTAACTTCTTTTAATTCTTTTCCAAGTTCTTCCTTTAGTCTAATTATTGTATTTTCCAAAATTTGTCTCAGCTCTTGAGGAATGTTGAGCTCAAGCTTTGAAATATTGCTTAAATTCAACAAATCTTTTATTAACAATTCTATTGCATTCAAACCCATGGAAGGTATACTACCATGAGCTGGGATTCCTTTTGCTTTTAATCTTAATTGTAAAAGACCTTTTTCACCTACTATGATAGAACTCGGACCAGACGGTTCCGTTATTAGAACCAAATCTGGATTGTATTCTTGTGAAATGAATCTTGAACAATTAAAACCCCCAGTTTCTTCATCGGAAACGCCTGTGAATATTAACTTGTAGTTTATTTTATCTGCTAAATCTCTTAATAATATCATCGCAAGAGCAACACCGCTTTTCATATCACTTGCTCCTCTCCCAAATATCTTTCCTTCAACTATTTCCCCTCCAAAAGGCTTTCTCTTCCAAGAATTCTCATCTCCAGTAGGAACGACATCAAAGTGACCATTGATCAAAACTGTTTTCTTTCCATTTCCGATCTCAGCAATCACTGTAGGCCATCCTTTTTGATATTCTTTTATTCTTGTTTCTATACCATTCTCTCTAAACCAATCTTTTATATAAGCTGCAATGCTTCTCATGCTTTCCTCGCTTGTCGGAGGATTTATCGAGGGAAATTGAATTAACTTTGAAGTAAGACTGGATATTTCTTCCATATGATTAAATTCGATTTTTACTTAAATTTCTAGAAGAAAAAATAGGTTATGGAAAGATTAAAAGGTTCTATAGTGCCTCTTATAACTCCGTATAATGAGGAATTGAAAATAGATATACCTACATTTAGAAAATTGATACAATGGCAAATAGAAAACAAAAGTCATGGAATTTCTATTGCAGGTAGTACTGGCGAAATGACTTTGTTAAGCCAAGAAGAAAAAGAGAAATTGTTTGAAATAGCTGTCCAAGAAGCTTCAGGAAAAGTACCTGTAGTTGCGAGCACGGGATCTTCAAATCTTCAGGAAACTATTAATTTGAGCAAGAAAGCAGAGAAGATAGGATGCGATGCATTGCTCGTTGCTATACCTTATTATTCAAGGCCTAATCAAGAAGGAATTTTTGAATATTTCAAAAAGGTAGCAGAAAGCGTTTCTTTGCCTATTATAATTTATAACATACCTGCGAGGACAGGAACTAATATTGAACCTAAGACTTTAAAGAAATTAAAAGAAAGTTGCAAAAACATAGTTGGAGTTAAAGAAGCGAATACGAATTTCGATCAAATGAGTAAAGATATTTACGAATGTGGCGAAGACTTCCTAGTTTATTCAGGCATTGAGACTCTTTGCTATCCTTTACTTGCAATTGGTGGTTCAGGATATTTCAGCGCAACTGCTAACTTGCTACCAAGAGAATTAGCTGAATTATATGAATTAGTAAAACAAGGAAAGTATGAAGAAGCTAAAAAATTACACTACAGACTATTACCTATAAATGAGGCTTTATTCATGGATACGAATCCTATACCTCTAAAAACAGCTATGGGAATACTAGGCATGATAAAGCCTTATTTTAGACCTCCGCTAGTTCCTTTATCTGATGAAAAGAAAAGAAAACTTATCGAAGTTTTAAGATTATTTTTTAAGATATGAAAATTGCAAGATTGAAAATTAATGATAAAATATATAGTGGATTTATTGAAGAAGAATATTTAATAACAAAAGAAGGTGCGATTAAAATAGAAAACGTTAAATGGCTTCCTCCTTGTGAACCTAGTAAGATAATAGGGCTTGCTTTGAATTTTAAGGAACATGCAGAAGAACTAGGTTTAAGCATGACTGAAGACCCAATCATATTTCTTAAGCCTAACAATACGCTCATAGGTCATTTAGAAAACATAATTTATCCTAAAGGAGCAAAATTCGTTCATTATGAAGGAGAACTTGCTGTAGTTATTGGTTCTAAATGTAAATACGTAAAAGAAAACGAAGCATTGAATTATGTTTTAGGCTATACTATTGCTAATGACGTAACCGCAAGAGATTTCATAACTAACTTCTTCAGGCCTCCAATAAAAGCAAAAGGTTTCGATACCTTTTTACCATTGGGTCCATTCATTGTAACGAGAGATGAGATTGACGATGAAACAGAATTTGAAATAACAACAAAGGTAAATGGAGATGTGAAACAAAAAGGGAATACGAAAACCTTCATACATTCAATCCCTAAAGTAATAGCATTTCTAAGTTCTTTCATGACGTTATATCCTGGAGATGTAATTTTAATGGGAACGCCGAGAGGTATATCTCCTTTGAAAGCTAATGATTTAATAGAGATAACGATCGACAAGATAGGGACGCTGGCTAATAGAATAGTAGAAGAAAATTAAAGCAACCTCAATTAAGTTTTATTGTGGATATTAAGGAAGCATTAAGACTAGTAATGAGAATATATCCTCAAGGTGTTACAGTAGTTACTACGAAAAAAGATAACAAACTTTTTGGTTTAACAGTTAGCGCATTTACTAGCATATCGCTTGATCCTCCTTTAGTAATGGTTTCGATTTCTAAGCAATCAAGTATACACAATATTTTGTTCGAATCTGAATTCTTCACGATTAACTTTCTTGCAGAAGATCAAAAGATTGTTTCAGACATATTTTCAGGAAGAGTTAAGGCCAAAGATAGATTTGAAGCAATTGAATATTTCTTTGATAAGACAGGATGTCCAATAATTAAAGGCGTTAGAGCCTACATCGAATGCAAAAAATATTCAATTTACGATGGTGGTGATCATTCTATATTTTTGGGAGAAGTAGTAAATGCAAAAAAACTCAACGATAAAAATCCTCTCATATATTATAATCAACAATATACCACATTGATAAGTCCTGAAAAACTTGAAATAATTGAAGATTGGTGGTTTTAATGGGTTACTTGTAAATATTTTGGTTTGATTGGTAATGAAGGTTCATTTAAAGGCATAGTTTCATTGTTTTTCAAATTTAAAACTAGAGAAGATTCTTCAAACCAGCTTGCTGGCGCAGGCATACCCCAAAATGTTTGTCTTTTAGGATCATGGAACTTCCAAATAATTGGTTCCCAATCTGGATCAGAACTCAAATAGTCTCCTGTATATAATTCAATTCTGTGACCATCAGGATCTCTTAAATAAAAGAAAAATGCATTCGTTATTCCATGTCTTCCAGGCCCTCTTTCCATGTTCTTTACGTAATCCTTTGAAGCAAGTATGTCTGCGGCATCTAATATCGCTAGCCTGTCTGGTACATAAAATGCTATATGATGAAGCCTTGGACCATATCCATTTGTCAAAGCAATGTCATGCGAAGTATGTTTTCTCCTAAGCCATGCAGCCCAAATCCTTGGAGGTTCTTCTTCTGTTTCAGTTATTTCCGTAACTACGAAACCCAATTTTTTATACCATTCAAAAGCTTTCTTCACATCATGAACATGAATGTTGAAGTGATCTATTCTCAATATTTTGGCACCTCTATATTCATGATACTTTTGTAAAGACCATTCTGCTTTTTGCATTTCACTGTAAAATTCTACAGGAAATCCTAGAGGATCTTGAATTCTTAATGCCTTGCCCAAGCCTAGTTCAAAATCTTTTTCAATCCATGTGACTTCAATATCATTCTTCAAAAAGAAGTTTTCGAGTTCATTTAAATCTTCAAAGCTTCTTACTTTGAACGCAATATGATGTGCTGCTACTTTATTAGATTTGGTTAAACATAAGGAATGATGATATCTTTCTTCATACCCCCTTAAATATATACGTTCGCTATCTTCATGTACTAGCTTAAAGCCTAAAGTATCTACATAAAAGTCATAAGTCTTGTTTAAATCCCTTACGAGCAACTCTGCATGACCAGCTCTTATAATATCGAAGCTCATTTTATATTAGCCAAGAAATCTTTTACTCTTTTCTTATATTCTTCTTTTTTAGTATACCAGTTATAAAGATTTGAAGCCATTCTAAATGGATCACCAAAAAAGAAATATTCATATAAATCTTGTCTACTTCCAAATGAGCTACCAACAAAATCCCATGCAAGCTTAAATAATTTAATTCTTTCTTCTGCATTTGCCATTTTAGCTTGATAATATTTATCGATATATTGCCTGATTTCTGAGTTCAATGCTTCAGCAGGAGGTATAGCCATTAAGCCACTTGCACTTAATTGTTTAATTGTAAGATTTAAGGTATGCGCTACGCGAGGCCAAAGATTCCTAGCTGCATGCAAAAATGCATGATCAGGAGTCATTATTCCCCATTTGTTCAACTTTGCATTAGCTTCGCTAGCAACAAGAAAAGCTCTCATGGTTTCTGTTAGCATTATTAATTCTGCTATTTTTTCTTGAACATTTGGATATTGATCGATTCCTATGGTTTCTGCAATAAGAGTAGCTAAGCCTAAGACAAATTCACATTTAGATAATTCTCTAACTAAAGATTGATGTGCCATGAATATGACTGCACTCGTTGCTTCAGCATACATGTTACATTTTTCAGGATCTTCCATTATGAATATCCTTTCCCATGGAACTAGGACATCATCGAATACAACTACTGCATCTTGTTCATCAAATCTTGAAGCTAAAGGATGATCGAAACTTGAATGATGGGCAAAGCTTTCTCTACAAATGAATTTCAAACCAGGCGTATCAACAGGAAGAGCAAAAGCCATTGCATAAGGAGCATCATCTTGACCAGATTTTAGAACTGTTGATGGAAATACTAGAATTTCATCAGCTAAAGGAAGCGTAGCAAGCATTCTTGCACCCCTTATTACAACTCCTTCAGATGTTTTTTCTACAATTCTTGCAGCAATATAAGGATCAGGGAGCTTTGAAGGACTGGTTACTGATCTATTGACTTGCGGATTTATTAATGTATGAGTTAAACAAAGATCATTTTCACGAACATATTCATAATATCTTCTAACGTTTTCTGCAAAATCAATTTTACCTTTTCCGAAGAATTCAGCTGCTGCAGCAATAGCCATTAAAGCACTATTTAAATAATCTGGCGTTCTGCCTAACAGACCAAAGCTATGATCTGCCCAAATTTTCATCATAAGAGTTCTTTTAGCAAGGTCTTCTTTTGTTTTAGGTTGTAAGAAGCTCATTCCAACCCTTTCTCCTGTAATAGGCGATACATATGTCATTACGTCTATAAGCTCAGGATCGTGTTGCAAATCATACAACATAGCAAGAGAATTAGCGATTCCTTTAAAAGCTGGATGTTTAGTTATGTTATAAGTTATCTTTTCATTGCCGTACCATACTTCCCTTTTCTTACTATCCATCTCTTCTAAAAACCTTTTACCTGTTCTAGCGCCCATTTCAACTCAACCCAAAAGTTGGAATTTTATGCGTACCCAAAGCGACTTGGATAGTTTTTATTTCCATATAGAAATCAAAGCTATATTTCCCTCCTTCTCTACCTATTCCGCTATATTTTGCTCCACCAAATGGTGTGCGAAGATCCCTTACATTATGAGAATTTATCCATACCATTCCTGCTTCAATTGCTTTTGCTAATCTATTCGCTCTTTGAATATCCTTTGTCCAAATGTATGCAGTTAAGCCATAAATTACATCATTAGCTAAAGAAATCGCTTCTTCTTCACTTTTGAATTTAACAGCGAGAAGAACTGGACCGAATATTTCTTCTTTAAATATTTTCATTTCCCTAGTTCCATCTGCAAATAATGTTGGCATGAGATAATTACCTTTTTCAAAACCTTTAGGCCTATCGCCACCATAGATCAATTTCGCTCCCTCTTTTATACCAATATCAATATAACTTTTTACCCTTTGCCAATGTTCAGGTCTTACTAAAGGCCCTAGTTCTGTTTTTTCATCAAACGGATCTCCTATTCTAATTCTCTTCACTCTTTCATATAGCATATCTACGAATTGCTCGTAAATAGATTCCTCAATCAATACTCTAGAATTTGCAGTGCATCTTTCACCGTTTAAAGAATAAGCCATATATATGACTGCATCCAATGCTTTTTTCAAATCAGCATCTGAAAATATTATTGCAGGATTCTTTCCACCTAGCTCAAAGGAAAATCTTTTAAGAGTAGAAGCACCATTTCGCATTATTTCCATTCCGGTAGATGTTTCACCAGTAAAGGAAATCAACCTAACGTCTGGATGAGCTACAAGCGAAGCTCCGCTTATCTCGCCTATTCCATGAACAATGTTGAATACTCCTGGAGGCAATCCTGCTTCTTGCATAATCTCTGCTAGTTTATTTGCACTTAATGGAGTCCATTCAGCAGGCTTTAAGACACAAGTATCTCCTGCAGCCAAACATGGAGCAATTTTCCAAGTTTCTAACATCAAAGGAGTATTCCAAGGAGTGATCAATCCTGCAACACCAATAGGAGTTCTTATGACGTAATTTATGAACTTATCATCATCCATGAATACCTCATCGCTAAGTTTTGTTATCATATCAGCAAAGAAATCAAAATTTTCAGCAGCTCTATCTATTTGAGCTCTAACTTGTGTAATGGGTATCCCACTATTCAGCGTTTCTAATCTAGTAAGTTCCTCTTTATTTTTCCTTATGAGTTTTGCTATTTCATGAAGTATTTCTGATCTTTTTGAAACACTTGTCTTACTCCATGCTTCGAAAGCTTTTTTAGCTGCTTTAACAGCTAAATCGACATCTTCTTTACATCCAACCGGAATTGTTCCAATTGTCTCATTGTTAGATGGATTTAAAAATTCGAATTTTTTGTTACTAAAGGAATCGACGAATTCTCCGTTTATGAAATGTTTTAGATGTCCATTCATTAACAATTTAATAGAATATGATTTATATTCTTTACCGCTAATCCTTTATTTTTCAATGATTATAAAATCATGATGAGTGTAAAAGAAAGAATTGCACTTTTGTTATCGATTAAAGAGAAAGGGAAATTAGTTGACTTTGATCATATCATAGAGAAAGTTTCTAGAGATGTAAAGTTCTTGGAAAAAAGAGATTTAAGCAAAGATGAAATAATTTCAAACTTGAAAATTCTAGAAGAAGAGGGCTTAATTAAAAACATAAATGGTAGATATATGGCAGAGGATAAAATTCATGAATATATTTTCAATATAATTCGTGAAAAAGAAAAGATATTAAATAGATCGTATATTTTGGTTTGGAAAGCTAAGCATTATTATCCTATTGCTGGAAATCTTATGCTTCCTTATCTAAAAGATAGACCTACAAGCGTAGTTAAAATCTTCTCAGGAAAGAACAACCCTATTGAAGAAATCGATCCTATATTTGTTAGATATGCTAAATATAAACCAAAGCCGCAGCATATAATAATAAATTCTTTAGACAAATTAATGGAATATGTTCATGATCATTGCATTGATTTCATACCTTATGTTCATAAATTAAATACAAATGAGCCAGATTTATTCGTTTTAGATTTAGATGCAGGAAAGAAAATATTCGAAAAAGAAAATGGATTTGAATTTTTGAAATTCCTAACAAAAGAACTTTATGAAATGCTGGTTGAATTTGAAATAAAACCCATTATTAAATTCAGTGGTTCAAGAGGATTTCAAATTTGGGCTAGATTCGATAATTCAAAATTCAAGACAAAAGAAGATCTATTTGCTGAATATAGAAAATTGGCGATTAAAATTCAAAATATATTCGAGAAAAGATTACAAAACAAAAGAAAAGTAATAGAAGAAAAATATCCTGAATTTAAAGATTTAAAAGAATTTACAACTTCTCAAGTTGCTCATAAAGAAGAAAGGGAAGATAAAATACTAGTTGACTGGTCCTCGATGAAACCACAAGGAGATGTAAGAGCACCATTTTCCATACATTATAAAACAGGATATGTTTCAATACCTATCAAAGTAAAAGATTTAGAGAAGTTTAAACCTGAAGATGCAGAACCGATGAAAATAATCGAAGAAATTAAAATAGGAAAATCCTTTCCTGAATTAGAAATTTCAAACCCTTCTTTCTTATTAGAAGGAATTGAAAAGTTATGAAATCATTCGAATATTAATAAAATCAAAAATAAAAGTGAAATAAAAAAATTGATATAAGTTATTTATTTAAGCCCTAAATACATTCGACCAAGTTCGCTATTCGCTATCAATTCTTTTGAAGAACCAATATAAGCTACTTTACCACTTACTAATAAGCAAGCATTATCAGCTATCTCAAGAGCCCTAAATGCATTTTGTTCAACCAATACAACTGTTATATCGAATTCTTTAACTAATTTAACTATTGTATTAAGTATTTGCTCAGCTAATAAAGGAGACAAATTCGCAGTAGGCTCATCAAAAAGCATCAATTTAGGTCTTCTTATTAGATTCATCGCTATAGCTAGCATTTGCCTTTCACCGCCACTCATGTAAAGTGCCTTATTCCTATATTTTTTACGAAGTACAGGAAATAATTCCAAAACTTCATATATCCTTTCTTTAGCTATTTTATTATCTAGTGTATAAGCAGCCATTTTTAGATTCTCTTCAATGGTTAATTCGGTGAAAACGTTATCTACTTGTGGAAGATAAGCGATTCCAATTCTTGCAGCTACATGAGGTCTAATATTTGTAATATCTTTTCCTTCGTAGAATATATGTCCTGAGAAGACGTTCGTTAAACCAAAAATCGTCTTTAAAAGAGTTGATTTACCGCTACCATTTGGACCTACGATTGCTGTTAACTTATTCTTTTCAACATTCAGACTAATATCGAATAAAATCTGTAGTTTTCCATATCCTGCATTTAAATTTTTTATTTCAAGCACGTTTTTTCCCCAGATAACTTACTATAACTTTTTCATCGTTTACTACTTCATAAGGATTTCCTTCCGCAATAATTTTGCCATTATGCATAGCATAAGCATAATCAGCATAATCAAGAGCAATATCTAACCTATGTTCAACAACTAGTAATGTCAAATTCAATTCTTTCGTTGTGTTTTTTAAAGTAGTAAAAAGTTCCTTTGCTAAAAAAGGTGCAATACCACTAGCAGGCTCATCCATAAGGATTACTCTTGCATTACACATAAGTGTTCTACCAAATTCTAAAAGCTTTAACTGACCACCGCTGAGCTTAAAACTCTCATGATTTGATAGATGGTCAAGCTTGAGCTGTTCCAATATTCTCCAAGCAGTTTCATAAGCCTCTTTTTCTCTATCTATCCAAGTAGATCTCAATGGTGCATATATGAATCGTTCTCCAGGATTATCCCTTGCGGCCACTAAAAGATTTTCTAATACAGTCAATTTTAAAAAAGGTTTAGGTATCTGAAACGTTCTAACAATACCAAGCTTAAATCTTTCATGCACTGGTAACTTTGTAATATCTTTTCCTTCATAGAAAATTGAGCCTTTATCTGGAAAGTAATAACCCGTAATTGTATTTATCAATGTAGTTTTTCCGCTTCCATTTGGGCCAATTAAAAGAGTAAACTGGCCTTTTTTTAATAAAATATTTACATCATCCAATGCATATAAGCCTCCAAAGTGTTTTTTGATTCCCTTGCATACCAAAGTAGCTTCATTCATACCTATGATGTTATTCCTACGCCTTTATAAATAAGCTTATTTGACATTCCTCAAATAATTCTACAGATTTTAAGGTTTAATATTAAATTTTTAAAATACTTATAATTTAAAAGATCATGATTTCAATAAAGATATTTTAACATAAAAAAAATAATTTAAAAATCTACTTATACTTATCTAACAATGTGACCGACTTTGTAGCGTGGATATATTTTCCTGCATCTGTCCATTGCCAATTACCGCTTATATTATCGATAACTCTTAGAACATATGCAACAGGTGCCCTATCTCCACTATCCTCGAAGGCTATAGGCCCGCTTGCACCTACATATCCTTGAGCTACATAAGGTAATATTTGCTTCACTTTATTTACATCATAACCTACGGTGAGTATAGACCAGAGTAATAACCAGAATTCATCATAAACGTTATAAGCATATGAATCAGGTTCTCTGCCTAATCTTTGTTTAACATAATTTTTTACCTTTTGTGTTATCTCGTTTTCAGCAGCAGGAGCAGTTATTGTATTTAGGAATTTTGTATCTGCACAGAATTTAGCTACATCAGGATCCTCTGTTAATTTGGCTGAATCTGCAGTACCATCTGAACCAAACCATCTCACTTGTCTTAGAAGTTGATCATACTGAGGATTCTGTACTATTGTTTTAATCAAGAGAGCAGCCTCTTCGAATGCGATAAGCTCTACACCTACTTTCTTAGGATCTCCCACTTGGTTAATTGCAGTTTGAACATATTGTACTAGAGTTGCAACCTGGGCTGTGAATTCCGTAGCTTTAGGATCATAAGGTATTAACTCACTAGTTTGACCGCCTAATGCAAGGAAATTATCTTTTACTGATTGAGCTAATCCTTTTCCATATACATCATTTCTGTGTATGATTACAACATATTGAATCCCGACTGTTTTCATCGTTACAGCTAAAGCTATACCTTGTGCAGCATCGTTAGGCGCGTTTCTAAACAAATTATCACCAGGAATCGCCAAATCTACAGCTGTTGAAGATTGGCTGAACAACAACAAACCGTTATCGTTTGCATACTTTAATATATTTCTTGCTTCTGCGCTAGATAAAGGACCTATGTAGAACTTTATTCCTTGAGCAGCTAAGGCTTGAAGTTTTTGCAAAGCAGTATTTGGATCTGTCGCTGTATCTTCAACATACACTTTTACTGTTGATGGAATTCCAGCCTTCTGTAAATATGCATTTGCTTCTTGTTGCGCTAGTTCCAGTGCTACCTGATGATTTTCTCCAAAAGTTTTAAGTTCGCCTGAAAGTGTTAATAGAGCTCCGATTTTAATTTCTGAAGGGAGAGAAATACCTACAGGCACTGTAATAGTTTGAGTAGCTCCAGGTGCTGTAACTGTTTCAGTGATACCGACTGGAGATACAGCGGGATATAAGAAATATCCCCCTGCTATTCCTATTATAAGTCCTACTATTAGCAATGCTATTCCTTTTGTAAGCCATGTTGAAGTTTGTGCCATGGATAAAAAAGTTTATATATATATTTAAATTTTTTTTATAATCATGATTGATCCTTTGATTCAAACATCGATATATGTTTCGCTCATAACTATATTTGCCTCAATGGGTTTGACTTTAACATACCTAACTACTAAAGTCCCAAACTTTTCACAGGGGAGTTTTTTAACTCTAGGAGCATATGTAGGAGTTTATGCCCAAGAGGTTTTAGATAAGAGCCCTTTATATTTTTTACCCATATCTTTTTTGTTGGTAGGTCTTTATTCTTTTGGTTTTTATAAATTGGTTATAAAGCCTTTATTAAAACGTGGTGCAAACATAGTCTTACTAATGATTGCAACATTAACATTGAATATTTTTTCATTCAGCTTTATTAATATAATGGCAAGTTATTTGTCACAAAAATTTAAAATATCTGTAACTTATGTAACGTTTAAAAAAACTGATTTCTTATTATTAGGTTTTCCATTTTCTTTTCTAGCTATACTTTTAACGACTATAACTTTTATCGTTGTACTTTATTTCATGTTGACTAAGACTAAATTCGGCATAGCGATGAGAGCTGCTATAGAAAATGCTTCTTTAGCTTCAGTAGTAGGTATAAATATAGATAGAGTGTATTCTTTTGCATGGTTTTTAAGTGGTGCATTATCTGGCATTGCAGGTATATTTTATGGTTATTATCAATCAATAGATACAGCTGCAGGGGATAAATTCTTGCCTATCATATTCGCAACAACTATACTAGGAGGAGTGAATAGCTTATTTGGAACAATTCCTGCAGGTTTAATTATAGGATTTTCAATGATATGGTTAACCTATTCTCTTGCTAGATACGTTTCCCTAATATTCCTTCCATTACAATTTATTATACCCTTGATTATAATGAGTATTGTTTTAATAGTATTCCCAAATGGATTAGGAGGGATTTCACAGCTGATCAGAACAAACCTATTTAAAAAGCAATGGTAGATTCTAGTTTCTTTATAATAATAAGAGATATCATTCCTTGGGTTGCTATTTATTTTATAATTAACTTAAGTTTAAATTTGGAATTTGGATATTTAGGTTTGCCTAATTTTGGAAAATTACTAGCTGTAGCTGGAGGCGCATTTGTTATTGGTAGCGTTCCTGGATTAATCTTAGCTTATTTATTAGATATCTATGCTAAAGGCTTAGATTATTACGAGGATAATAATTACGTTGTTTACACAATATTTAATGAATTTTTGAAATCTAATCCCATGTTGTCTATCTCTTTGTTAGTGCTATCTTTAATTTTAGCCATACTAGCAGGTGCAGGATTAGGTTTCATTAGCAGCTATCCCGCATTAAGATTAAAAGAAGATTATTTAGGAATGACTTTATTAGCCTTTGCAGAAATCATAGTTGCGATAGGCATAAATTATAAATACCCTGTTAATGGAACAATTGGTGTCACAGTACCTGATTTCTTCGCATGGATAAATGATGCAAATTTAAGACAATTAGTTGTTGTAGGTATAACATCTTTTATTGCATTAGTTATATTTTTGATAGTTAATAGATTTGTAAATTCTCCATTAGGAAGAGTCTTGAGAGCGATTCGGGATAATGAAATTTTAGCTCAAACATATGGTAAAGATTTAGTAAAGTATCGAAGAAATGTTCTTATATTTGCAGGCGCATTGGCAGGACTGGCAGGTGGATTATTCGCTATATATGTTTCTTCAGTATTAGCAGTAGGATACACTAGGCTAAACTTTACATTCATTCCTTGGGTTATGGTTGTAGTTGGGGGTTTAGCTAACAATATTGGAATTTTTGTAGGAACAACTGTTTTTATGGTAGCTTTAAGATTAACAGACATTTATAAAAGTTATATTGCTTCCTATTTACCTTTCGATGTTACATGGTTTACGCCGTTATTATTAAGCATCATCTTAACGTTTATGCTAATATTTAGACCTTCAGGTTTAATCCCTGAAAGACCAACAAGAACATTATCTGAAAAAGAAATAGTTAGAATTCTTAACAGTCTAAAAAATAAACAATAAATTCTAAAATAAAGAATATTAAAATAAATTTTAAAATTTAATCAAAAAAATTTTATTCGTATAAAATTTAATGTTTTATTATTTTATTTAATATATTTTCTATATCTATTATAAATAATAGCGTGCCCAATATTGTAAAAACAATTGAAGATATAATACCTAATAATAAAGGTTCAAATCTAAAATGTTTGCCTATCGTTATTATTCCATAAACTTCTAGAGGTATTTCAAATCCGCTTTTAATTATTTTAGCAGAGAATGTAATAGGAAGCATCTTGGACAATGAGGCTTTAGAAGTCTCTCCAATTAAAAAGAAATAATCATCGAAAGGAAAAAAAGACAAAATTGCAGTTATGAATAAGCCTATGAGAAATGGTCTTTTGCTGACATATTTCATAAAAAATTTTACATTTTTATTTTGCTTAAGTGGTCTTCTCAAACCAACTCCAATAGCGAACATTATAGTTTTTGCTAACGTAGCTCCTAATGCTGAAATGATAATTCCTTCAATTATTGCTTCTATGCTGGCTCCATGCCTTAGTATAATTGTTGAAGTTATGATAGTATAAGGCGCACCAAAAAAAGGAGTTGTGTTGGTTAAAAACGATACTATAAAAAATAAAAATTAATTCTCTTATTTCCACATACTAATCTTTCTTCTTTAGTAATATATAATAAATTAAAAATGGAATCAAAGTCCAAGCTATGCCTGTTATGGTTATATTAAGAAGAGTTACTCCGAAATCTGCTGGATTAAAGGGAATACTGCCTAAAGTTACTAATTTACCTGTCACATATATACTCAATAAAGCATAGAATGAAATAGGATTTACGAAATAGGATTGAATTAACAAAGATATGAAATCTTTTGAGAAAGGCTGAATACCAAACGCAAAAGATATTATGAAGATGATGGTATTCCAAAATAATCCAAATACTATCCAAATAACTATTGATATAGCTAACAAAGAGCCTGTAGACTTCAATAAATGAGATAATGTCATAGATATGCCCAGTAATGCTGCAGCACCTACTAGCAAACCTATTACGCTATCGATAAAGAAACTAAGCGGGAATGTTTGGTTTACTCTTATGTAAAGTAATAATTCCTGGAAGCCTAAAGATAAAACTATAGCAACAAATGTCATCAATAGAATAGAAATGTATCTCGATAGACCAAGCATAGTTCTAGTGATTGGTAAAGATAAAATGAAATCTAGAACACCATTAATTTTATCTTTTCCATATAAGTTGTAAGCTGCAAGAATTACGAGAAGAGGAATTAAAAGACTCAAAATTCCTGCTATAGCTCCTGCAGATATCGCAATCACATCTAATGAATTTTGATTTTGATTATTTCCAAAAATAGCTCCATTAGCTAGTATTTTGCTTCCTTTTCTAAGTTGGATTTCTAAAATGCTATTCTTAGACAATTGAGGACCTATTTTAAATTTCCCAACATAGTCATTCAAAGTACCAATCTTAACGTAATCTGAACCATGTGAAGATGCATAAACATCGATATCGCTAGGTTTTGATCCATTTTCATCTACGTAGAATATTAGAATGTTATATCTTGAAGAATTGCTCGAGTCTAATATTCGATTTATTGGGCTAAACAATAATACTTTTTGAGTATTTACAACTTCAATCGGTATATTTTGACTTGTACTAAAGCCACCTAAATTAAATTGAACCCTAATATACTTAGCTTGAGGATTGTTTGGAATGGTTATAGACGCGAAGCCTGAAGAGTTAGTTGTTAGTTGTTGAGAAAATAGATTATTAGCATTTGTACTGCTCGGCTCATCAGTAAATAATTCTATTTTAACAACGGCGCCTTGCAAAGGATCTCCGAAAGCGTTGAACGCATATCCTAGAAAAGCGTAATTTAAATCTTTTTGATAAATTGCATAAGATAAATGTAATGAATATATAGCAGGATTTGGAGATGTTATGAAGGCAAGTATAGAAGAACCCAAAAGAGTTATTATAATGGTAATGATTATCATTGTTTTACTTCTAAGAGCTCTCTTGAAATCGTAGAAAAATTGATTTAAAATATATCTATTTAACATTTTTCTCGCCTACTAATGATAAGAAGTATTCTTCTAAACCTGTTTTTTGATAATTGAAAGATTCAATGAGATATCCCATTTTGCTCAATTCTAAGTTTACTTCAGCAGGTTCTCCTCTGAAATTACTCAAGATTATTGTATTATTTTCTATTCTGACTTCTCCATAGCTCTTCAAAACATCAACGAGCTTTTCGTCAACGTTCTTAATCACGAGTTTTAGCGTTTTTGTACCAATGTTCGCTAATTCTGAAGCATTAATATTTTTTATTATAGCACCTTTATGAATTATTACAATTCTATCAGCTAGATTTTCTACTTCTGAGAGAATGTGCGAAGAAAATAGAATGGCTTTACCTTTTTTCTTGAATTCATGAGCAATATTTCTGAAGAAGTTAATCCCTGAAGGATCAAGCCCGTTTAAAACTTCATCGAAAAGATAATTAGAAGGATCAGCTATCATTGAAGCTGCTAAAGCAAATCTTTTACGCATACCTTGGGAAAAAGTTCCTAATTTCCTATTTTCCAAACCAGCTAAACCTACTTCTTTCAATAATTCCAATGCTCTTTTCTCAGCAGCTGTACCAGTTATGTTATGAAAGCCAGCAATATATTTCAAAAGATTTAAAGCTCTTGCAGTGGGATCAAATATTGGTAGCTCAGGTAACCATCCTACTCTTCTGGAGGCTTCAACTTTTTCTCTTAATATATCATATCCATCAACATAAACCGTACCTGAATTAGGGGTTAAAACGCCGCATGATATCTTTATCGTTGTGGTCTTTCCTGCACCATTTAAACCAACAAACCCAACAATCTCTCCATTGTTAACTTGAAAACTCACATTGTTAACTGCTATAACTTTTCGTCCATATATTTTAGTTATTCCTCTAATGTCTAGCATTAATATATTTTAGCAGAGTTAATATAAAACATTTCAAAAATTGCTTTAATTCCGTCAATAATGAATTCGATTGCTATAGCTGCTGTGAATATAGCCATTATTTTTGTTATCACTAAGGAACCAAGTCTTCCTAGCGATTTATAAATAGTATTGATGAACTTGAAAACAACCGCAGTAAATATTATTGCGATCAAAGCAGAAAGCAATCCTATTAAAAAACCATATTTCTGTAGAGATAACATTAAAATCGTTATTGAACCAGGACCAACAAGGAGAGGAAATGCTAATGGGACCGCACCTACTTCGATTCCTTTAGCAACTTCAAATCCTTTCAATAGAAATTCTAAGGAAAGTATTAAAAGTAAAAGTCCTCCTGCAATGCTGAAGTGTGCTAAAGATATTGAGAAAAGATTGAGAAGTTGTTGACCTGCAAGTGCAAAGACTATCAATATAGCTGAAGCTGTATAAAGCGTAGTATTTAAAATTCTTTTTTGTTCTTCAACGGGCATTTCAGCTGTAAGAGAAATTATAATAGGTATTAAACCAACAGGATCCATCACTACTATTAAAGCAATCGTTGCTCTAAGAAGTTCTTCCAGCATTTATTAGTTTTCTAAAATATACTTATAAAGCTTATGCGACAAAATAAATCGTGTCCACATTAAAGCATATAATAAACTATTTCATAGAAGGAACGAGACCTATAAGGGTACTCGAAGGTATTTTACTAGTTTCTTCAATGTTAGTATTTTCATCATTCATATTTTTCTATGAATTGAAAGGCTTGATAATTCTTCTTAACATACCTTTAGCTTTAGTATCAATATTTGCATCTATTCATTTGAAAGGTTGTAGAGGATTCTATGAAATGTATCTTTATGAATACGAAACTATAAAAGGAAAAGAAGATTTGTTTCATAGATTCATGATATTTGTAATACATATTTTCGAAATTTATTTATTAATATTTGCTTCATTTTTATTTTTATTTCTTACGATTAATTATCTTGGCTATAATTTAATATCAAATATAAAATTAATTGCAGGTATAACAGCAATAGCTTATGCCTTTATATCTTTTCTAGGTCACAATACAAGATTAATATTATATAGGAAAATAAAGAATAACACAATACAAAATAACATCAGCGAAATAAATAATTAAAAAGATATTCTTGCTTCAAACTTCCATTCATCTTTATTTTTCATTTTTTCAAGAAACTTCGTTATTAATGGATCTGGAATCTTTCTCATGAATGCTAGTATATGTTTACATAGTATGAAATCACTCTTTGAGATATTATTTATCCAATCTTGACATTCATGCTTTATTATCTTATTTTTAAAGTTTATTTCAATGAAGTATCCAGAAACCCAGCCACGCAATTCTTCATCGCTAATCCCAGCTATACTAATTTCTTTTTCATCTATAGCCATTGCTCTTTCATATCTTGATTCAGTAGTTAAAGACTTTAATTCTTCAATGCTATTATCCTTCTTCTCTACGAAGCTAAGCAAGCCGTGATACTCCATTTTTAGAGAGGCCTTTAGCTTCGTTAGCATTTCTTCATGTTCTTTTTTACTCATTCCAAGTTTTTTCAGAAGTTGTATAGCATTAGTTACTGCAAAAGCTCGGTAATGGTTGTTAAAATATACATAAGTTTCTTTTGACTTCTTGCTCACTTCGAAGATCTTTGAAGACCATTCATCGATCTCCTCATCGCTATATAAGTAATTATACCAAATGCTCTTGCCTCTTCCATGAAATCTAAAAACTGAAATTTGAGATGTTATTTGTATGACTTTTGGCAAAATAGGTTCATCTACTATTGTATAAGCGACATTATGTTTCTCAAGAATTTTAAATGTGCTATCTTCAAGCCATCTTACATTTCTAAATTCGATGGCCCAATTATAACTATTGTCTAAATTTGATAAAAAAGTCAGAAATCTATCTAAATACTTATCTTTATTGAATGAAGGAGGGAGCTGTATAAGCAAAACCCCTAATTTATTTTTCAAAGGTTCAATTAATTCTAGAAATCTATTCAATTCTATTAAAGAATGAGCACTTAATTTTTCTTCATGAGTTATTACTTTAGGTATTTTCAAAGAAAACTTAAATTCTTCAGGAGTATTCTTGTACCATGTCTCAATTAATTGTTTCGTAGGAAATGAGTAAAATGTAGAATCTACTTCAACAGTGTTGAAAAATTTTGAATAAAATTGAAGCTTATTCTTTTCTCCTATTGAATAAAAAATACCTTCCCATGCCTCATATGACCAACCTGAAGAGCCGATCCTTATTTCCATCAATAATAATATAAACTTCTATCTTCAAATCTTTTTAAAGATAAAAGCTCATTTGAATACGGATCATAAAGTTTGTTTTCATCAAGCAATAAATAAACTTCTTTTAAAGTAATTTTCCTATTATCTTTTACAATAATTAAAGAAGTCGTTTCTTCAAAATTCTTTGGATTCGTTATAATGTTATATGCATCGTATGATTGATTTCTTACTAAAATTGGTTGATTATAAATGGATTTCTTAAGAACAGTTAAATTTGTTTCTTTATCGATTACATATTGAAGCCTTAAGTTATCATCCAATATGAAAGGAATACGATTGAAAGAAATGAATATGTAATCTCCTGTAAGTATGTTTATCGCCCTCAGCAAACCTTTTATGCGAAGAGGATTCTCGAGATAATAATCTACTAGTTCAATTGATTTAGCATATAATTTCATTCCATAAACCAAGTCTTTGAATTTGCACTCTTTAGTTATCACCATCATAGTGCCTAAAATTTGACCTTTATTTATCACAGTACATTTAAAAATTCGATTGAAAAGCATTGCATATGGGCTGCTTTCTATTTCTTCAATTTCTTTATCTATATAATGTAGTTCTTCTTCAAATTGTTTAAGAACTCTTTCAAACTCGTTATATTTCATTTAACAGCTTCTATTATCTTAAAGATTCCTTCTTCACCAAATTCTGCTTTGAAATATCTTGTACTCAATTGTTTGAGTGTTTCATTATCTCCACCTACCATTATAGATATTAGAGAAACATTATTTCTTTCAAGCCATTCTTTTTGGGTAGTTACAGTATCTTCTCCATCAGTAATTATGATTAACGTGTTCGTATACTGATCTAGTTTATTTCTTATGAGATTATTCATAGCAACGTAAATTGCATTATCTATATCTGTCCCCCCTGAATTCTCAACTCTTAATAAACATTCAAGAATTTCTTCTGGATTGTCTAATGGCCTGTAAGGATAGACATATGTGTCGAAGAATTGCAGAAAATATTTTCTCTTTTTTCTTCTAGATAGCTTGAACAATGCCAAAGCCAAAGATCTTGAATAAATGATTTTTGTTTCATTACTCATTGAACCTGATTTATCGATTAAAATATAATAAGCTCCTTCCGCAACATTATGTTTTATTAAACTAGTAAAACTTGAAGAAGCGAACTTATATAAGAAAAGCTCTTCAGGTAATGAGAAGTCAGCAACCCGTGCCTCAAATATGTCTCTAGTAATTCCATATTCAGAGAGCTCTTGCCCATGCTTATCTTTCACTTTAGTTATTTTAACAAAGGTCGGCAATTCGGTTTGAATTTTCTTTCCTTCGGTTATTATTTTGTATAACAGAGTATTGTTAATTATCCTATCAGATAGATCCAAAACTTTTCTAAAATCGGTTCCACTCTTACCTGCGCTAAGATCGGAAAGAAAATCTTTAATTTCACTTAGTTTCTTAGTATTATCTAAAGCTTCTCTTTGAGCCATTTCAACTTTTTGTTTCATCGATTCAGATGAGAAAAATCTAAGTATGATTTGATTTAATACACTCTCCATATCATTTTGCGCATAGTTCTGCATTTCCTTTTCAAGCTCCTGTTTTAATTCCTTTAATAAGACTTTAGTAAAATAGTATGTATAAGCTAAACTAAGAGTATCATCTAATGTCGTTAAAGCTTTTATTTTTGCATATTCTTCTTTTTTTACATACTTTTTCTGAAATTCTAAAACCTTATTTAAGATATAATCTTCATTATTTTCTATTAAAATTGGATATAACGAGTAATGTAAAAAGTAATTGTCAGTG
>Ga0101942_100317_pt1 | contig 22425 bp, 18 predicted proteins | sample DewCreD2012metaG_4_FD_75243 | JGI IMG/M metagenome (GOLD analysis project Ga0101942, IMG submission 75243) | Hot spring sediment bacterial and archeal communities from British Columbia, Canada, to study Microbial Dark Matter (Phase II) - Dewar... ...
GCCGACCACCACCGTGCGCGTGGAAGGCGAAACCGCCGAGAAACTCATGCGCCTGCTGGAAGCCCTCGAAGAGCATGACGATGTGCAGAACACCTACGCCAACTTCGATATCCCCGACGAGGCGCTGGCGGGGCGCTCTTAATCGCTGAGGCGGTCTCCTATGCGCACACGCCTGCCCTTCGTGACGGGGGGGCTACTGCTGACCCATACCCTCGCAACTTTCTGGTGCATCCGCCATCCTGAAGTGGTGGAGGCGTGGGGCTTTACCCCTGCGAATCCGCAATGGATCAACCTGCTCACCAGCCTCTTTGCGCACGCAAGTTATATTCACTGGCTCAAAAACGCCCTGTTTCTAACGCTCTTTGGCTGGTATGTGGAGCGTGCGCTGGACGGCTGGCGGTTTCTGGCGCTTTACTTTATCAGCGGGGTTCTGGCGGCGCTGACTCACTGGGCGATGGTGGGCATCTTCCAGCCGACACTGTACGATGATTCGCTGGTGGGCGCGTCGGGGGCGATTTCGGGGCTGGTAGGCTACTTCGCGCTCCGCTACTATCGTCGTCGGGTACGCCTCGCATGGTCGGCGGTGCATCAGTGGGGCTGGGGCATCCCGATGTGGGTGGCGGTGCTGCTGTGGGTGCTGTGGCAGGGGATAGGGGCAATTCTGGACGCGGGGAGCGAAAACCCCACCGAGATTGGCTACTGGGCGCATCTGGGCGGGTTTGCGACGGGGCTGATTCTGGCGGTGCTGTGGGGCGCAGGAGGCGAGGGCGAGCGCGAATATCTCCTCCAGCAGGCGATGGCAAGTTTGCAACAGGGTGCAGGCGGCGACGCCCTGCGCTGGCTCCAGCCCCTGCTGAGTCAACCTGCCCCGCCTCTGGAGGCGTTGCAGCTGGCGGGAGAGGCATGGGCGCTGCTGGGGGACTATGAGGAGGCGCGCCCGCTTCTCACACGCGCCCTGCGCCATGCACTGAACCACCCCGAAACCGATTACGCCACCCTCCGCCAGCTGGCGAACCTGCTCGCCGAGATGGGGGGATTAATCCTGCTCAGCTCCGCTGAGCGCGACCGCCTGATAGAGCGCGCCGAGCGCCAGCACGACCGGGAAACCGCCCTCCGCTGGCTGCAGACGCTTCTTCAACACGCCGACCACCCCCAGCGCCCCGAAATTCTCTTGCAATATGCGCGCCTGCTGGAGCGTGCGGGGCAACCCCAGCAAGCAAAACAGGCACTCCGCGAACTGCAGGAGCGCTACCCCGACAGCCTGCAAGCAGACCTCGCACGCCTGCACAAACGGGACTGAATTGTTTGAGGTACACTCGAAACATATGGAGGCTATCACCCAGATTTTTCTGGTGATGATGGTGTGGGCGGTTGCCGCGGCGTGGATTTTCGCGCTTGTCAATATGGCCATCACGGGGGATGTGCATCCGGGCGAGGCGCTGGCGGGATCGTTAATTGCGCTGCTGCTGGCGTTTGCGAGTGCGCGTCAGGCGTTTCCGCATGCCGTCTGGGTCTCGCTGCTGACGCTGGGTGGGAGCGCAATTGGCTTGCCCCTTCTGCGCGCCTACCTGAACCGCCACGCCCACGCGCAGATGGACGCCGAGCTGGCAGAGCGCGCCTGCCTCGCCGTGGAGTACGACCCCAAAAACTTCGGCGCGCTGGTGCAACTGGCGAACCTGTGCTATCAGCATGACCTGCTGGAATTGGCTGTGCATTATATGCGTCAGGCGGTCCAGCAGGCGCCGATGTTCACCTACAACGAAAAACGAACACTCAGCCGATGGGAAGATGAGCTTCAGCAAATCCCCAAACGCGGCAGCTTCCCCTGCATGGTGTGCGGCGAAGAGAACCCAATCGGACCCCTGCGGTGTCAGCGATGTCATCATTTTCTGATACCTGCTTACATTCAGGGTGGGCTTCTCCCCAAGCAGCTGCTGCACAAAATTATGCACATCTGGGTGGTTGCGGTCTCAGCGATTGTGCTGAGCCTGCTCTGGCTGGAGCATTTGATGGGATTGTCAGCGCTCGGTGCCATCGGGTTGACCTTGCTTACGGCACTGCTTCTGATTTTCTGGATTCTACACCGAAAATGAGCCGACTCGTGACGCTCCTGCCCATTACGCGGTTAGACCGCTACATCCTGCGCGAGATGCTCGTGCCGCTGGGGATCGGTACGCTCGCCATCCTGTTGATGTTGATCGGCAATCTGCTGTTTAACTATGCTCCATGGTTTTTGAACTACGGCGTGCCTGCGGTGGCGGTGGCGCAGATGGTGATGTACTATACGCCCTATCTGCTGGTGTTGAGCCTGCCCGTGGGCACGGCGGTGGGCACCGCACTCACCGTGAATCGGCTCACGCGCGATAGCGAAATCACCGTGTTGCGCATGGCGGGGGTGAGCCTGCGCCGAATCTTTTTGCCGCTGCTGTTGGCGGGGCTGGCGATGTCGGCTCTGAACTACTATCTCAACGAGCGAGTCGTACCCCCTGCGATGCGCGAGTTCAATCGGCTGCGCAATCGGGTGTTCCTGCTGGCGCCTGTGCCGAATCTCACCAGTAATGCCGTGCTGAAGGTGCAGAACTATCTGATAGGGATTGGTGTGGCGGAACAGCGCGGTCAGCGCGTGGAGCTGGAAGATGTGATTATTTTGGAGCGTCGCGAGCGGGGCGCATGGCTGGTCATCAAAGCGCCGCGCGGCTCCTATCAGGACGGCGTTTGGGAACTGCAGACCCCCGTGCTTCACTACTACACCGAAAACGATGAGGTGATTGAAGTCAAACAGGCGCCCCGGCTGGTGATTAACCTGCAGGTGGCGTTGCAGGACTTTTTCAGCACGCCCGAACCCGAAGAGCAGACCCGCGCCCAGCTCCGCGAGCAGATCGAGCGCAACCGCCAGATGGGGCTGAATAACCCCCGCCTTGAGGTGAGCTACCATCTGAAGGTGGCGATGCCACTGGCGTGCTTTGTGCTGGCGCTGTGTAGCCCCGTGCTGAGCTTCTGGCTGGCACGGGCAGGCAGCTTCGTGGGCGTGCTGCTCTCGATTGTGCTGGTGTTCGTGTTCTGGAACACTTTTCTGCTCTTTCGGTTGCTGGGCGATCAGGCGCTTCTGCCGCCCCTTATTGCCGCGTGGATGCCGAACCTGCTGTTCGGGCTGGGCGGTTTTGTGCTAATCTCCCGCGCCGAGTAGGCACGCTCAGTCAAAAATGTCGAACAGCTCTTCAAACCAGTCGCGCTTCTTGCGCTTGCGATGCTTATGAGGCTCGTCGTAGTCGTACTCTTCGCGCGAGTAGCGCTCCCGATAAGGTTCGCGGGGCGTATCAGGCGGCGGGGAAGAGGGATAGCTCGCGCGCCCCGAGGTTTCCTGAATGTGGCGCTCAATAATCTTATCCAGCTCGCCCCGATCCAGCCACACACCCCGACAGTTCGGGCAGTAGTCTATCTCGATTCCTGCACGGTCGGCAATTTTCAGCTCCACCTGACACACCGGGCATTTCATAAAGGAAAGGATACCCCACCACACATCCGAGAAGCAAGGCACTTCGAGTATACTGGAGTCGTCTTAAAGCCGTGGAGGGAAATCATGATGCTTGGACGGATGCTGATAGGGCTTTTACTGGGCTGGAGTCTGGCGATGGCGCAGAATCAACCCACCGTTGGCGAGGCGGTGCGACTCGCCCAGCAGGGTAAAACGCAGGAAGCCATCGAGATGTTTGAAACGCTCCTCCAGCGCGATCCCGAAAACAAAACGGTGCTGAACTGGCTTGGCTATCTGTATCTCAAGACAGGCAAATATGAAGAGGCGGTACCCGTGCTGGAGAAGGCGGTGAAAGCCGCGCCCAAGAACCCTGAAGCGTGGAACAACCTTGGCAACGCCTATCTGCACACAGGGCAGATTGAGAAAGCAATAGACGCCTACAAGCAGGTTATTGCGATGAAGCCCGACTACGCCGACGCCCACTACAACCTCGGCAACCTCTACACCAAGCTGAAGCAGTATCAGCAGGCGGTCAATCACTTCCAGAAGGCGATTCAGCTCAACCCGCGCGACGCGAACGCCCACAATAATCTGGGCTATGCCTATCAGATGATGAAACTGCCCAGCCGCGCCCTGCCCGCCTACAAACGCGCTGTGGAACTGGAACCGAACAATATCACCTTCCGCTATAACTACGCCCTTGTGAACGCCGAACTGGGCAACTGGCGCGAGGTTGTCAGCACACTGGAAGCCGTTATGCCCAAGATGCCCAACGAGGACGCGGGCTGGCTAAAGCTGGCAGAAGCCCACACGCGCCTCAAAAACCCCGCGAAAGCGATAGAGGCGCTCCAGAAAGGCATCGCCAGCAACCCCGACAATCCCGACCTGCACTACAACCTCGGCGTGCTGTACCTGCAAAAAGGCGATCTGGCAGCGGCGGCGACCAGTTTCCAGAACGCGCTGAACCTTCGTCCTAACGACGCCGAGGCGCTCTCGCAACTCGGCTTTGTCTACCTGCGCCAGCGCAAACTGGACGACGCAATTGCCACCCTGCAAACCGCGCTGGAGCGAAACCCGAAACTGATTGAGGCGCGGCTCAACCTCGCCAGCGCCAAACGGCTTAAAGGCGAAAAAGAGGAAGCGCTTAAACTCTACCAGCAAGTATTAGCCAGCGACCCGAAACGCACCGAAGCGCGGCTTGCAGTCGGCGACCTGCTGCTGGAAAAGGGCGACCTGCAGGGCGCCGAAGCCCAGTACCGCGCGGTGCTTCAGCAAAACCCGCAATCGGATGTCGCATGGAACAATCTCGGTCTGGTGCTGATGCGCACGAATCGCGTGAACGAAGCCATTCGGGCGCTGGAGCGCGCCGTGGCACTCAACCCGAAGTCGCCTGTCTACCTGAATAACCTCGGCGCCGCGTATGAACGCGCCGGACAGCGCCAGAAAGCCCGCACGATGTACGAGCAGGCGCTGCGCCAGGACCCCAACTTCGCGGACGCACGCCAGAACCTGGAGCGCATCTCCCGTCGCTGATGGCGCAAGTTCTGATTCTTTACAACGCCAAACGCCCTGAAGCAGTGCGCCTTGCAAAAGAGACGGCGCAATGGCTTCAGGGCGAGTCGTTCCATGTAGAGGTTGCCGACCAGCTCACAGCAACCAGCTGGCAGGCACTGCCTCACCCTGAAATTCAGCTGGTGATTACGCTGGGAGGCGACGGCACGCTGCTAACAGGCGCGCTGCTGAGCGCCCCCGCAGGCGTGCCGCTGCTGGGGGTGCATCTGGGGCGGTTCGGCTTTATCGCGCAGGTGGAACCCCACGAGCTGCGCGACGCGATCGAGCGCTGGCGTGCGGGCGAATTCGTGGTGCAGGAGCGCCTCATGGTGCAGGCGCGAATCGGCGACACGGGGCAGACCGTGTACGCGCTGAATGAAATTGCGCTCGTGCGCCACTCCTTAGCCCCCATGCTGAACTTCACGATTCGCCTGAACGACCTGCTCCTGACCACCTACCCCGCCGATGGCTCGCTGGTGTCCACGCCCACGGGGTCCACGGCGTATGCGCTCTCGGTGGGCGCCCCGGTGGTGCATCCGCAAACGGAGGCGCTGATTCTCGCACCGATTTCGCCCCACACGCTGGGCGCCCGCCCGCTGGTGCTGCCGCCCAGCACGCGAATCGCGATTACGGTGGAGTGTGAGGCGACCGACGGGCAGGGCGAGGCGCTCATGTCTGCCGATGGGCGACGCCACCAGCCCGTCGCGCTGGGGCAGACGGTGTTTATCACCGAAGCGCCCTTCCGCACGAAGCTGCTCTCGTTCCACGAGGGCGAGTTTTTTGAGAAACTGCGCGACCGCCTGCTGTGGGGGGCGCGCGTCAATGAGTAGCAAGGGCGCGAATTGCCTCCACGCTGTGAGGGTTCTCCAGCGCGCTGAGGTCGCCCGTCGGCTCGCCCAGATATGCCGCGCGGATCACGCGGCGCATAATCTTCGCGTTGCGCGTTTTGGGCAATTCAGGCACCGCATAGACCGCTTTCGGCATCAGCGGCTTGCCCATCCGCTCCGCCACAAGGTTGCGCAACGCCTCCGCCAGCGATTCGCTGAACTCCGTGCCGGGGCGTAGCACCACGAACGCCACCGCCGCCTGACCCTTCAGCTCGTCGGGCACGCCAATCACGCCCGCCTCCACCACCGCAGGATGCTCCACCAGCACGCTTTCAATCTCGGCAGGACCGACGCGCTTGCCCGCGATTTTGAGCGTGTCGTCCGCGCGCCCCAGAATGTACCAGAAGCCTTCCTCATCAATCAGGCTCAGGTCGCCGTGATACCAGATGTCCTCAAAGCGGCTCCAGTAGGTCTCCAGATAGCGCTCGCGGTCGCGCCAGAAGCCCCGCGTCATGCCAGGGTTTACATTCCGCACGACCAGCAAGCCAATCTCGCCGCGCACGGGTTCGCCCTGCTCGTTCAGCACATCCGCATCAATCCCCGGCACGACGGTGTTGAAACTGCACGGCTTGAGCGGGCGTAGCACCGTGCAGCCCAGAATGCCGCCCGAAATCTCCGTGCCGCCAGAGTAGTTGATGATGGGTGCGCGGTTTTTGCCCACATGCTCCAGCGTCCAGAGCCACGGTTCGGGGTTCCACGGCTCGCCGGTGGAGCCGAGCAGGCGCAGGGTGGGCATCGCGTGGCGGTCGGCGTATTCCGCCGATTCGCGCATCAACGCCCGTATCAGCGTCGGCGTGATGCCCAGCACCGTGATGCCGTGCCGCTCCACCATGTCCCACACGCGGTCGGGGGCGGGGTAGTCGGGCGAGCCATCGTACATAAACACCGTCGCGCCCAGAATCAGCCCACCCATAATCAGCCACGGTCCCATCATCCAGCCGATGTCGGTGAGCCAGCTTATCGTGTCCGACGGCTTGAGGTCAAACAGGTGATACATATCCTGCGCCGCCTTGATGGGAAAGCCCGCGTGCACATGGAGCGCGGCTTTCGGCTTGCCCGTCGTGCCCGAAGTGTAAATCATCATGCAGGGCGTCTCGCTGTCAAACGCGGGCGCCTCAAAATCCCCAGCCTGAAGGAGGTCGGTGTAGCGGACTTCGCGGGCGGGGTCTATGCGCATATCACGCTGGGCGCGCTCCACCACAATCACGCGCTTCACCTGCGGCAGCGACTCCAGCGCCGTCAGAGCCGTCTCCTTCATCGGTACAATCTTGCCGCGGCGGGGGAACCCATCGGCAATAAAGAGCCACTCCGCCTCGGCGTCCTGCATGCGCGAGATAATCGGTTCAGGACCAAACCCTGAAAACAGCGGGAGCGCAATCGCGCCGATTCGCGAGACCGCCAGCAGCGCAATCGCCGTTTCGGGGATGAAGGGCAGAAACAGCCCCACGCGGTCGCCCGGCTGAACACCCAGCGCCTGCAATCCTCGCGCGAGCGCGTTCACCTCCGCAAGCAGCTGGGCGTAGGTGTAGGTGCGGATTGTGCCTTCCTCGCCCTCCCAGCGCAGGGCAATCGCCTCGCCGCGCCCCGCCTGCACATGGCGCTCCAGCGCGTTATAAGTCCAGTTCAGCTTCCCGCCGACGAACCACTTCGCGAACGGCTTGCCCTCGCTCAGGTCTACTGTGCGCTCGTAGGGCGTGTGCCAGTAAAAACCGATGTCGTCAAAAAACGCCTGCCAGAACCAGTCGGGGTCTTCGATGGAGCGTTGCAGGAACGCCTCATAAGAGGGAATCTGGTAGCGTCGCATCTGCGCCGTGATGTTGGCTTGCGCAATGACCCCCTCATCGGGTCGCCACGCGATAGGCAACTGAAACTCCTGCATCGTTGCGAACCTCCTGTAGAAAAGGATACCCGTTTGCAAACTGGAAGCGCTTTTCACAATGGCAACAGGAAATTAGCGGAAACCTGCAAAATTGATCACCAAACGGAGGTGAGACTGAGCCGTCTTAGGTAAAGACATGGCTGAGTCGGAAGGCTGCTGGTGCCTGCACGGGATGACTTTTTGCGCGGGTGGCGCTTTGTGATGAGTGTGCTGTGGGGCTGAAGCGGCGCTGCTGCGAGGTTGGGTGTTGTGTCATTTAGGCAGGGGCGTCAAAAAAGGGTGGCTCCTGCGGCAGGGTTTGTCGTGTCGTCAACAGTCTGAACCCGATTGGAACTCAAAACGAAGTTTTGCTCATGGGGGCGTGTGGGAGGACGGTTGCTGCGATGGATAATGTATAATAAGGGCATCGGAGGTTCGCGATGGGAGTGGTTGCAGTCAAGGCAACGGAGAGGAAACCCGTTTGGCGCTTCGCCCTCACAGCTTTAGCGGGGGGGGGGCGTGTTAGTGCGGTTGCGGTCCTGAGTCTCTTTGCATCTCTGAGTTTTGCCCAGTGGTGTATTGACCCTCAGCCTCCTTCGGATCTGGATACCCTGAGCATAGAGCGGGTCTGGCGACCAATTTTCACCTTCAGTTGTGGCACTGATACCCCGACAGTTTTCACGGCTGGTTGTTTGGCGGGATCGCTTGATCCTGGGATATGTTATCCCAACGACTGTGCTAACGATCAAGTTAGGACAACAAATCAGTGTTGCCCACTTTATCATTCAACAGGGGCTCGAGAAGCAGTAGTGGCAATTACTGAGGACCATTCCTGCCGTGCTGGTGATCCATACAATGAAGGGTATGCAGATGGCACAGTTAGAGCAACCGGTAGTTCTACGCTCCGCTTAAAGTGGTGTGGGAATGGTTCGCCGCCATCCGAAGTGCGAGTAGTGACTGTGTTCCGTGTCTTGGCGAGCGCGTCCCTCTCTGCCACACAGCGTGGCTGCACAACCAGGCAGGCATCTGCCACTGCCTCTGCATCGGCACAGGTGTCGGGTGGACCTGGCTTTTTGGATGGCGCAGATGGGCTGGGTAACTCTGTGTCTGTGCAGGTATCTGCGCGCGGGGCAGAGGACAGTCAGGGAAAATTAGCTATTTCGCAGGTATGGATTTTACCAGTACGACACGACGGCAGTGATTACTATGTTGATATTCCTTATCAGTTAATGTTGATGGCAGACACAGACCAGTCTTCGGACATAGAGTCGTATAGTTGTAACGGCACTCTGTGCGGGATGTCACACCCACAGTATAGGGATGCGAAGGAGCTGCATCCACGCATAGAACCGAGTGCAAGGGCCTCAATTCAGCGCCTCTTTGACATCTTCACCTCAGGGCAGGATATTTATCTGGTGTCCAGCACCTCGCTGGTGGATGGAGCCGACGCGCTGGGGTGTGCGCCCGAGTTTTGTGGGATGCGCCCTGCCACGGGACAAATCAGCTGGGGCGTGCCCTTCCCTGCAGTGGATACAGCCTATACGGGCTGGGTGAGAACCACCTCGCCTGCGCCTGGCACCTTTTTGATGAATAGTGGAAGGTATGGTCTGGAGAATGTGCAGGTTGTGATTGCGAACGAGGGGAAGCTGTTGAGTGAGTTCTGGCGGGACGGTCCCGTACAGTGGGCGTGGGGCAACACGCTGGGTGATCCGTATGATGAGCATTTGGGGGAAGCGGGCAACTTCCTAGCACGCACGCGTGAAGTACTGGTTTACGATGTGGATGGAACAGCTCTGCGTTTTCTTGGGCGCCGTACAGCGGATGGAAACTGGGTGTATCGCCCTGCGCAGGGAGTGTTTTCTCAGCTGTCGTCAACGGTAGATTCAAACGGGGAGAGGTTCACTTTGCGCGGGGGCGCGCCAGGGAACATGCGCGCCAAAGGCGGATGGGTATACACATTTGGCGCGGTTGTGGAAGGCGATCGAGAGGAGTCGACCACGCCGTATGCGCCACTGGTGCAGGTGAGCGACCCTCTGAGCAACACGATAACGGTCACGGGACACCGCAGAGAGGATCGGCTGGTGGTAGACCCAATATCGGGTTCGAGTTTGGCGATAGGGAGCCTGGGGGTCACCTATGGGAAGGGAAGCCATAATGTGACGATAGTAGATCAGTATGGTGTGATTCGTTCTAACTTGCAGGACCAATTGGACCCTCGCTATTCCCGCGAGCCTCTCAAATACGAGGAGGGTCGGAGGGAAGGTCTGCAAGAGGTGCGGATAGGAGGAGCGTACTTGCAGACTGAGGGGAGTCCTGAGGTAGTGGCAAGATACGGCTGGTCGAGCTTCTCGTGGCGTGAACAGAACATCCTGAATCACGCCTCTGTGGGGCGATTTGGGGGTTCTGAGGGACGCTTGAGCTTGCGTCGTGTAGGCAATCTGACACCGACTACTTATAGCTACGAATGGCTTGACGAGACGCGGTTCAAGATTGAAACAAGTCGTGGTAATCTTCAGACGGAGCTCATCTACCGCATAGATCGCGAAACAGGGAAGTTTCTGGAGGCGACCTATCGGCGTCCTGGGTTGCGCGACGCATCATGGGAGACGCACGAGTATCGTTTCAACCGACACGGGCAGGTGGATCGCTGGCGCCTCTCGCTGGATGGGGTTCTCAAGCAGGAGGCTACCTATCAGTTTGGGCTTGATTCGGATCCTCTGGCGATTACGGGAATCACGGTGCAATATCCGCAAGATGGGGTCACACGCTCCTGGAGCTACGGATACACTGAGCGGAACGGCGAAACCCTGCTGCAGTCAGTTCAGGATCCCACGGGAGTTGCAGCTACTGTAGAGTACGAGGATCCGAACTACCCTGTGCTGCCCTCGGCTCTGGTAGACGGAGCAGGGCACCGATGGGAGATGGCTTACACAGGTCCTGGCTTGTTGCGGAGTTTCAAAGAACCTGAGCGTCCTGCATGGACTTTGGAGTACTATCCTCGAGAGCACTCCTTCCAGAATAAACTGGAGAAAATTGTTGACCCAACACAGCGTGAAGTCAATGTGACAGCCTACGACCTGTTTGGGCGTCCGACACGGGTTGAGGTGAGACCAGAAGCAGGGCGCTTGCTCTACCAAGAAACTGACTGGACGATGCTGGGTGTGCCACGCACGGTGCGCTGGAGCGATGGAACTCAGGTGGACTTCTACTGGCATGGTTCAGGCTTGCGAGCCGTGCGTGATGCGCGGCGGCGCTGGGTGGTCTTTGACTACAACCTGCAATCGGAGCTTGGTAAAGCAGGTTTGCTAAACCAGATTCGGATCTTGGGACCGCAGCCCTCGACTGTGTCCGACGAGGTCTGGTATCCGAACATGGTGGAAAATCTAAATGCCGGGTACCTGTTTGCCTCACTAAGCTATGATTTACGGGGGCGCTTGACTCGCGTGGCAGGAGGGAATGGAGTTGGTGTTAACTACACCTATGGTCTGCGCGATCAGCTTCTGAGCGTGCGTTATGACGGCGATAGCCGCGCTGAGCAGTTCACCTACTCTTGCTGCGGTGAGCTGAAGAGCTGGACGAAACCCGACGGAAGAACCGTCTACTTCGACTATAAGGCTGGACTGCTCACGCATATCCAGCTCGGTAACCCCAACACCAACCCTGCTTATACCTTCGACTATGACCTGGCAGGGCGGCTCAAACTCGCCCAGAGTAATACTTCCTGGCACCAGTGGGTGTATGAATATGAACTGCCCGACGAGAGGCGTCGCAATACCGGGCGCCTCGGTGAGGAGCGTAACCTGCTGTATGGCGCAGGCATCAGCTACACCCACACCTATACCTATTACCCCAGCGGCGAGGTGGAAACCAGCACGCTGAACCTTTCCGCGCCTCAAGGGGTGTATCAGCGCCAGCTGCGGTATGAGTATGATGACGCAGGGCGTTTGACACACATCTACTATAACAATCAACTTCTTGCTTACTATGAATATGATGGTGCGGGGCGTTTGAAGAAGCAGGAGGTTTATCCGCTGGGCACAAGCGCCGAGCTCACCACGGACTTCACATTTGCTGACGAGCAATCGGTGAACGCCGTGGGTTCTGTTGACTGGCGTTGGAACGGGAGTGTTCTGGCATATTTTGACTACGGCTACTACCCTGATGGCACGCTGGCGCGTGCTCGGGATCAGCTGGCGGGGCAGCCTGCATCTGAATGGGAGTGGGACTATGATGTTTTAGGGCAGCTGGCATACGAGAAGCGTCGCGGAGGGACAGGCGAGTGGCAGCGAACCGATTTCCGCTACGATGCGGGCGGCAATCTGTGGGGAGGCAACACCCCCACGGACTGGCGCTATCTCTACAATCAGCTCATCTATGTGCCCCGCACTGGGCAGAACAACAACTGGTATTACGCGTACACACCCAACGGTGAACGCTGGCGCTGGTGGACGACTGACCGCGGCGAGTACCTGCATGGTGATGTGAACCGCGATGGACAGGTCGATGACGCTGACCTGCTGGCGGTGCAGTTCGCGCTTGGGCGCACCGATTGCCCCTGCCCCGAAGACCTCAGCGGGGATGGACGAGTCGACGACGCCGATATGCTGATTGTGCTGTTCAACTTTGGGCAATCGGCGGGCGGCTCCCTGAGCTGGGAATACACCTACGATGTGTGGGGCAATCTGGTAGAGGCGTATTCCCCCGCAGCAGGACGCTACCGCGCCCTGTATGACGCGCTGGGACGGCGCGTGGGTCAGGAGATTATCCGCGAAACAGGCGCCACACGCACCTACTCTGTGTATGAAGGCGACACGATTGTTGCCGAGGTGGACGGTTCGGGGCGGATTGTTGCCGAGTATGTGTGGGGCTTGCTGGGACCGATTGCACGGATTGACCTGCAGAACCCTGCGAACACGCGCTACTATGTGATAGACGGTTTGGGACATGTGCGGGCGCTGGTTGCACCGAACGGCGTCATTACCGACCGCTACACTTATGACAGCTGGGGCAATCTGCTCGAGCAGGCAGGCGACACGCCGAACCCCTTCACTTGGAACGGGGCGTATGGGTATGAGTTTATTCCGTTCACAGGGTTGTATCATGTCGGCGCCCGCGCGTATGACCCCCGCACCGCCCGCTGGCTGCAGCGCGACCCGATAGATGTCGCAGGCGGGCATCCGAATGTGTATGCGTATTGTGCTAACGACCCCCTCAACTGCGCCGACCCGAGTGGACTGGACTGGGACTGGGGGCGATACTTCCGCGATGTGGGGAATGTCTTTGTGGGCTATGGGCAAGTAATCTGGGGAATACTCACCTCGCCGTTTACGATAGGGCAGCATTTTTGGGAGAACGGGGTCAGCTTGCAATCGGCGGGTGCGCTGTTTGAGGGGATGTGGCAAAGTTTTTGTGCGGATTGGTCGGCGGCAGCGCAGGGGGATGCGCAGGCGTTTGGTCGGGCATTTGGGACGGTGCTATCCGTAGCAACGCCTGCAGCGGCGGCGCGTGCTGCAAGGGTGGCGCCCCGTGCGCCGAGACCGCCGCAAGGGCAGCGTGGCGGTGCAGCTCCAGTACGAGTAGGACAGGCAGGGGAACGTGCTGCGGGGATACCCCCAGGACCAAAGCAGCGGATTACAGTAAATGGGCGCACACGAATCCCAGACAGGCTGACAAATAAGGAGCTCATAGAGGTAAAAAATGTAGCAGAGCTTTCATTTACGAAACAGCTTCAAGATTTCTACGACTACTGTAAGGCAAACAATCTAGACTTCGTTCTGGTTGTACGCCGGAACACACGGTTATCCAAGCGTTTGCAGGAGCTGGAAAAATCAGGCGAAATTATTATACGGAGGACTCTGCGATGAACACCATCCCAGACAATCGGTTGCAAGAGACAGAAGATGCTCACGTCGTTAACGCTTTACGAAAGCAGGCAGGCATGAAAGTCACCAGTGTATGGGATTTGGTCAACATGAAGGTGCCTTATCCAGAAGCAATCCCTGTGCTGCTGGAGTGGCTCCCCAAAGTACGCCATCCCAAAGTAAAGGAAGGGATTGTGCGAGCGCTCACCGTAAAAGAGGCGCGAGGGGTCGCTGGGAAGTTCCTTGTTGAGGAGTTCCTGCGAGTAGACGCCCCCTCCCAAGAACCCCGATTCGCTCACATCCCTCGCGGGCGATACGGCGAATGGCTCCAAGAGCCGACTCTTGAGGAAAGGTACCTGGTGTGGCTCTGGCACCTGAAATGGGCGATAGGGAACGCGCTGGGATATGTTGCCGATGCGAGCGTTATCCACGATGTGATAGCGCTCCTCCGCGACAGGCGTCATGGAGGGACACGCAGTCAGCTGGTCTGGGCGTTAGTGCGCCTGTGTCCCCCTGAAACCGAAGCGGTGGTGCTGGAACTGCTGGACGATGAAGACGATGGGGTAGCCATTCAGGCGGCGCTGGCAGCAGGGCGGTTGGGGTTGCAATCGGCTCGTGAGAAGATAGCACAGCGTTTTCTAAACCATCGGGATTCGTGGATGCGGCAGCAGGCGAAGCGGGCGCTGGCGAAGTTAGACAGAGCGCGCAGCCAAGCGAAGAGGGAATGAGATTTTTAGTAGAGTTAGGTGTTCGGCAGGATGGGTTGAGCGCTTGAGCAAACTGCGTGGCGGTTAGCCATCTTGAGGAAATGGGCTAAGGCTACGAGTTTATTCCCTTCACGGGTTTATATCATGTCGGCGCCCGTGAGTATGACCCCCGCACGGCACGCTGGCTGCAGAGAGACCCGATTGACGCCGCCTCGGGCGACCCGAACCTCTATCGGTATTGTGGGAACGACCCCCTCAATCACGCCGACCCGTCGGGGCTGTGGGCAACAGGCTCTTATATAGGCGATGTGGGACAGGTGTTCGCAGGCTATGGATACTGCCTCTGGGGTCTCTTGACTTCACCTATCAATCTCTACAGCTATTTTCAGCAACACGGTTTATCGTTAGACAGCCCATGGAATCTGCTAAAGCAAGGCGTTTCTTCGTGGTGGCGATGACTGACAGGAACGGATCCACGAGAGTTTGGGAACCCCTTCTGTGGGCTGTTACTGGCGGCAGCGCTTGCGATTGGAAAGATACCTTCGCCCAAGTGGCGGTCTGGCGGAGTCGCCTCGACAACAGTCAGCACCTCTCGTCCTGCTGTAGCAGGTGGGAGAATTACTGGGTATACTTCTCATGGGCTAGAGAGCGCAATGGGTCGGGATGGCGTAGGCGTGCATCCACAGGCGATTCTGGGTAGTGTGAGAAGCCCAAAAGCGATCATTTTCCAGCGCGATAGGGGCACCATCAGATACGAAGGGGCGAGTGCGGTCGTTGTTACTAACCTTCGTGGGGAGATTGTAACAACCTGGCCTCGGAGTAGCAGCGCGCACCGCATCCGTCCATAAGGAGAAGCGGCATGGGACACCAGCAGCTTTCCCTATCTGAATCTGACATAGAGACTATTCGGCAGGTGATTGCACGCCGAGCGCCCGATTTGCTTCCTCTGGTGGAACGGCTTGCCAGTTTTCCCTTGCCCTCACTGGCGCTATCGGATGAAGAGGCACACGAGCTTTCTTTGGTTTTGTATGACGAATTTGTTGAGAACGGATTAGAAGAGAACTATGAGCCGAATGAATATGGCAGAAAGTTGGATACCATAATCGGAAGGGTCGTTTTCCGCGGGTAGATGAATGGATAAGAGGGAGCGCACAGGCGGCAATTGTTGCGTCAACAACAAGAGCTGTTCTACGAGATTGTGAGCCAACGGGCGTCTGAATGGTTGGCGCGGTGGGACGATATCCTGATGGGGAGGCTCTCGTCGGAAGAGATTCTGGACCTTATGAATACCTGTTCTGGTGGATGAGCTCATGGAGACGGGCTTCTTACTTGGTGGCGAACCAACACAGCATGGATTGAAAATTGAAGGATTTATTGATTGGCTTGGGCGTCAACTCCCTTAGGGCGACCCGAACCTCTATCGGTAGTGCGGGAACGACCCGATTAATCATGCCGACCCGTCGGGGCTGGATTTTATCGACAACGCCGCGCACTTTGCAGCTGGCTGGGGCGATCGGCTCACAGGCGGGCTGACGAAAGACATTCGGGATTGGCTGTGCGACCTGTTGGACCTGCCGCGCTGGGAGCCGCGCGATCCATGTGATGAATGATATCTGGCGGGTCATGTGGTTGGGGCGGTTCACGATCGGTTGCTCACGCGCGGGGCTGGTGGGGGAGTGGGGTTTGCTAAGAAGAGACATCGCATACCCAACCCTGGAGGAAGGCACGGTGGAACTCGCCATCGTGCTAAAGTACAGCAACGGGCACAGGAACTTGAAAATGAGGGGTATACTATTGTGACTGGAGGCAGAAAACACCCGGAGCAAGCTGTTCATGACCCAAACAACGGGGGCGATATCGCTATCCTGACATTATCGCTGAAAAGAATGGGCAGAGGCACTATGAAAACATTGGGCGCAGGAACAAGCGTGGCGATCCTGTCAAACGCGAGCGCGATGCTTTGGATGACTTAGGGAAGTGGTTGCCTCCGGGTACTCCAGTGATTTTTACACCCTACAATTAGGGGCTAACATGGCGACACTTCGCTTCTTCGCTACACCAGAGGAGCAGTATGAGTGGCTGAAACATTACTTTCAGCCGGAAGTGATGTGGTGCGTGGTGCGCGACAAAACACGCGATCCCTATCGCTGGTGGACGGTACAGTCCCCAGAAGAGCTGACCCTCTTCGCTCACCACGCTCCTCATTCACTTGCTGTGTGCGTGGTGTTAGGGTGGTATGACTTGGGCGAACCTCGGTGGAGAAGGGTATCGCTCGATACAGGAGGCGAATACGAGGATATTGACTTTTTCTCATCACATGGAATTGAGATATATCTTTCGCTTTATTCGTTTGAGGATCAACATCTGCTCTTTGAAGGTTGGATGGCAGTCGGGCGACCGAGCGATTATCAATCCCTGGGCTATAATCCTGAGCAGTTGTATCGTCGCTTCCGTCAGTTAGAACGCCAGTGGCGAAAACTGATGGATTGTAGCTATACCCCCGTGTATCGGGGTATTGCCGTGATGCGTGCCGTGCCGGTTCCCTACTCCGCAGGTGTGTCATACGGAGCAGTGCAGTGGTGTCTCTCAGGGGGACGCCTCAAGTCGGCACTGACCTATGCTGTTTATGATGTGGTTCCAATTCATCAGGCAAAGCAATACGAGCGGGCGCTTCGTCAGTTTCAGTGTCCTGAAGGCACTCAGCGTTGCCGCCGTTGCAAGGGCGGCGGAGAAATAGTTTTAGAGGGTAAAGTCCAGCGATGTGCGGCGTGTGATGGGCGTGGGTGTGCCTCTATAAGCACTAAGTGGTGCCCGCACTGTGAGGGAAGCGGTTCTGTTTTGGTTCCACTCTATTCAGATAGGCTGATGGTTCAGGATTGTCCCTTCTGTGGGGGGAGAGGCATAATCGCTTAGAATAAAGAGATCGTCTGAAGCTACATTCGTTCGGAAATTGCGATTCAGTGGGGGTAATATTATGGAGAAAGTATGTCTCCCAGCGAGCGACTGCAGGAAGCCTTACGCGCGTTTCATTTTCGGCGATGGGAGCCACAAATCCGTCAGGCACTGGCGGCTTTGCTGGAGTGGCGCCTGACATGATTGCTTTTGTGGATTGGGAAGAGCATGACCAGCTCCTTTCACAGTGAAGCCATCTCTGTACGCTGGCGGAAGCAGGTCGCTGTCCTCGAGTCGTGCCTCTGTTCGGTTAGAGTTATACACTGTTGTGGGCATAGGTTCCCTCGCAGCAAGCTGGCTCTCTTGTCTATGAGTTGCACTATGACAGAGACCTTGCCCCTTGCAGATGGTCCAGTATCATACTGCCGCCCGTGCGTATGACCCCCGCACTGCCCGTTGGCTGTGGAAAAAAAACCGATAGATGCAACCTTCGGCGACCTGAATCCGTAGCATGAGGTGGCGATGCACCGAGACTTTTGGAGCTATCTAAGACAGCAGTGGGAACGCTTCAGAAAACATTCCCTGAAAAGGCGTCCCAAAATCACTGCGGAAAGCTATTGGCAGGGTTATCGAATTGAGGCACCCCTATCTTACGAAGAAGAACAGCTTCCATACCAGCTACTGTCGACAAACTTCGTATGGTACTGGTCAAGCCGATGGCTTCGAGAAGTCACGGAGGTGGAACTCGCTACAGGTTTACCTGTAGTTCGTCCTTTTACGCGCTTGGGTGAGGGTACGGTTACAGAGATGGTTGCTGACTTGCGGGCGCGGGACGCTTCTGGGGACATGCGAACGATTGAGTGGGTTGGGGTTGAGTGGGAGGCTGCGCGGGGCTGGGTTGATGAGCAGCCGCTTTTGGAGAGCCTTCGGATGTTTGCGCGAGAGGGACAGGGACCTGTTCAGATCGTGGTGAGCGAACTTGGTGATGCGGTATATGCTGAGATTTTTCTGCCGAAGCATGTGCCCCTGCCAGTCCAGCAGGTTCTGAGCCTGTTTGGATTAGAGTTTAGTTTAGAAAAAGCAAATGTCATTCGCCACAATAAAAACTGGGATTTGACATTTGAGTTCCCGTCAAGCGCGCACTGACTCCGCCTTCGGCGCCCCGAACCTCTATCGGTTTCCGACCGCAGACTTGCCCCCAAAGATTCACAGCGGCCGCTGGAACCTGCAGGTGCTGGACAACGAAGCCCACAAGCGTGCCCATCGTCGCCTGAGGCGTATGGAAAACGCGCTCCGAACCAACACCAATCGGTATACTATCACCGCGCGCTTTTTGAACAACCTGCGCAGAGACCTGGAACAGCCGTGTGAGGAGTGAGCGAGATGTTCGGCTGGATCAAATGGCTATGGAAACAGCTCCAGATGGAGAAAGTGAAGTCGCAGCGGTGGGAAGCACAGAGGCAGCGAATTGCGCGTTTGAGTGTAGAGCAGGCGCGGGAAGAAGCACTGCAGGTGTTGCAGGATGAGCGCGTGTTTCGGCTGGTGCCGGCTTCGGGGGTACGGGATGCGCAGATTTTAGCGCAACTCCCTGCAGATGTGCAGGAGCTGGCGGTTCAGTACGACCGGATTGAACTGGTGGGGACAGAGGACGAGTGGCGTGGAGCGGACGGGCTGGATTTTTCCCAGATTACCCCTGCGGAGTTACGGGAGGGGTTTTTACGGATAGGGCGATTAGCGCCTGACACAGATTTGTACACGGAGATTGCTGTACCTCAGGGCGAACCTGCAGGGGTTTACGAGCTGTATTGGACCTTAGGAGAGCCCAAGTTATATCCCAGCATTTACCACTGGATATTGAACGAATATTGGGTTGACCGTGTTCTGCGTGAGGTGGAGGAGGAGTTTGGGGAGGGGTGAGTTGCTGGTCGATCAAACTGAAGGTAGCCAGCGCACTCTGGATTGGCGGTTGGCAGCAGAGTTGCTTGTCAACGCGGCGTTCTATGAGTAAAAGGGATGGGATGCTGAGACACATGGCACAGGCAGCCATAAAAACATCCCCCGCACCCCAGCGGGAAAATCGAAGTCAGCAATTTACCCCCAATTTTGCCCAATTTGCCCTCTTTGTGCGCCAAAAATGCAGGAATTCGCGAAAGGGTAGGGTATAATGCTCCTGTATCACATCGGGGGGTATGGTCTACCCGTCCATATTCACCCGGAAGGAGGTTAGCAATGCAAACGGGTAAAGTTAAGTGGTTCAACGACCAGAAGGGCTACGGGTTTATCGTAGCCGACGACGGTCGTGAAGTCTTTGTGCACCACTCCGCCATCAACATGTCGGGGCACAGGACGCTGTACGAAGGGCAGTCTGTGGAGTTTGAGGTCGTTCAGGGACCGAAGGGCTTGCAGGCACGCAATGTTGTCCCGAAGTAGAGCAGTCTCTAAAGACGGAAACGACCGCGAAGGGGGCTTTTATGCCCCCTTCTTTAGTTCGTAGAAAGCTCCCGCTCGCGCACGCTCCGCAGGAGCCACGCTCCCAGCAGCAGGTAAACCGGGATCGTCATAAACCCCCAGCGCCAGCCGACGCCCATGCCGTAAGCCTGATTGATCCAGTCGCCCAGCGCGCCCGCAATCAGCGGCGCAATCACCTGCGGCACGGTCATCGAGATGTGCCAGATGGCCATATAGCGCCCCGACTCATGGTTGGGCACAAGGTTGCTGGCAAGCGCCCAGTCCACCGCCGAAAACGCGCCCCACGCGAAGCCGAACACCCCCGCCAGCAGGTAGACCCACCCCATCGCATTCGCGAACAGAAAGAGCAAAGTCGCAAGCCCCATCATCCAGACCGTCTGGAAAATCACCCATTTTTTGCTGGTGCGGTCGCTCAGAACCCCCGCCCACCAGTTGCCCAGCACGCCCGTGAGCGTGGCGATGGTCATCACGAGAAACGCGAAAAAGGGCGCCTGAGTGCCCAACCCCATCGTATCGCGCAGGTAATACTCCAGAAAGAAGAGAACCGTGTAAAAGCCCAGATTGAACGCAAAGCGCGACAGCACCACCAGCCGGAAGTTGGGGTAATCGTTCATCAAAATATCCACGAAATGGCGCCAGTGGAGCCGTGCTTCGTCAGGGTGATTCGGGAGCCACGCGGGTTCGCGCAAACCCAGTACCGTCCACAGCATCGTGAGCAGAAGACAGGCGACCAGAATCGCGCCCACAATCAGTAAGCGTGTAGCATAAGGTAAGCCTGCGAACAGAATCGGCGGCTCGTTCAGCGTCAGCCCTGCCAGCGCCAGCCCTATCAGATTCCCGACCAGAGTCATCATGCCCATATACGCCGACGCCAGCCCGTGCCGTTCAGGAGGCACATAATCGGGGATCACCGCCTGATAGGGACCGTTCGCCCAGTTCAGAAAGAGCTGAATCGCCACGAAGCAAGCAACCAGCAGGGGGAAACTCGGCGCGACCATAAAGAGCAGGATGAAGGGCAGGCTCAACAGCGTGCCCCAGAAGATAAACGGACGCCTGCGCCCCCAGCGCGAGGTACTGCGGTCGCTGATGGGACCCGCAATCAGCTCAATCACCGTGGAGATAAAAGCGCCCGCCGCCGAGAGGACCCCCAGCATCGTGCCCTTGATTTCGGGGGCAACCAGCTCCGCCGTGCGCACCTGCATCACAATCGTCAAAAACGCCGCCCAGTGGACGCTAACCCCAAACCAGAAGATGCTGATTGCCCAGTAGTTGATACGCCCTATCATCGTTGTGAGATATTTATACCTGACATCACTAACAGAGGGTGTTCGAGAAGCGCCGCCTCGTGCCTGACGGCTTCAGCTGCTCTGTTGCCAGGATGGGCGCGAGTGTTCCGAGAACCCCCTCCGTGAGGTCTTAAAGGGGTAGGTTTTTTGGGGGGGTAGCCCGACACACAAAAAAAGAGAGCCGCCGACCGATGGGATACAATCCCTACTATGCACACAACGACGGCTCCCGAACAACTGGAACAACTATACCTCACCATCCGCACCCATCTGCCACACCTCACAAAACCCCAAGCCTACACCCTCGCCCTCTACAGCTTCGGTATCGCCGCGACCAGTCCCTGCGGACTGACCACCCTCGCGACTTGCCTCGCCCTGCTCCTCCACCAACCCTTCAACACCGTCCGCCAACGCCTGCGCGAATACTACAAAGACGCTCCCCACAAAAAAGGAACCCACCGACGCGACCTTGACCCCGCCACCTGCTTCGCGCCCCTGATGCGCTGGATGACCCGCCTCTGGAGCGATACACGCCTGATACTTGCTTTAGACGCCACCACCCTCGGACACCGCTTCACCGCCCTCACGGTCCGTGTGCTGTATCGCGGACGCGCTCTGCCTGTTGCGTGGAAGATACTGCCTGCCACGCAACAGGGTAGTTGGCGTCCGCACTGGGAAGCCCTGCTGCGCGCGCTGCAGGGGAGCATCCCTGCCCACTGGACGGTGTTGGTCTGCGCGGATAGAGGGCTGTACGCCCCGTGGCTGTTTGAGTGGATTACGGCGCTGGGGTGGCATCCGTTTTTGCGCATCCACGCACAAGGGCAGTATCCTCTGGAGAACGACCCGACCGTGCGCGAGTTGGCGACGGTGGCGCCGTGCGCAGGCACGCACTGGTGCGGGCGTGTGGTGTGTTTCAAAGCGAACCCGTTGCCGTGTACGCTGCTGGCGTGCTGGGATACGGGGCACAAAGAAGCGTGGCTGATTGTGACCGACCTGCCGCCCGATGAGGTGTGCGCGGAATGGTATGCGAAGCGTGCGTGGATAGAGAGCGGGTTTTCGGACTTGAAGCGTCGGGGCTGGCAGTGGCACAGGACGCCGAGGCAGGATGGCGCGCGTGCGGCGCGTGTGTGGTTGGCGCTGGCGATCGCGACGCTGTGGGTAATGAGTGTTGGGGGTTCTGTGGACGAGGCGCGGTTGGGGGTTCGGGGCAAGGTGAGTTGTTTTCGGTTGGGGCGGCTGGCGTTGTGGGCGCAGTGGCTTTCGGGGGATGCTGGGGCGTGGGGTGTGTTGTCGGATTGGGAGCGTTCATCGCGTGCGCCGCCGCGTCGGGGCAAGTCGGTTGGGGGTGTGCGTTGTGTGTGAGGCGCGTCTGTGTGCGGTGTGGGGCAGGCGTGCGCGGTTGTTGGCGCGTGGCAGGTGTGTGTATGGGTGTTGGGGGG
>Ga0101942_100318_pt1 | contig 22283 bp, 25 predicted proteins | sample DewCreD2012metaG_4_FD_75243 | JGI IMG/M metagenome (GOLD analysis project Ga0101942, IMG submission 75243) | Hot spring sediment bacterial and archeal communities from British Columbia, Canada, to study Microbial Dark Matter (Phase II) - Dewar... ...
CGCTTTCTCTGTATGGTCGGGAGTTAGCCTATATATAGTTGTTGACAAAAAGAACGACAAGCCTCGCCCCTTCCAGGGGCTGGGTAAAAGCTTAAAAACTATGAATGTTTGAATAAAATAGAGTAAAAAGTGTCCCCGCAAGGGGGTGCTTGATAAGGGCTCTACATATCCCTGAGTCCCTAGGATCTGGGAGCTGGGGGCAACTCCCGGTGAGGGATAGGGGTAATGGGCTGAAGGCCCAGCCCGTGGTCTACCGCTGGACGAGCAGAGCGGGGTGGGTAATCCCCACAAGCAATGAGGCAATGAGGATGAAGGCGGTAAACCACAAACCTATGAACCGCCCAAAGGGAACCCTCGCCCTTCAGGGCGGGGAGGAGGTCAGAGGGAGTATCTTCCCGAACCAGTATTCTATACCTTGTTGATGCGATATGACGAAGCTATGTAGTCTGAGTTCAGATGTCTTGTCTAAAAACGTTATATTAGCCTGGGTCTGCTAAGGGTATTCTGGGTATCGTGTATGAGTAGGCTTGTGAGAGTTAGCAGGAAGAATAGTATTTACATACCAAAAGATTTCGCTGGGAAGCTCTGGATATCTGAGGAGGTCTATTTAGACCTGGAATCCTACTTGACACCCCCATTTCTATTACCCATTGTAGGGATAAGGATAAGGGAGAGACTGGCATACACTACACAGAATCGAATCTACTTGAAATATCTTGGAAGTTGAGTAGAATTAAGTACGACCCTGCAGAGGTGAAGAAAGGTTTGCTAAGCATTGAGAAGAGCTTCACAAGATCACCTCTGAGACACCTATCGGTACCCAGAGCGCTAGAGCTTAAAAGAAAGGGGGTTCAGCGATTTAATAGACTTAATTGCTATATATTGTAGCTCGTGACAATAACTTAATGTTCTTAACCTAGATAAAACACTTATATAGTTTCTAAGAGAACGAGGAGAAGATACGGATATTGTGGTAACGACAATCTAGCTTATTTAAAGAGGGCTAGAGGACTCCTTGAGAAGATGCTTTTGTTTGGAATAAGAGGTATAGAAGATGTATCGAAAAGCTTTTTCACAACTATAAAGCCCAAAGTTCTGACCTCCTTCCCCTAAAGGGCGGGGCATTGAAGTAATAGAGCTATAGTGCTAGCATACGAAACATAACCTTAACTATAGTGGCCAAATAGATTATTTACAGCTGTTTCCCACACTACTGCTAGGATATCAGTTATTACAACTGAACGTCTAGCCTTTCTAGAGCTGGGTAATGCTTTAAGCATCTGTGTCCTCTATCTTTTTTGTGATGAGGATAATGATTGAAAGCCTCGGGGGCACCCTCTAGCAATACGCTATAGACATATTAGGCACACGAGACTAAACACCTATGCCTCCAAGACTATGATAAAATCCATAACCCAGAGCCCCTCGAAGAGAGATAGGGGTATTGGGCCGGAGGCCTAAGCAAAAAGATCTTCTATATGATTGAGAGGAGAGGAGGTCAGACAATATCTATCTCTGCCAAGCATATCTGGGTGGATATAACGTTAAAGGTTAAACTTGATAATGAGTATGAGGAGGATCTATATATGAATAAGATCATAATCTAGGATGTATAGCTATGAGATCAAGGTGTGGGGGATTTCAAAAACAAGCTCTCAGCAGGCCTGAGGAGGCTATTCCTAAACTCTATCCATGTTTTCGAGGATCTAGATAAGGAGGATCTTGTTAGCAGAAAGAAAAGAGGGAAGAAAAGGAGGAAGAGGAACCATAGAACACTCTGGAAAAAATGCATAAGAGGATATAAGGGGTAGCATTAACAGCTTCTGTGGATCCTAGCAACACATCTAGGGAGTGCCCCAGATGCGGGTTCTTAGCCAAGACCCAAGAGGGGCAGATCTTCGAATGCCCTAAGTGCAGTTTGAAAATGAACAGGCATAAGGTTGCATCTATAAACATTAGGAGTAGACACCTGGAAAATAAGAAGAGGAAAACCAGGATGCAGAGGTTCCCCCACAGCAATGAACCAGGGACATCTATGAAGGTGGAGCTGTGGGTAGGGGTCACCCCGAGCGAGTTGAGCCTAGTGATATGGATCCCAATGAAAAGGGGTTCTGAGGGTGGTGAAGCTAAGGGAAGGGGGCATAGATCAGAGCCTAATGGGTCTGAACCCCGCAGATAGATCAGAGCAAGTATCACTGCTAATATTATTTATACGCTTGACGTCTCTTTCCCTTTACCCCTTATCGATGTGAGGGTAAGGGCTCCAAATGCTGATAGGGCGATTGATAATGCTAGGAGATATGGGATCATTTTATGTTCAGCAAGGTATCCCACTATATATCCTCCAACTGCCGATGTTATTCCATAGACTAGGTGGTAATATCCATAGGCCATAGCTTCTCTACCCCTTGCTAGATCCCCTACCACGGCTCTCTGTATACTATCCTCTATGGCTAGGACAACCCCTATTAATAGGAAGAAGAGCTGGTTCACAGCGAATCCAAGTGCTATCAATGGCACCAGGGGGTAGTATATGTATATGGCCTTCATCCCAAGCCTATCGTATAGCTCTCCAAGTGCTATTGAGGCCACTATCTGTATAACCTGGATTGCTATGAAGTATATAGCTCCTAACACAGGATCTTCTCTCCCAACCCAGTATATAGCTATGAAAAGGGATACCAATCCCAACGCGGGTGTTGAGACAGATATGACGTACCTTGTTAGGGGTCCTCTGAGAATCCCTAGGGAGATCCTCTTGGGAGATACCTCTATATCCCTAGGATATATAGATCTAGTGTAGATCAGCATAGCTACGGAGATAAAGGAGAAGGTCGAGAGTGTTAGGAAAAGCATGGGAGAGAAGCCATGTATATAAAGTATATATGCAGCTATAGAGGGCCCAACAACAGCCCCAACCTGGTCTAGTGCCCCGTGGATACCGAAGGCCCTTCCACTTCTACCCTCCTGGGCAATCCTGCTTAGAAGGGCATCTCTAGGCGGTGTTCTAAGACCCCTAGCCATTCTCTCCATGACTGTGAAGATCGATGCGTAGATCCACGTGGTTGCTATAGAGAGCATAGCTATCGAAAGCCCTGTGAGAGCATAGCCTGAGATCGTTAACCCCCATAGAAAACCATATCTAGAGGAGATCAGACCTGAGGTAAATCTAAGGAGATAGCTTAGAAACTCCCCAACCCCTCCTAGAAAGCCCACAAAGGATAGATCCGCTCCAAGATATCCCAGATACTGCGGTAGCACAGATCTCGCCCCTTCATATGTCATATCTGCAAACATACTTACAATGCCGAAGAGAACCACTATCTCCATATATCTCTTCATCTTTATCAAGCTTTTACTTGGTGGCAATTAATAAGCTTAGATCTAGATCTATTTTAATTATTTTTCTTAACAAATAATGTGGGATCATAGTGTGTAACGAGATCCTTATACTCTCGGGGAGAACCCTTTCCAAGATAAAGGATCAGACGATCACTAGATTGATAGAGGAGTATAGAGAATACTCTGGAGATGGGTACTGCGAGCTCGAGGGCGAGATTCTGGTATGTGTAGCTTCGATACCCTGGTTTCATGGAAAAATGCTATCAGAGTTTCTCTTAGTTAGGATGATATTTGCTGTAGATCCTAGGGTTAATAGGGTTTACCTATATGTGGAGGGTGGCAAAATCATCAATGTGGATGAGATAGTTGGGAAGGGAGACCTACAGATGCTGGTGAGACGTTTCAGATCTTGCTAGAATATCTGTATAAGGTGTATAGGGAGTCCTTGAAGAGATAGAATCTGCTATCGATGAGGTAGAGAATATGGTTGAGAAGGAGAAGCTAGCAGCTGTTGCTAGGAAGATCTATAGGCTTAGAAAGATACTATAGATCTTAGAAAGGGGCTTAGGAACTACATACAGACGCTGAGACAGCTCGACAGCTAGCAGGTGTTTGCTAAATATGTGAGGAACCTTGGGAGGCTACTCTGGCTTAGCGATGAATTTAAGTACCTCTGATTACTTCAATTGCTTGGTTAAAGATGGATAAGCTGTGTATGCTTGGCAAAGCTCTTAAATATTTTGCTTAGTATTTTCCGGCACAAGGCATCAATGATCCGCGATGCAGCGAGTTATAGATCAAACCCAGATAGGAGCACAGTGACGTTGGGCTTGGCAGAGCCCAATGAGGCTTGGGTGAAGCTGGTGATCCAAAACCAAGGGCTAACCACACACAGGATTAAAACTAACTAAAATCAGTTAAAAGTATCTTGAGAGGGGGAAAGCTCTTAGAATATTAGTTGAGAAAATTAATTGGTATTGAAGCAAAAAACTTCTTTAATATATTGCCATATTATTTCTTGGGCATTGGGTACGGATATAGATCTGGTGAGCTGAAGAAGAGGACGATGTTGCTATTAGCATTTTTAATCATATCGGGCGATGTTACACCTGGGATAACAACCTGTGTTCCTGGCTTTCCAAGGGCTAGCCATATGGGGTTGTTAGAATTTGCCAGCTGAACAGAAGAAGAAGCTGTGGTCATAGCTCTCTTAAGAGCCTCTATGTCGTTTAGACAGTTTCCAGTTGGATTGCTTAAGTTAGATGGAACAATAGCCTTGCACCTACCTGTCAATGGATCGGGAAATATATTTGGATCAAATACAAGCACTACTACACCATACCAGGGTATAGAAGCATTAGTGTCAAGATCTACTATGTGACTGTGTGCTGGAGTTGGAAGAACGCCTTGAGGAAGCCCTGCAAAACCAGTTGTAATGTTGAGGTACCTCTCAACAACATCGAACGCAGGCGAATATAATAGGGGCATATGCTGAGCACATGATGAGGGCGTAAATGCTGCTCCACAGTGTGTTAGTATTACATAGCTTTGATTTCCATATGTGAACACTGGGAAGCCCTCCGGAGAGGATCCTAGATCTTTGACGCCAAATATAGAGAGACCAGCGAAGGCTGGGACCAAAATCCACAGAGGTTGGGCTCCTGGTGGAAAAGCTGATGGATCGGCGGCTCCGACCTCACAGCCTCCTGTAACTCTATTAGCAGCATCCTGCCCCGGGAAGAACCTTATAAGTGGGGGCACGCATTGATGGGGAGCTGTATATATAAATGTAATCACTTTCCCATCATAGAAGCCACCGCTAAAGAGTACCATTTCTGCATGCTCCGGCCTAGCGGTTACCGTCTGCACTACTGTTCTCGTAACAATCTGTGTAGCTGTCTGAGTTGTGATCAAGGTTGTTGTCTCCCTTGCGGTTATAGTTTCCCTAGCAGTCACGGTTGGACCGCTCTGGAATACTGTTGTTGTTACTATGGCAGGCCTTGTAAGGGCAAGACCGAATCCGATCCCAGCTATAATTACAAGTATTATAACTACTGCTAAGAAGGCAGATCTAGATATCCCAATAGCGAGCCTTTTTCCTAGACCTCTCTTGCCACTTCTTTCACTACTTCCACCTCTTCTAGACACCATGTACACCTTCATTATAGGTTTAGAAGTCTGGAATATGACAGAATGTAAAAATCTTTAATACAAACATTTATTAAGCCGCATATCATATTAACAGGGGTCGCTGTGTTAGATGAACAAGATAGGGATATACTCATAAGCTTACTCAGGGATGGGAGATCATCGCTTAGAAGAATTGGTAGAGATACTGACCACGCACCTGCCCACATAAGCTATAGGTTTTCGAGATTATATAGGGAGGGTATTCTAAGAGGGTTCACAATATATATAAATCCAGAGATCTACGGCCTAAAAAGAGCTTTAATAGGGCTTGAAGGCCCCAGAGAACCTCCAGGTGATTATAGGTTTAATTTTAAGTGCCTCGAGCATCTTGATATATATGAGATCATAGCAGAGGATCTAGAAGCGCTGAGGAGTAAGATAAATAGGTTACTTGATAAAACAGGAGGTTCTCTCTTCGTATATTTACCACAACAATATGAGAGAATAAGACTATCGAGAACTAGTCTAGAGATCTTGGAGGCGCTTAAAAAGAATCCTAGAGAGAGTATAATTGAGTTAGCGAGAAAATTAGGGATCAACCAGAGAACAATTAAAAGGCACTTGATCTATATGAAAAGAAAGGGTGTATTTACAGTGATCCCTGTTATAGATTTAAATAGATCCGGCATAGTCCTAACAGTATATTTCTCAAAAAACAAGGCATGGGCTCTAGCAAGGCAGCTGGTAGATTGCATGATCTGGGATGCCATCACACTTCCAATAACGAGATCCCTGATGAAATCTAGTCAAAAAAGCCCCGCAGATGGTGATGGAATAATTATATGCGCTTCAAAATCCTTAGAAGAGGCTAAGAAATATACATTAGTAGCGAAAGCCATAGATAGAGATTGCTGGCCAATGATTATATATGAATACTCAATAAAAGCATAGATATCTCAATCTCAAAGTAAATTAATAAATCAAATATTATGGTACCTTATAAAATACCATATATTTTATAAGGATCTATAGAAGAAATCATTAAGAACTTTTTATATGTTAGAGTAATAATATTATCTCAGATCGCAATGTAGTATGTAATCTTGAGGAATGAAGAGGTTAAATCATAGAGTATATAGAAGGAACAAAACGGCATAGATAACGCAGAGTTCTAAGAAGATCTTCTTAGAACTCCAAGCCTTGCCCTTTAGGGAAGGAAGAGTTGAGCTAAAAATATATCGGTGTTTCCAAACTATAGCTTTTATAAGGTACCTCTTCAATGCACTGCTATTTAAGTCTACTGGGTTTATTTGGATAGCGAGGATCTAGTCTCCATGAGGTAGCCTTTGGATGCTGGTTGGGGTTTCATAAGGGGCATTGTTATATTTCTCTATAGAGCCTCATATGCTGTTCTGTGTATAGACCCAAGGAGTAGCTCGCATGTATGTCTAGATTCCAGGATGCAGGATTTTCCACCTGCTTTAAGTGACCCCAATCCATATCCACACTTTCATTAACTCCTTCTGTTCATTGCTGTGGGGAGTCTAGTGATAAGGATCCCTATGAAAAGCCCTGCCCAATGCAATAAGGCCAAGAAAAGAGGGTATGAAATCAAGCCCAATGAAATCCGAACCTCCAGAAAAGTAGAGATGTTATCGAATCTCTATTTATCTCCTACGTGCTGTTTGCAGCAACTTTTCCGAGGGCTGCAATCTCTTTTTTCATAACATTCTATACTGGGTGTTAGCTCCTGTATTGCCTGGCCCCGGGTAGTGTTAGATCTTGGCAATAGATCGGCTTTGTTTAGGATCTTTGTTTTTAGCACTCATATTCAGAAGATCCGAGAGATCTAGGGGCTCTCTTGCCTCCACTTGATATAGCTAGGATTGCCAGCGTGAATATATATGGCATTGAAAGTGTTAGCTGATAGGGAATATCTATGATCCCCAATGCCTGTAGCCTTAGCTGCGATACCTCGAGAAGGCTGAAGAATAGTGTAGCCAGCAATAACTTTGCTGGGCTCCAGCTGGATAGTATTACTAATGCCACAGCTACATAGCCTCTCCCAGCTGTCATGTTTTCCAGAAAAGAGCTGTAGTAACCTATGCTTAGGAGTGCCCCAGCAGCTCCAGCTGCTATCCCCTCGAGGGCTAAAACCCCAAGCCTTATCTTCGCCACCTCTACGCCTAGCCTGCAGGCTTTACCTGGATCCTCACCCGCTGCCTTGATCATAGCCCCTATCACGCTTCTACTCAGTATGAGCCAGATAGCTATTGGGAGTGCTAGTAAGATAGGTGTTAATGGTGTTTGGAAGAATATCTCCCCTACTATCGGAATATCCTTTAAAATAAGTGTTTCGCCTATGGATGACGAGATTTTTGGAGGTGGGCCATACCCGGCTATGATCCTATATAGATATGATGTAATACCTATCGAGGCAATACTAATAGATATTCCTACAACGATCTGATCTAGTCTCATATATATTGCCACCATGGCGAATAGAATAGCTATGAGGGATCCTAGAGCCATCGCAGATAGAAAGCCTAGCAGCGGATTCGATGTATATAGGGTAAGAGCATATGCTGTGAAAGCCCCTATAAGCATCGCCCCCTCGACACCAAGGTTGATCACCCCGCTCCTCTGCACCAAGAGCTCTAGAGACGCTACCAGAAGTATCGGTGTTGCCACTGCAAGAACGCTCCCTACAAAGCTGGATATATATGCTAGATCCAAGTTCACCGCCTCCTAGCAATTGGGAGCGAGGCCATGAGCAGGACTCCTTGGAGAACATAGGAGATGCCCGAGGGGATTGAGAGCACCATTTAAGCCACCTCGATCCCGTTCACAATACCCCCTAAATAGATCGAGAGCGGAAGGATCAGCCTTGGCTCTAAGGTAGATATCACAGCAACAGGGATCGCTAGATAGCCATATCCCTGGGATATAGATGGCAAGGCCCTATGGTGGATCCCGAGAACCTCTGCAGATCCAGCAACACCTGCTAGGAAGCCGCTGAAAAGCATAGTAGCCAGCATAGCCCTCCCAGCGTCTACGCCGAAGTACCGGGCCTTCTCAGAGCCCTCGCCAGCCACTCTCAATATGATCCCTAAGGTGCTCCTTGCAACCAATATATATGTAGCAGGCGCTATAACAGCTGGCGAGATGAGGGCAAAGGCGTTTAACCTCGTACCAGGGATCAGGGGTTCTACCCACAGATCCCTGCTAAGAATGGCAGTCTCCGGGAATAGTGATGTAGGGCTCCTCAGAGGCCCCTGTAGCAAGTAGCTTACAAGATATGTAGCAAGGTAGTTCATCATGAGAGTGCTGAATACTTCGTTAGCACCCCTATATGCTTTGAGGATAGCCGGGATCAAGGCCCAGAGGGCTCCGCATACCCCGCCAAAAACAGCAGAGGTTGAGATCCCCAGGATCCCGAGCCCGCCTAGGTGCAGCCCAGCCCATGCGGATGCAACTGCTCCTAGTAGCATCTGACCCTCTGAACCTATGTTCCATGTTCTGGCTAGATATGGTGCTACAAGCCCAAAGGATGTGATCAGTATCGGAGCGGCTCTCAACATCGTCTCAGGGATCTGGGATGGTGAGAATCCTCCCCAGAATATCCAGTAGAGGGTCTCGCCCACCTCAATTCTTGAGAGTAGAGAGAATATTGATATAGCTAGCAATGGGGCTAAGAAAAATATGGAGAGCCCCATGGGGAAGCCGGAAGATCTATTGTGTATGGGCAACTACTAAGCACCTGTGATAGACCCTATACTTTTAAAGGAGCTGGGTTCTATTAGGGCGCCGTCTTCTAAGACTAGCCATCTACACCCAATTCTATCTGGATCCTCCATATCGCTAGTAACAACCAAAATCCCCGCACCCCTGGAAGCGGTGCTCCGGATCAGCTTAACAATAGATTCAGTAGAAGCTATATCTAGATTCGCTGTGGGCTCCTCAACAATTAATAAGCCTGGATCGTCCATAGCCTCCCTCCACGCTATAACCCTCCTGGCGTTCCCCCCTGATAGGCTCTTCAGAGACTTCCAGATCGAAGGCACAGAAGCCTTTGAAGCTTCTATAATCTTTTGCGCTTTCAAAGCGATCTCACCTGGATCTAGCAGTGCTAGCCTTCTCACAACCATCGATCTCAGAGAAGCGTTTATAGCCACAGACATATCCGGGATCGATGCTCTGGAGATTTCGCCCGGTATATATCTGATTTTAACGCCTTGCTTAACACGTATACTCCCCCTCGCAGGTCTTCTAAGTCCATAGATAGTCTCGCATATCTCCCTAACCCCCTTACCATCTGTAGAAACTATCGATAGGATCTCCCCCCTCCTCAGCTTGAAGCTGGCATTCCTAAGGATCTCTATACCCCTATCATTGGCTATCGATACTCCATCTACATATAGAATCTCCTCCCCAGGATCTACTTCTCCCATAACATCCATAGAAGGGGTATCATAGCTGTGGGGATAAATATGGCTCTTCAGGATATCTATAACGCTACTGCCATTGAGATTCTTCCTAACAATAGTTGCCTCTCTGAAGCCCTTCTTCAAAATAGTATATCGATCTCCGATCTCTGCGACCTCTCTGATCTTGTGGCTAGTGATTACCACCGCCTTGCCCTTATCAGCATGCCTTCTCAGGATATTCAGGAGAGCTTTAGATGATCTTGAGCTCATTAGAGCAGTGGGCTCATCCATAAGCACTGCTAGCCTTCCAGCATTTATAGCTATGGATACCTCGAGTGCCTGCCTCTCGCTAGGTGATAGGGATGAGATCCTGGAGCTAGGATCTAGCCTATACCCTAGATCCTCTATGGTTCTGGCCACGAGCTCTACTAGATCTCTATCCCTGATTCCAGATGCCTTAGCAACGATCAACATATTTTCCTCTGCGCTGAGCTCCTCGATAAGGGATGACCCCTGGTAGGCCATTGATATGCCGTGTCTGAGGGCTTCGTGCGGAGATCTGAAGATTCTCCTCTCGCCCCTAACCAGTATGACCCCTCTAGTTGGCCTTAAAGCCCCGCTGACTATCTTTAAAAGTGTTGTTTTTCCAGCCCCATTCTCTCCTAGCAATATATGGATTTCCCCACTATATATCTCCAGATCTACTCCTGAGAGGGCTGTGTAGCCCCCATCATAGATTTTCCAAATATCTCTAGCGACTATGAGAGGCTCTTCCCGGGCCTCGCAATCCATGGTGGCTCTAGCCCCACCTCTTAGGATCCCAGTCTTCCATTATGGGGACACTTACCCTGCCTTCGACTATATCCCGCCTTATCCTCTCAACCTCGGCTACTAGGGCATGGTTCTTATTCACAAAACTGGGGTTCCACTCGAGCTTTGCCCAGCCCTCCTTGATCCCCCAGTTGAGTATCCCGCTAATCCATGTGCCGTTAATCTTTAGCCCGACTAGGTATTTTATGAATGGCCTTAGATCCCATACTATGCTGGCCACAAGGGTGTTAGGTGCTAGCCTGCTATAGTCTATAATTGTTGCGAAAAAGTAGACCTCTCTCCCAGATCTATATGCCTCCTCAACAGCCTGATCGGTTCCATAGCTATCGCCATATATTACATCAGCACCCGAAGCTATGAGGGCCTTCGCAGCCTCCTTGGCCTTGACCGGGTCGAACCAGCTCTCTATGAATATCGCCCTTATCTTCACGCTAGGGTTTACAGATCTCGCACCAGATGCGAAGGCATTTATAAGTCTCACAACATCTGGCACTGGATATGCTGCTACAACCCCTATTAGATTTCTCTTAGTTAGCTTTCCGGCTGCGACTCCTGCTAGATATGCTGCCTCATGGATCCAGTAGTCATATACCAAGACGTTTCTTGGATACTCTATATCAGTCGGTCCCGAGCCCTGTGCAAAGCTCACATTAGGATACTCCCTAGCAACCTTTATAGTAGTTTGGTGATAGCCCCAGCTATGGGGTATTATGATATCGTATCCAGCCTGTATGTACTGCCTTATAACCCTCTCCACATCTGCTTCAGAAACCCTTTCAACATAGCTGTAGGTTATACCAAGGTTATCCCTAGCCCATGTCATGGCCTCGTGCATAGCCTGGTTCCAGGGCTCATCTATTGGCGTTACATAGATCACAGCGCATCTTATGCTCTTGTATGTGGGCTGAGTCGCCTTAGTCTCTGCCCTAGTCTCGCCAGGTTGTGGAGGAGGTGCTCCACGACCCATTATATAGAGGGAAGCTATTGCAGCAATTATTACAAGAACTATTACTACAGATCCTAGGATCGCGATCCTCATCAAGATCGCCTCATGCTGTCCCGAATGTTAGGCCTAGCTCTCTAAGCCACATCCTATATGCTATCGAGATCTTATCAGATCTCAGGTGAAGCTCTGCCTGAAGATCGAGGGGGAGTAGCTCAGGCCTCTGCGACTCGACTACAGGAACATCCTGGGAGACTATTTTGTCTTGAAAGCTCCTTATCTGCTCTTCAGGAACTTCGTGGGCATAGTTCATTGCTATTATCATCCACCCAATGCTCTCAGCCTGCTCTACAGGTGTTACTGTGTAGAATATGGAGAAAACCTTACCATTAGACTCTTTGGTGAAATAAGTCGTTAGGGGTCTCAGAACCATATATGTATATGTCTCCCACCTCCCAACCCCTGTGCCGTCTGGGTTTGGCTGCCAAACTCTTATATTCTTTGCAACAATCCCCTCCTCTGTTTTCACAACCTCGTAGTCAGGTATCTCGGGCCTGCTGGGGTCTCCTAAGAAGCCCGCGTGAACGAATGGGAAGTGGGCCACGTCTAGGAAGTTCTCTATAGCCCTGGGGCCGCTGCTCCTAATCCTATATGGTCCACAATAGATCTTTCTGAAAGAGCTGTCATACCACTCCGCAAAGTATGGAACATCGGTCTTCGGATCTCCAAGCGAAACCCATATATAGCCATACCTCTCAACAGCTCTATGGGTCCTCACCCTAGCCTATGCAGGTGGCTTCTGATCCGGGTGGGCTGGGATTCTAACACATACCCCATTTACATCGTACTCCCACCCATGGTATGGGCATACAAGCCTATCACCGCTAACCCATCCTAGGGAGAGCCTTGCACCTCTATGAATGCACAGGTCTTGCCACGCCATTACAGAACCGCTACCAGATCTCCAGAGCACAATTTCCTCGCCGAGGAGTCTCGCCCTCAAGACCTTTCCGGCAGGGAGGTCGGAGGATCTTGCGACAACATGCCAATCATTAACCAGCACAGGATCCTGTATCATGACACCCACCACTTCAGATTCATGTTAAAAAACTTATAAGTAATAGCTATACTTGACACATATTTTTAACATGAAAATGTTAAAAACTGATCTATACTGATCCTTATTATTACCTATAAAAATCAGAGCGATAGCTAGATCGGCTAGGTGATAGGGAACTGTAGAACGGATATAGCCCTCACCAGAGATTCTCTGAAATGGGGTTGGTGGTTAGAGAAAAACACTTCTCGGCAATTTCTTTTGCTTTAGGATGGCAAGGGTTATAGCTGTGAAAATATATATGCTTGATATGTGTGAATTTTCTTTTGATGGGATGGTTTTTGAGTGGGATTTCTGCTTATTTGAGGCTTCTCTTCAAGACTAGGTTGATTGGTATACCAGCGACTCTTAGTGCTTCAGTTGCTGGCTCTTTCTCTTTTGGTAATCCTCTGGGCTATACTGATCTACTTACTCTTTTTATTCTCTATATAGGGGTTTTCATGGCTCATCTTAGTGTTGATTCTTTTGATGATTATTTCGATTTTAAGAAGGATCTTGCTAGGCTTAAGGCTGGAGCTTCTGATGCTGATCTAGAGCTTCTATATATCCTATCCAGGGGCTCTATCAGTGCTAGGCCTCTGCTTGCTGTTGGTGTCTCTACGATGGTTCTTGGTCTCTTGGCTGGAGCTTATCTCTCTATTCTTAGGGGTCCTCTTGTGCTGGTGTTAGCCCTCCTGGGATCCATGGTTATCCTGGTCTATACAGGACTTTTGAATAGGCATGGCTATCTAGCCGAGCCTCTCCTTGTTTTGAAAGGGCTCTTGGTTTTCATGGGATCCCAGCTAGTTGCCTACGGATCTATATATCCTGGCACAATACCTCTTGGAATCCTATTCGGTCTCGTCTCTGCTACAGTAGCTTATACCCATCACACTACCCACATGCCTGTTGACAGGTCTCTGGATAGGATTACCCTTCCAATGCTCTTTGAAAGGGTTGGCGGGCCATATGTTGGCTACGTACTTATGATCGCTATGATATATGCTGTGCTTTTATCCTTAGCACTATCAGGGATCCTTCCTATCTTCTCTCTAGCGGTTCTACTGGCTATATTGATTCACATGGATATTGCTCGAAGAACATGGGGGAAGCGGTATGAGATCTTCTCAGGCTATGTTATTAGAACAGCCATTGCGTGTAGAATAGTAGATGTAGGGCTAGCATCTATACTAGTGATCACAGGTTTTCTAAACACGGGCTTGGCTTAGCATCACAGCGGGGATCCACTATGAGGATGTATAGCCTGTTATATCCACCATATACAATCTCCATATGGGGGTAGGATGAGCGATAGAGAGCTAGAGACTATAAGGAGCTTCTTCTCCCTCAATCTATACGAGGCAAAGGCCCTCATAGCAGTGTTGAGAGGTGCTAGGGATGCTAGGGAGGTCTCAAGGATAGGTGGGATTCCATATCAAAGGGCATATGATGTCCTCAGATCCCTCATAGCTAAGGGCTATATATTCGAGACTGAGGATGGCTATAGAGCTTATCCGCCTGATGTGATTGTTAATAAGAGAGTTGCAGAGGCTAGGGAGGAGTATTCAAAGATGATCTTGAGGATCCAGGAGGTTAGGGACGAGGTTAAACAGTTCCTGGAGAGGATCTCAGGTCCAGTCTCAATCTCAACACCAAGCTACCAGATCCTCAGAGAACTCCCAGAGATACTCTCAGCATTCATAGCATCCCTCAGAGGTGCTGGAGAGGCCTTCATGTTAATAAGGAAAGCCCTTAGATTTAGAGAGATCTTTAAAGAAGCCCTACTAACCATAGAGCCCAGGCCGAGGATAAGTAGTGTTGTCTCATGCAGCGAATATCTAGAGGAGGCTGAGGAAGAGCTCGCTAGGAGCCTTGGGATAGGTGTTAAGAGATCGTGGGGAATAGCTATAGATCTTATGGTGACAGACACAGGATATCTATTCATAGGCTTCCCAAAGAGCGAAGACCTATTCTCAAAACCCCTGGTAATAGTTGTTAGGGATATTGATGCTGCTAGAGCAGCTCTGAAAGAGCTTAACGAGTACTATGAGGAGCTTAGAGGGGAATGCTAGCCATATCCTGGCCAGGGATTAACACTTATTAGTAACCACTGGTTAGTGGTGATGGTGATGCCCCTTGAAAACCCAGATAGTGCTTACAATAATAGCAGTTGCTCTAGCTGCTGTTGCAATCACCATGTTTATAGCCATGGGGACACCGCAAACAACACAGCAGATCACCAGGCCAGCTGAGACCACCGCAACCTCCCCAGCAGGACAACTAGGTGTTAAAAAGGTCTCGATAGGGATTATACCCACTATAGACTCTATACCATTTATCATAGCTGAGAAGGAGGGGATATTCAGAAGATATGGTCTATATGCCGAGATCGCCATGTTCTCCTCAGCTAGGGAGAGAGATGCTGCGATGGAGGCTGGGAGGATAGAGGTTGCTATAAGCGATCCAGTGACAAGTATAATACTGATTTCCAAGGGCTCTGGGGCAAAGATAGTTTCCTTAATACTAGGCCAAATCCCCAGCGACGGTGTCTTCTATATATTAGCACCGCCCAACACGAGCTATGGGCTTGAGGGTGTGAGATCTATAGCTATCTCTAGGAACACAATAATAGAGTTTATAACGGATAAGATGCTAGAGCTCCTAAAGATAAACACCTCTATTGAGTATATAGATGTTCCATCAATACCGGTTAGATATCAATTCCTCATGGAGGGCAGGGTCCAGGCTGCAACGCTCCCAGATCCCTGGGGTACCATGGCCCTTCTAAACGGTGCAAGGCTACTCGCTAGAGATGATCAGTTCGGAGTATCTATATCCATGAGCACCCTTCTTGCCTCGAAGGGTTTCCTATCAAGAGAAGACTCGAAAGAGATTCTCAGAAGCCTTGTCAAAGCGTTGAACGAGGCTCTTTCCCTCTATAAGAGGGATCCACAGAGATACTCTGATCTAATATACCAGAGACTCCAGATCCCGCAAGCCCTGGCGGGGAAATACCTCCCAAGCTGGGGCGGTGAGATATCCCCATACCCAAGATCAAACTTCGAGATGGTTGCCCAGTGGCTATATAGGAAGGGACTTATACAGAGCATACCAAGCTACGATGGATCTGTTGTATTCAGGGAGGGTGAGGGGATCTCTTGATCGAGGTTAGAGACCTAGCCTTCGCCTATGGAAAGGGTGGAAATATATTCGATGGATTCAGCATAGAGATACCCTCAAAAGAGATCTCGGTTATAATGGGACCTAATGGATGTGGAAAGACAACTCTTTTAAAGCTCATAGCAGGGATCCTTAAGCCACAGAGGGGGAGGATCCTAATAGATGGAGAGGATCCCGAGGTATATAGGGTTAGAGGCCTCATATCCCTAGTATTCCAGGATCATGGACTCCTACCATGGATGAGGGTATGGGATAACGTGGCCCTCCCACTCAGGATAAGGGGTCTCGGGAGGGATGTGATAGAAGAGAGGGTTAGATCTTCCCTTGAGAGGGTTGGGATGCTCTGGTTCTTCCAGAGATACCCTGGAACTTTATCTGGTGGCGAGAGGCAGAGGGTTGCCCTTGCAAGGGCCCTAGCAGCTGGAGCCAGTGTGCTCCTCCTAGATGAGCCATTAGCCTCTGTGGATCCTGAGGCCAGGGATGATCTCATATCCCTTATAAAATCCATATGGTATGAGGAGAGGCAAACAATAGTTGTAGTTACACATAATGCTGAGGATGCTGCGAGGCTCGGCAGCAACATATATGTTATCAGCGGGAGGCCTGCGAAGCTCTTATCAACAATACCTCTTAGAAGGGGTAATGGAGATCCTGATCTAGATATGTGCAGGCTTATGGAAGATATCAAAAGATCTATAAGATCTGGTGGTTCTCAATGAGTAGATCAGCTGCCCCGCCTCTCTACACAGCTATGTGGATAGGCCTTTGCCTCTCAATATGGGAGATAACTTCTAGGATCTCTTCAAAGAGCTTCTACCCACCTCCAAGCATAGTGGCTACAAGGATATTCTTGGAGCTTGCTAGCGGCTCTATCCTTGGGCATGTGGTTGCAACCCTAGTAAGGATCTTCCTCGGTTTGGGGCTTGCCACAGTAATTGGGGTTGCCCTCGGCATACTCTCCTCTAAGAGGATCCCCGCTGGAAACCCTTTCAGAATAGCTGTCCTGGCATCCTATCCGATACCCCATACAACCTTGATCCCGATCATCTTCTGGTTCTTCGACATAGAGCTTGGGAAGATAGCCCTCATAGCCCTTATATGCCTATACCCAATAGCCATATCAACCATGGAGTGGGCCTCTAGAACGCCTAGAAGCTATATCGAGGTTATCAGAAGTGTGGGCGGAGGGTCTAGGCACATCCTAACCCTTGTAACGATACCTTCGACGCTCCCAGGAATCCTTACAGGTGTTAGGATAGCCTCTAGCACGGCATATGCTGTTAGCTATATAGCAGAGAGCTTTGTTGAGTCTAGAGGGCTTGGATATATGATTAACTACTACTGGCACACGCTAGACTATGTAGGGGTATACGCCTCGATATTAATACTAGCTCTGCTCGGAGTTGCAACATATGGATCTCTATATCTAGCAGAGCGCGGGGCTCTTAGATGGATATACACAGGCTAGAGATAAGGTGATGGTGGTAGCATGTCACTCAAAGATCTTAGAGAGGCCCTGGAATACCTCGAGAAAAGGGGTATGCTGGCTATGGTAAAGGCTGAAATGGATCCACATTTAGAGGTCGCAGAGATAGCTAGAAGGGTGATGTATAGGAGATACCCTCTCAGATGCCTTGCCTATCCATCTCCAAAACAGGTTCTCCAACTACTGCGAAGCAATATATTGGATCATCTCTATAGAAGATCCTCTCAACATGGAATAGTTGGTACTTAGCTGGAGGTGTTACTAGATACGTTTTGGTGAGAGACTCTAAAGGTCAAGTGTTGTTCAGCTGTAATCCAGTTGTTCCTATTGTTTAATTCTAACTCTAACAATGTTTTAGATATGTTTTAGAGTTAGGCTTTAAATGCAGGTTGGATAAACATGTTAAGGTGTTGAAATGGCTATATCTGAGCCGTTGGGATTGCTGAGGGGCAGAGAGTTAGGGTGGTGGCTCTTGAGGATAAGATAGTTATAGAGCCTGTTAGAGATGCTATATGGCTTGCGCTTCATGGTAGGAAGATAGGGAGGATACTGTCAGAAGAGGTTGAGGAGGAGAGCCTACGTGGGCAAGAGAGACTCTCAAAGCGATAGGTTATTGCTAGATACATCGTTCCTCCTACCTATAATGGGGTTTGAGACTTCGAAGGATGATATGGATTCTTTCAAGAAGCTAGGTAGATACTAACTATACCACAATGATATAAGCATATCTCGAAGCCATTTGGAAAATAGCCAAAACTATAGATGGTCGGAGAAAGAGCTTGTGAGGATCATGGAGTGTATCAGAGTGATTAGGAATACCATAAACAATGCAGCAATTGATGAGGAGGCTGTGAGAGAGGCAATATCAATTTATAACCTTGGCCACAGGGACATGATCGATAATTTATTACACTCGCTAGCAAGGAGAAATAAGTTTAAACTACTAACAGTAGATAAAGAGCTCATTAAGTTCATTGATAGACAAGGACTTCCAAGGGAAGTAATGGTAACTCCTAGCGAGCTTTGACTCATGAAGATAGCTGTGAAGAATTAATGGCTTTAGGTAGGAAAACTACTTTGGCCTCCTCTCCTTTCAAAGTCCACCCCATTTGATCTGACAGGTAGGTTTATGGTCTCTACTCTTATGAGGCTTTCAACCCTATATATCTTTTGGAGATCATAGGCTCCTCATCTATTCGGGGCTACCTCTGTCACCTAAAGGGTAGTAGGAGAGACCAGATCTCTCTTAGTAGTCGCACTGCTCCAAAAATCTATTCTTAAGGCTTATAAACACCATACCCATCCTAAAGAGTGAGACTTTCAGTTGTAATATGGATATAAAATATCCTATTGAGCTATAGGAAGATCTGTTTCATCCAGCTATAAGGACAGTTGGAATAGATTCTAGTGGAAATGGTGATTGTAATAGAATTAAGAGCATGAATAATAATGGTAACACCTTCACATGACTCGGTAGGATCTCTAGGGGTGTAAGGATCCTTATAAGATTTAGTGCTCTATTTTTAACTTTATAAGAGGATTGATACAGTTTCCTAATAAAACAAATCTTAATAGAGCATCTATAATCGAAAACCAGTCTTTGTAATGGAGTGAGATCCCATAGATACCACAATATTTTGGTTCCTGATAAATGGGATAGGTTCCTCAGGAATGCCTATCATGGAGGCTTCTTGCTAAGTGATAATGACTCTGCTTTAAGGGGTTAAGCATAGATAGCAATGGGGATACAATATTGACAGGGTTTAGGATAGGCATTCAACTCTGGTCTCTTCGTGAGGATTGTTCCAGGGATCTTGAGGGCACCCTTAAGGCTTTAGCTAGCATGGGGTTTGATGGAGTTGAGTTTGCTGGTTTTTATGGCAGACACGCTAGCGATCTTAGAAGGCTTCTAGAATCCCTTGGTCTCGAGGTTGCTGGGGCTCATATTCCATACAAGAGCTTTCTTGGGGAGGAGCTTGGAAGGACTATAAGCTTTAATTTGGAGCTTGGTAATAGGTACTTGATCATACCATCAGTCCCCATCGATATCAGGGGTTCTCTTAATAGATGGGTTGAGTTTGCATCACTACTTAATAGTCTCTCTGAGATACTCTACCAAAATGGTATGAGGATCGGTTATCATAATCATGATTATGAGTTTAAAAATGTTGGCGGCGAGATCCCCTGGCATGTTGTGTTCAGATCTACTAGGAGGGGTGTGATTATGCAGCTAGACACAGCAAACGCCCTTGCAGGAGGTGTTGAGCCTGGAGATCTTATTGAGATTATAAAAACATATTCTGGCAGGGCTGTGTCTGTTCATGCCAAGGATTTCTCTAGGGGTAAGGGCATGAAGATCCTGGGGGAGGGTGACGTGCCCTGGAGGGATTTTCTAAGGGCATGCAGGGTCTTTGGGGGGACTGAATGGCTTATAGTTGAGCAGGAGGTATACCCATACCAGCCTATTGAGAGTGTTAGGAGGAGTCTAAGGAATCTTCTAGATATACTGTCCACGATCTAGATCTGAGGTATTCTTATCCTAACCTCCCCACCCTTCCTAGCAGACTCATAGATAGCGTCTATTATAGCATGAACCAATATACTCTGCTCACCAGTCACAGGAGGCTCTCTATTTCCCAACACACTATCTACAAAGGCCTTAACCATCTCAAAGCTCATCTCATCTGGCGAGGTCTTTCTAAGAACAGGCTTTGCATCATATAGATACCTCTCACTCCTGCTGTGGAATGATATATCAGTGATCGCCTCGTGGCCGATGGCCTCTATACCACCCCTATCCCCAAGGATCCTTAGCCTCATCTCCTCACCATGGTGGGATACATTCGCAGCCCAGCCAACCTCTATAAGCATGGAAGCCCCGTTATCAAACATAACCATACCAACAGCATAGTCCTCAAGCTCGAAGGACGATGGATCCCAAGAACCCCAGTTAAACCTTACCTCATCGGGGTTTCTCCCAAACTTGGTATAGATCGCACCAAATGCTGAGACAGGCTTTGGAAAACCCATTATGGCTAGTGCGTTATCTATAGCATAGCACCCTATATCTAGAAGAGCACCCCCACCGCCGCTGAGCCTTCTATCGATGAACGTAGCCTTACCAGGTATTCCTCTCCTCCTCATGAGATAGGCGTATGCAGCATAAACACCACCTAAGGCCCCGCCATCCCTAAGCTCTATGGCATAGCCAAGCGCTGGGGAGAATCTGGACCAGTATCCAACCATAAGGATCCTCCCTCTATGCTTAGCCTCAGAAACAACCCTGAGGGCTTCGCCAAGACTGTGGGCCAGGGGCTTGTCTACAAGCACATGGGCACCCCTCCTAATAGCCTCAACAGCGACCTCAGCATGCAAGCCGGTTGGTGTCACGACACTAACAGCATCAGGTCTCTCCTTATCCAGCATCTCAACATAGTCGAGATACCCCCTAACCCTGAACTCGCTCGAAACCCTGTCAAGCCTATCCCTATCAATATCAGCTACAGCAACAACCTCAACACTAGGTAGTCTCATATAGTGGACTAAATGTCTATTTCTTCCATGACCCCCAACACCTATCACAGCAACCCTTAACCTATCCAGGGCTTATCACCACCCCAGATTCTCAGCGACCCACTTAGGGATGTTTACATCAACCTCCCTTCCAAGGGAGGCGGATCTATATATAGCATCTAGGATCGCTATATTGAGAACACCTTGCTCAGCCGTACATAGCGGGTAGGGAGCCCTATCCCTTCCACTAGCCACAGCCTCTCCCAATAATCTCCAGGCCCTTGTGAATGCATCCTCGCGGGGCTGTGTTAAGAGGGCCTCAGAGATCATGTACTCATCATCAATGCTCATCATATAGTATAGCCTATTAGCCCTCCCATCAACAGTAACGCCGCCCCTATCACCTAGGATCATGACCTCGTCAACCTCATCCCTTAGATAAGATGCCCAGCTCACCTCGATATATGCTGTAGAGCTGTCGGAGAACCTTATAAAGCCAGAGCCGAAGTCCTCAACCTCGATCTCCCCCAACTCCTCAGGCTTAGGGGGTACTGGCAGTGGATAGCCCATGAGCATATCGAATCTCTTAGAGAATGCCCTATATGTTATACCCGAGACATGTTTTGGAAGCTCAAAACCTCTTATGAATAGGAGTGAATCTACAGCATGCGAGCCTATATCTAGGACAACACCACCCCCCGCTAGATCTTTCTTGAGAAATGTAGGCGAGTTGGGTATGCCTTTTCTCCTCAGAAGCAATGATCTAGAGTGATAGATCCTACCCAGTCTCCCACCCTGGATAACCTTTCTAGCAGTCATCCTGGCAGGCGAGAACCTGTATACATGCCCCACAACAAGGATCCTATCCCTCCTCCTAGCAGCATCAGCAATCCTCAAAGCCTCTTCAAGAGATACAGCCATTGGCTTCTCCAAATACACATGGGATCCAGACTCGAGGGCATCTATAGCAACTCTAGCATGTGCAGAATGTGGGGTTGCAACCAAAACTATATCTGGCTTCTCCTTCTCGAGCATCTCCCTATAGTCTGTATAACCCCTCTCACAGCCAAACCTCTCCTGAAAAGCCTTTAATCTCTTTTCATCAATATCTGCACAAGAGCTAAGCCTAAGGATCTCCACATTCTTCACAGCAGGAGCATGGGCTCCCTGAGATATACCCCCAACACCTATGAACCCAACCCTCAGAAGCCTTGACATTCTTATTACCATTTGCAATTATGTTTTGGAGACTAATTAAATATAACTAATTAAATATAAAGGTTAAGATCTAATTAAAATTAAAGTTTATCATAGTTATAGCTATATATGAAGGGC
>Ga0101942_100319_pt1 | contig 22140 bp, 22 predicted proteins | sample DewCreD2012metaG_4_FD_75243 | JGI IMG/M metagenome (GOLD analysis project Ga0101942, IMG submission 75243) | Hot spring sediment bacterial and archeal communities from British Columbia, Canada, to study Microbial Dark Matter (Phase II) - Dewar... ...
ATAGAATAATCTTCCTAGACAAAGTGGACAAATATTATATCTTTTAATTATTTCTGATGCTTTATTTACAATTAAATTATTTAAATGGAACATTAAAGCCAAGTCTTTTTAAACGTTTAACATTCCTCTTCATCATATTATATGCCATTAAAAGCCTTTCTACATCCTTTACATCTGTACCAGATCCTCTTGCAATCCTTCTTGCCCTGCTTTTATCTATAATCTTAGGATTTGAAATTTCCTCCTTAGTCATTGAATTAATTATTGCTTGCCATTTGTCTAAGTTCTTTTCAGCTTCCTTTAGAGCTTCTTCAGGAAGTTCTATAGAAAAACCAGGAAAAAGACCTAGTATCTTACTCAGAGGGCCTAGCTTCCTGAATTCCCTTATTTGTTCAACTAATTCTTTTAAATTGTATTCGCCTCGCATGAATTTTTCAGTCTTAATTTTTTGCTCAATTCTTGCTTCTTCTATCTTTCTAGATAAAAGATCAATATCTCCTAATCCAAGAAGTTGATTAGTGAAAGAAACAGGATCGAATTCTTCAAATTCTTCAATCTTTTCTCCTAAGCCTACAAAGACAACTCTTGAATTCGTAGCTTTGGCTGCGCTTATTGCACCGCCTCCTTTTGCAGAACCATCTAGCTTCGTTAATATTATACTACCTATTTTAGTTGCTTCATTGAAAGCTTTAGCTTGATTATATGCAGCTTGACCTATTGTCGCATCTATTACTAGAATGACATGCGTAGGATTGATTTTGCTCGCCATTAGCTTCATTTCTTCTATCAAAGCTTCTTCGTTCTTATGTCTTCCTGCAGTATCTACGATTATTACATTGCATTTATCTGAAAGTGCTTTGATGCCTTTTAATGCTAATTCTATAGAATCTTTAGCATCAGGTTCGCCATAAAAAGGGACATTTATCTTCTCAGCTAGTTGTTTCAATTGATGATAAGCACCCAATCTATAGGTATCTGCACATACCAAACCTACTCTGTAGTTCCTGTTTTTTAAATAATAAGCTAATTTTGCAGCGGTGGTAGTTTTACCACTACCTTGAATTCCAACTAGCATTATTACATTCAAAGAATCAGGATTTAGTTGCAATCTATGCTTTGTTCTTCCTCCTAAAATTTCAATCAAGCTATCATAAAGTTCTTTTAAAATTAGATCTTTCCTCGTAAAGCCTTGAGGAGGTTCTTCTTTAATTTTTTCTTGAAGTTTTTTACTTATTTCAAGTACAATGTTAACATTTACATCAGCTTTTAAGAGAATTCTTTGTGTATCTCTAATGAATTCCTTTAATGCAGCTTCATCACCTGTACTTCCTCTTAGCTTATTTATCGCATCTAAAAGGGATTTGGAAAAGTCTTTTAAGAAACTCATTTCTTAGTTAAAGATTTGAAATATTCATTGAGTATACTTTCTAAATTCTGATCAAGCTTTATAGTATATACAGGTCTAGATATTTTCAATTTGCTGAGTTTATCCAAGAAATCAGCTTTTTTCTTGCCTCTTTGATATAAACCTCCTGTTTCTTTTATACAAAGATTCATGGGATTCATTTTAACTCCTTTAGAAGATAAGAAATTTATGAATGCCAAATAAGCTTCTACATTATCCCAATCGATATTATAAGCTTCACAACAATTGATCCAAACATCTACTGTATTATGAAAGAGAATGTCTTTTCTTAAGTTCATTACTAATAAGTCTTAATAGCTGTTCTGATTAATAAATTGTTAAATTTAAGCCAAGCATTAAGAAAATTTAATATTAGTGGGCCCATAGCTTAGCTGGATAGAGCGTTGGCCTTCGGAGCCAATGGCATGGGTTCGAGTCCCATTGGGCCCATCGAAGTACGATTTTCAATAAAAACTCAGTATAGCTATGCTTCCAGCTCAACCTTCACTTTCTTTTAGTATCATGAGAATTTGATTTTCAAGCTAGAGAAGTATGTCTTTATGTTACCCAAACTAATGCCAAATCAGCGCAAAATATTTGCGAATTAATTTTTCTTTCATACCAGTAACCCCATTTGTTAAAACTCATGATATTTTGCTTTTAGCTCTTCGCTTAAATTCCTCGAAGCATCAATAATTATCTCAAGCTCAATCAAGATAGCAAATTAATTTTCCATTATTACTAAACCAATAAGACTTTCTCGACTATTTCGATCAAATTTTTATCTTTAAGGTTATGATTATTATTTTGTTAGACTTAAACAGCTTTCAATGATTTATAATCAAGGTCAACAATTCCTTGGTTATGAAATATAGCCCTTAGAAAATTTAAGTATATTCATTACTAACTTTTAAAAGAAGAATTAAATTATCAAGTTTTAAATTAATAATTAAATTTTATTTTTTGTATGAAATAGGAGGGAATCCACTCTTTTTTCTAGTCCATTCAATGAATTCTTCGCTAGGAGGCTTATCTTTGTAAAGTTCTTTTCTATATGCTTCGAGCAATTTGAGCTCCATATTATTGAATTCAGCAATGGTCATTAACATTGAACCATAGCCATCTGCTATTTCTTTAAGTTTCTTTATATAATTCAATGATTCATGACTTCTTAGAAAATGATGGTCCAAAATTATGACATCTACATGCTTTAAAAGTTTGGATAAATTATCGATTGCTTTTTGGAAATTATCATAAGAGAGCTTAGTGCCTAAAAGATATAAAGGAGGACCGCTTATGAGCATACAATTCGGTTTCATTCTGACTATTTCCTCAAATACCTTCTCGCTTATAGGACCTTCAACATCGCTAGCAAATAAAAACTTCTCACCTTTATCTTCAATACATAGCATTAAAACTTTACCTAAAGGCGTATTGTCTTCACCATGAGGAAGAGGATTTGAAAAAATTAACTTTGTATTACCTATCTTGTATTCTCTAGAATCAGCTATTCTAATTTCTTTAGCAATTTTATTTAAATGAGGTAAAACTTCTTTTGCCCTCGATCTTTGACTTTCGTTTATATTATTAAAAGGATCTTTGATGAATACCTGCTTATGCTTGTATATTTTTTCTGCACTATTTACATCAGCAAACGTCCATAAATTATCTATTTCTTTCCAAAAAGGAGTGAAATGATCATAGTGGTAATGGGATATGAATACAACATCACTTTCTGAAGCATGACTTTCTATTTCCCTCCTTGTTCTCATTAGGTTCTCATATTCAATAGGATGGGGTAAAAGATTAAATCTAGGGCCTAATGCTACACCTGGATCGATTAAGATTCTCAAATCGCTGCATTCAATAAAGCTAGATAAACTTCTCGTACCTAAAGTCTCGCCTCCAATTATCTTTATCCTCATTCAAGCAAATTAGGGAATTTTTCTTGAATTACTTCTTCGAAAATATCCAATGGATCTTCCATTTTATAGTACATAGGTTCTCTTCTTTTTCTAGGATTTCTTATGAAATTCTTTATATGCGAAATTATTGTTTCTAAATTCGTGCTATGTAAAAAATATTCTTCTTTAGAAAATCGTTTATACATGCTTTGTAATACAGGAAAATAGTCAATAACCAAAGGAACACCGCTCACTATTGCTTCTCCTACCATCGTACCTGTTGCTATTACTATATCTGCCTTGTTTAACAATGAAGGAACATCTATGAACTTTCCTTTATATCTTTCAATTTCGATAAGATTTATCTCTTTGGAAAATTCCTTAAGCAGGCTCACTATTTTCTTGAAATGAAATGAATCCGATTCTATATGTGAAGCCAAGTAAGCGGGCTCTCTTACTATGACAGTTATTTTATTCTCGTCTAAATTCAATTTTTTAAAGATTTCGTGGTCATATCTATATCTTTTTAGCCATGTTACTTGTGTCAATCCATCATATTCTATGACATTTTGAGCTCCGTACTTTCTAAAGAATTCACCGCAATCTTTTGGAACGATCATCAAAGTAGCTAAAGGAGCAGTGAGCCTAGCTACGAATACCGATTCAGGTGTATCGTTAAAATCGAATACTGGAATACCTGCTTGAAATGCTATCCTTGTAGCCTCAACGCTACCATGCGAAACTAAAAAATTTGGTTTCTTATCTAAAAACCATTTCAATAATGCATAACTTCTCTCAACGCTATTGATTAGTTTTTCCAATATATTTGCACCGTGCTTTCCTATTACATCGCATTTTATGTTTAGAAATTCTATAGCTGCAAGACTTTCACTATATTGTCTTGTAGTAGCGAAGAGTTTATATTTTTCTATAAAATACTTGAAAAAATGAGCTTGCTTAGCAGTCAATATGTCAACCCAGCCTGCCATGAAATTATTAGGCTTTCCTATTTAATAAAGCGCTTAATCGTTTTCTTCAACAAATTTGGCTTCGTAATCAATTTTAAGGCTTCCATTAAATTAGGTCTATATCCTTCAAGAAATATTCTTGGCAAAACTTTAGGATTTAAGCTCTTTAATAATTCTTTTTGTTCATCTTGATTTAAGCTTAGCCACAAATCGAGTATCTTCTTACCTTCCTTTAGATTTTTACCGTATTTTTCTGAAAATAATTTTTCATAATCATCTTTATAGCATATTTTTCCAGCATACAAAGCAAATCTTATCCCTTCACCGCTTATAGGCATGACCATGCCAGCCGAGTCTCCAGCAACTCTTATGTTACCTATGCTTAATTTTTCTAAAGGACCATATGAAGGAAAACCAGCTCCTTCAAGCTTAGAATTTATCTCAACATCGAAAAGTTTTAGAAATCTCTTTAGCTTAACAAGCATTTCATCTTTAAAAATAGTATGTCCTCCAATTCCAAAGTTGCAATAATTTTTACCATAAGGAAAAATCCATGCATAGCCAAAACTATAAACTTCGAAGTATAAGGTATCTTCCTTGATTTTATCCGATCTTCCGTAACCTCTAATTGCAGGTGCCAGTTTATAGCCATCATAAGGTAAGCCTTTTCTTCTTGCATACGTAGAAGAAAATCCGCCAGCGTCTATTATTAAATCATAATTTTCCTTTTCATTAAATTCTTCACCTATCTTAACTTTTGCGCCTTCATTTTCCGCTTCGCTTATAAGTTCTTCAAGGAACATCCTTTTATTCACTATGAAGCCTTCGAAAGGTTTTGTATCGACTTCAATGATTAGTTTATTATCGAAGTAAATTTCAGCCTTGTCTACATAATTTAAATACCATTTAGATCCTTCAGGTTTTATAGGAACATAATCAAAAGCTTCTTTAAAAATGGCTTCTCCGCAAGGTTTATGAGCTAAAATTTTGTTTCTTTCAAATAAGACTACCTCATGACCTTCCTTTGCAGCCCAATATGCACAATTGGCTCCTGCAGGTCCTGCTCCTATTATTGCAATTTTCATCTAGATCAGTATAATTAATAAAGAAAATAAACATATGCGGGAGCCGGGATTTGAACCCGGGACACCGGATTCCACGCATGCCTGCCCCGGCTTTGCATTATGAGTCCGGCATCATAGCCAGGCTAGATGACTCCCGCTATTTTATTTAAAATAAGAAAGATCTTATTAATCTAATTTCAACCAAATACTCTCAAATAATTATTCCTCAGAGAATTATCGATGATTAATTCTTGTTCACAGAGTTTTCTAATTTCGCTAATAGATGGAGCCTTTACTCCAAATCTTGAGAAATTGCGTTCGAAATCATTCAGTATTTCTTTCAGATTTTCCAAGGAGATTATTTCTATGCCTAAGTTAGCTTTCATCGTTCCTCCTTTCAAAACAAGATTCTTGAAGAATTTTGGTGAAGTCTCGTTCAATTGGTTGAAAAGTTTATTCGAAGCACTTTTACCAAGAATTTCTGAAATAATCTCTGAAATAATTTCCATTAAATCGCTTACAAATTTAAAATCTATATTGTGATTTTTGTATGAATATTTTATACCATATCGGAATGCAATGAAAAATATTTGTTTTGCCTTTTCTAGATTCCTTATTTCATACATTATGTCGTTCTTATTCAGCAATTCTTCTACGAAATCACGCGTAAGGATTTTACCTTTATCATATTCAATTCTTATCGATTCGATTATTCTCTCCAACAAAGCTTCGAAGAATTCGTCATCAAATTTTTTCTGTGATTTAACTATTGAAAATAACAAATTTAAATTGATGAAATCTCCTTCTAAAGGATCGAATATTGAAAATCTTGAATTCTCTTTTAAGAAATACCGCATTAAGTATTGTTTAACCACATCATTACCATGTGTAAGCATTATTGATTTTGAAGAAATTTTATTGACCATTTCAATTAGATCACTAGCATTTCCATGCTCATTTAATTCATTCATTTGGACATTGCATTTTCTACTTAAAGCTACACCATGAAACTCAACCAATTCACCTTTTTTTGAATGTAGAATCTTTTTTGCAAGCGTTTTATCATCAACACGGCCTGTAAACAAGAGTAATGAATTTTCATCGAGAAAAACTTCTTCTGCATAATAAACACTTGGTCCATGCTTCAAGTTTGCAGAAGTTGTTAAAACGATGAAAGGCCTTTCATTTCTAATTAAATCTTTTCTTATATCATCTGAGACAAGTTTTATCAAGCCTGCCGAGCGAACTTTCGTATAATATTCGCTTAAATATCCTCTCAAATTAGATGAATATTTATCATAAACACGCATTACATCTTTGACACTTCCATCAACATATATTGTAGTATGTGGAATTTCTCCAGCTAGCATTTTGTAAGATAAATAAACAGCTATTTCTTGTGCTCTTCCTGCTGCAGGTAAAGGCATTACTACTCTTCCTTTAACTTTTATTGCAGAAGCAATTATTTGCGAAATTTTCTCTAGCGAAGATCTAAAGGTATCTAAACCTAAGCTGAAGTTGCTTTCAGAAATTATCAAGTCAATGTTACTTTGAGACAATTCAAATTTTCCAGCAAGAGGAAGCTCTGAAATGCTTATGTCACCTGTATAGAGCAAAGTGTGAGAATCTAATTTTATCAAATAAGACAAGGCACCTAATAAATGTCCTGCATATATTGGTAATACTTTATAATCGTCGAATTTCAAAATAATTCCATCTCTTATTGTTTCAACATCACTCATCACTTCTTCAATTTCTTTCATAGGTATCTTGTACTTGCTCTTAATTTCTATACTACTGATCGTTATTTTACCTATTTCAACAGTAGGTTCACTCATGAATATTCTTGCATTAGGAAACATCCTCTTAAGAATAGTTAAACCTCCGATATGATCTGCATGGCCATGCGTTATGAATATTTCTTCGACTTCACCTTCTATCTTGCTGAAATCTGGCATTTCGTTTTGAAATCCACAATCGAAAACTGCAGACTTTCCATTATCTTTAACTAGCAATAACAAATTTGGCTTTCCAGCTGAGCAACCACTAATGAATTTGAGTTTCATAAACAATAAAAATAAACGAAAAGACTAAAAAGTTTAAAAGTAATCCAACTCTAAATTTTCAGTAAGCCTTGAAATATATCTGAAATCTTCTTTTTTAAGCTGAAAATTTCCAGCTTCAACATTTTCTCTCATCTGCTCTATGCTTTTAGCTCCAGCTATAGCTATCGTATTTGAATGTGAAATAATCCAATTAAGAGCAATTTGGCTAAAATTTTTTTCATACTTCTTAGCTATGATCTCGAGTTCTTTTAATACATTCATTATCTTTTCTAAATTTTCTTTTTTGAACCAAGCTTTACCTTTTCTTATATTGTCTATAGGTATGTTTGTTAAGCTATACTTCCCTGTTAACAATCCTTGAGCCAAAGGGCTGTAAGCAATTATGATCATTTTCATTCTTTTACAATATCTTATTATTTCCTTTTCTGCCAATCTTTCAATTAGATTATATTGAACTTGATTCGATACTAGTGGAGCATGCTTTAAGTGTCTTTTCAATTCCCTTATCATAGGAATAGGGAAATTGCTTATGCCTACGGCCCTAATTCTGTTTCGAAGATATAATTCATCTAGTGCTTTTGCAGTTTCTCTTAAAGGAATATAATTATGGGGCCAATGGATCTGATATAGATCTATCCTATCCGTATTCAACCTTCGAAGACTTCCTTCGCAAGCTTTAATTACGTCTTTATATCTTAAATGAAAAGGAGCGACTTTTGTAGCTATGACAACATCATCTCTTATGTCTTTCAAAGCTTTTCCTAATACTTGTTCTGAAGTTCCTTCGCCATAAATCTCTGCAGTATCAAAGAAATTTACTCCCAAATTGAATGCTTCTTGAATGATCTTTATTGCTTTTTCTTCATTTAACTCGCTTCCCCAACCCCAATTAGGATCTCCGAATTGCCAGCATCCTAAGCCTATGGCTGAAATTTTTACATCAAGACTTTCTAAGGTTATGTACTTCATGATGTTAGAAAGTTCCACTAACTTATTATTATTTTGCTTGCTGCTTTTCTCAATCGATTCATAATAGCTAAACCAATTCCTTTTTCCTCAACTCCTTCGATGATTATGACATCGATATCCCTTTTATCCATTTCTCTTAAAGAAGAAAACAAATTGAATGCGATTTCAAAAAGATTATCTTTGCTACCTATAATTATTAGCTCTTTTTGATGCTTGAAGAAATCTGCAGTTTCTTTCGTAATTATTAAACCTGCATTCTTGTATTCTTCTAAGAGTTTTTTTAAAGCGTTGAGTTTATCTTGTCCTTCAACTAATATTAAAGGTTTCTCAGGTGAATAATGTCTATATTTTAAGCCAGGAGATAATGCTTGACCTTCGAATTTCCCTAAACCTTTTGCAAATTCAGGTATGTAAATTTCGCCAATATATTTCATGATTTCTTCGATAGGCATTGCTCCAGGTCTTAAAAGAACAGGAGGGTTCTTAGTAACATCTATGACTGTTGATTCGACACCATAAATTGTGCTTCCAGCGTCTATTATTAAAGGAATTTCATCTTTGAAATCCTCAAGTACATGCTCAGCTCTAGTAGGACTAGGCTTTCCTGCTTTATTCGCACTAGGTGCAGCTATTGGCTTTTCTGAAGATTTAATCAATTCGAGAGCTATAGGATGTGCAGGACAACGAACAGCTACGGTATCTAGTCCTGCTGAAACTTCGGGAGTTATTGAAGGATTTCTTTTAAGAACAAAAGTTAAAGGTCCAGGCCAAAATTTCTTCGCTAACCTAAAGATTTCTTCAGGAACATCTAAAGCTACGTTGCTTAGCTCATTCAAATCTGCAATATGAACAATTACAGGATTGTCTAGAGGTCTCTTTTTTGTAAAAAATATTTTTTTAACAGCATTCGAGTTAGTAGCATCAGCTCCTAATCCATAAACTGTCTCAGTAGGAAAAGCGACGAGTTCACCATTCCTTATCAATTCTATTGCTTCCTTAATCTCATCTTTAGTGAAGTTTAAAGGATTTACTTTGATTATCTTAGTGATCACAAATCTTTTATAAATGAAGAAAAATTAAAATTGGTTTTTATATAAAAAAATTAAGGGGTCGTAGTTTAGCTTGGTAGAATGCGCGGCTTGGGACCGCGTGGTCCCAGGTTCAAATCCTGGCGACCCCACTTAAAGCATAAGATTAACAATTATGAAATTCAAAAGTAAAGAAAGTAACACTGCGAGGGCAAAATAAGTATAGAAGTTTATGTGTGCTGCACATATTGGAACCATCGAATAGGGATCATGATATCCAGATTTTATTCCTTTATATATTTTGATCGCTAAAGGTAAAAATGCTAAAACAACGATCGAAATAATTGGTAATGCTTCTATTAATAAGCATAGCAAGTATGAAAGATAGGTAACTATTATTCCTAACAAATAGCCTTTTGCTATGTTTTCTTTTTTCATTCTAGCAACCAAAGTTAACTTACCTGCCTTAATATCCCATTCTCTGTCAGGTATTTCGTTGACATATAATATTAGAGCAATCAATGTACCTATAGGTATTGAAACTAGTAAAGGAATGAGAGATAACTTACCCGTCATCGCTACATATGAACCTAAAGTTATTATTGGACCGAAACCTATTCCTACCATTATCTCGCCCAATCCTTTCTCAGAGAATCTCAAAGGCTTTGCACTATAGAAATAGCTTATGAAAACTCCTATGCTCATTAGTATTAGAATCCAAACACCTCTTAGTAGCGTGAAGTATAATCCTATTGATATACCAGCAACGTAAAGAGATGAGAAGATCTTGAAGGAAGTTGAAGGTTCGACGAGACCATGTTGAATAACTCTAGAACCTCCAGAAAAAGGAGTAGGTGTTAAATTGATCACGTCAGCACCTGTTATATGATCATGATAATCATTAGCTACATTTAATGCCGCATGTATTAATGCTACGCCTATTACAATCAAAAATGCATAAGTTAAGTCTATATAACCTTCGTTGATAGCAATCATTATTCCTATTAGAGCAGGAAGTATGCTTGCAATTAAGAAAGGTAATCTTAATGTTTTAAATACCAACCAAAAACCTCCTATTTTCGGTTTGATAGGTTTTCCTTTCAACTTAGATAATTTCTCTAGATATTCTTTGGCTCTGTTTACGTTCTTTTCACAATAACTAACAAATGGTAATTGTTTTTCATCCCAATTGTAATATTTAGTTGGTTTTAATACTAAATTCCCTTCGATATCTTGAATTTTACCCCTTATTACAATATATCTTCTATCAGTATAACCGCCTGTAGGAATCTCAGTAATGTGATTGAAGACAAGATTTATTTCTTTATCCTTAATGTTCAAGTAGTTTGGAGCTTTGATCCTTATCTCATGCGATATATCGACATCTACAGCATATGCTACAGGAAACCCATCTTCATCAACAAAATGGATTGATGGTTTCTCCTTGAAATTTTCTTTTATATACTTAATGATATCCTCAAATCTCATATTTAGCATCGATTACTATTGGTTCCTCATTTATAGCTCCATTCCTCCATGCATAAATCTTGATAGGCTTTACTTCTATGATCACTCTTTCCCAGAAAAGAGGTAATGCAAATCTCTGTTTTAATAACTTACCAATGTATGGTTCTTTTCTTTTCCATAAATCTAAATATTTCATCCATTTTTCATGGATATCTGAATCATCATAGCTTGCTAAACCTTTAACTAAGACTGGAAAATAATCTTTAGTTCTAATACCTGCTTCATTATTAAAGAAAACAGAGACTTTTGGATTTTCTCTTATGTATTCTACTTTCTTGCTGAAAAGAATGCTTGAAGTGAAAACCAAATATCCCTGACCTTTTTTATACAAAGGTAACATGGGATGAACATGAATTTTACCATGATGATCTATAGTTGCGAACTCAGCAACTAAAGCTTCTTCAAAAAGTTTTTCTATTGCTTCAGGAAGCACAATTTATATAGAGTTAAGAATTCTTATAAGTCTTGCGTATGAATTACACTGGGCTGGTTGAAAATATATTGAATAAAGCATATAATGCATTCCATGAAGTAAAACAGTCTCAAAAGTTCAAAGAAAAGATTAAAAAAGGATATGGAGGTGACATAACGCTTTATTTTGATGAATATGTTGAAGAGGTCATTATCAACGAATTAAAAGATAAAGTAGGTAAAATTTTGTCAGAAGAAAAAGGAATAATTGAAGGTTATGGAGAAGGAATTGCAATCGTTGATCCTGTAGATGGAAGCACCAATACCTTTAGAGACTTACCATTTTGTGCAACCACATTAGTATTAGCAAAAGGAGAAAGATTTCAAGATATTATAATATCGGGAACTATTGACTTAATTCGTGGAGATATGTTCATTTCAGATGGTAATAAAACTTATCTAAACGGTAAAGAGGTTAAAACTTCTAAGACGGTTGATTTAAATGAAGTAATTGCGAGCATTGATGTTAAGCTGACGAAAGAAAGCATTATATATGGTAAGACTTTGAATAAAATACTCGAAGCTGTTAGATATATTAGGTTTTTCGGAGCAATCGCATTAGATTTAGCATACGTTGCATCAGGAAAGTTAGATGCATTCATTGTTCCTACTCCTAGAGTAAGATTACTTGATATAGTAGGAGGAATGTTCATGGTTAAAAATGCAGGTGGATATGTTGAAATCTTAAATTATGATTTAAATAAAGTAAGTATTCTAGAAAATAAGAGAGTTGCTGTTCTTGTTACGAATAACGAAGAGTTGGCTAAAAAAATAAAAGATATTATATTAAATGAGAATTAGCAATTAGGTGGTCTATATTGTGGAAGAATTCAGCATTACTCCTTGGGAAGCAAAAGGAAAGATAGATTATAATAAATTAATCGAGCAATTCGGAACAAAGCCTTTTGACGAAAAATTAAAGGAAGAGCTAAAGAATCTGGCAGGCGAGTTGCATATATTTTTTAGGAGAAACATTGTATTTTCTCATAGAGATTTCGAATTGGTATTAGAGGACATTAAAAACAATAGAGGATTCTTTCTCTACACGGGAAGAGCGCCAGGAGGACCTATGCATATTGGTCACATATTACCTTTCTATCTCACAAAATGGCTTCAAGAAAAATTCAAGGTTAACGTTTATATAATGATAGCAGATGAAGAAAGATTTCTGCAGAGAGATGACTTGACCTATGAAGATACTACGAGAAAATGGGCTTATGACAACATTCTCGATATAATAGCTGTAGGTTTTGATGAAGATAGAACTTTCATATTCCAAGATACAGAATATATTGCAAAGTTATATCCAAAAGCTATTCAAATTGCTAAAAAAGTAAATTTTTCAGTGGCAAAAGCTGTATTCGGTTTTGAGAGTTCAACAAACATAGGCATTATATTCTACCCAGCAATACAAATGGCACCTACTCTCTTTGAGAAAAGAAGATGCCTAATACCTGCAGGAATAGACCAAGATCCTTATTGGAGAATTCAAAGAGATATTGCAGAAAGCATGGGTTATTACAAAGCAGCAGCCCTTCATTTAAAGTTAATTCCAGCCTTGACAGGGATTTGGGAAAAAATGAGCACCTCAAAACCAGAAACATGCATATTCTTAAGCGATGATGAAAAAACTGTCAAGAATAAAATCATGAAACATGCTTATTCTGGAGGACAGGCAACAATTGAATTGCATAGAAAATATGGAGGAAATCCAGAAGTAGATGTGAGCTTTCAATGGTTATATTATTTCTTTGAGGAAGACGATAATAAAATAAAGAAGATAGAGGAAGAATATAGAAGCGGCAAGTTATTATCTGGCGAATTGAAACAAATATTGATAGATAAATTGAATAAATTTCTAGAAGGATTTAGGGAAAGACGAGAAAGGGCTAAAGAATTGATTCATGTGTTCAAATACGAAGGTAAATTAGCTAGAGAAATGTGGAAATGAAATGGTTAATAACAGGCGAGCCTGGAGTAGGTAAAACTACGTTAATACTTAACTTAATAGAGAAATTAAAATCTGAAGGAATAAGATATGATGGGTTCATAACACAAGATATAAGAAAAAATAATGTAAGGATTGGTTTTAGTATTCAAGATTTAAAGTATAATACAAAAGGAATTTTGGCATCAAAAGAACGATTATTTCATGGACCTAAGTTCGGAGCTTATGTAATTAACTTAAAAGACTTAGAAGAAATAGGCGTAAAAGCGCTTGAGAGAGCATTAGATGAAAGCGATTTAATTATTTGCGATGAAATCGGAGCAATGGAATTCACGAGTATTAATTTCAAGAAAACTATTGAAAAAATCTTGAGGTCTGAGAAACATTTGCTCGCCACCTTGCATAGAAAATATTTGAATTATACGAATATGGTAATAGGAGAAAAGAAATTAATTTTCTTAACGAAAGAGAACTGGAACAAAATTTTCAATGATTTATACAGCGAAATAATCAACGTTTTGAAAAGAAGCTAGCATAAATATTGATTTTTTCATTTAAAATTGATGCTAAATCAGTCTTTAATTATAAAGGCGATTAAGAAAGTAAGCTCAGATTTAATTGAAGATATGGAACTTGAAAATAACATTCTTGATAGGCTTAAAAAAGCTTATTTTGAGTTTAAGGATGAAGTATTGGAGAGTTGGCTTATCAAGGATAGAAGGAAGGAATTTGCTTATCCTGTTGAAGATATAAAATTCAAAAATTGCGTTGATACAACTAATATAAAACAAGCTCTGAGTGAAAATAGATGGGCTTTCGATAAAATAAGAAACAAAAAAGTACTTGCATTAGATACCAGCGAAATGACTTCTCATCACATCACGCCTTATTTCATCTTAATAAATATAGGCTATTTCTTCTATGATTATGAAAAGAACGAATATTTAGAAGAAAGCATTCCAAAGTTTTATACAAAGAAGAAAGTTGAGGAGATAATCGAAGAAAGCAGAATTTCTTCTTGGATTCTACAATATTTAAGATTGGAAGAATATGCAAACACAATCGAAGAAATTAGCACTAGAATAGATATAAAAGATTCTTACGTTTTCCTAGACGAAAGTTTATCTTCTAGTTTTCTCGCTAGCATGAAAGAAAACGTTATTGAAAAAATAATGGAGAAATTGTTCGAAAACATAAACTTGATGATTAAAAAAGGAACTTATCCTATTGCAGTCTTTTATAGTATGGCTAGACCTTTTATAAATTTCCTTAATAAAGATACCAAGCTAGAGGAATTAAAGATCAGCGATAAACAACTTTTCGATAAGATCCTTAAAGTGGGTCAAAGAAGTCCTCTTTTGAAGATTGAAAACTTACCATGCTCTCTTATCGATAAAACAATCTACACGTTTTACATCAAAGTATCAGAAGGAAACGTACTTCGTGTAGAGATTCCAGAAGGACTTGAAAGTATGACAGATGAAATAAGCAGAGTTGTGTTTTTACAAAGCATCATAGGAGGTGGTTATCCATATTGCATGGAAAGAGCTCATGAACAAGCTTATTTATCTGAAAGGGAAAAAAGATTCATTTTGAGCGTGTTAGACAAGGAGCTTCCTGGTATATATCCAGTTAGGATGAGCAAAAAGCTTGAAAGAAAGCTGCTAAGGATAATATGAAAAATTGGGTTGACATATTCAAGAATAAAGACTCAAAAGAAGCAATAGGAGAAATATTAAAAGTACAACATAAATATTTCGAATTCCAACTTTATGATTTCTATCACATTCCAGATTATTCTTCATTTGTAGCAGCACTAGCAGGAGATGAAATTCATATCGGAATCGTTACGTCTCAAGCAATTGAGCCTTTGATTCCTCTTACTGATAGACTAAAACCTTTGAGAAGAAAGAGAGAAGAACTAAGTATGGATTATAAAGATATCCTTGATAAATTCGCTATAACTTGTGGTGCAATAATTGTAGCATATGTAGATGACAAGGGAATAAAACAAGGAAGACCTAATAAAATTCCACTCGTTCACGATCTCGTCTTTATTCCTGATAAGGAATTGATAAGGGATATGCATTTAGTAAATGAGGAAGGAATTCGTTATATACCGATTATATATAATACTTTGCCAAGGGATGAAAGGAACTTATTTAATTATTTTCTCGAAGTTTATTTTAGAAATCTTATGAAATATTTTAATAAAGAAGAAATGTATTTGCTCTTAAGAACTTTACATAGTAATTTAGAAGAAAATTATCTCGGCGATCTCATAGATTCAGTAAACAGAGCATTTGAAAAAGCATTAAAAATAAATAAATATGGATAAGGAATTCGCTTATATAATAGATGCGAGCTCTTCACGCGGATTAACTGCTCAATTAAAGGATTATAACTTAACAGAAGATGTTGCAACAAATTCATTAATAATAATTGAAGGTGCTAAGAGAAAATATCTCGGCCTAATAGCAGAAATCTTTCATTCATCTGGTTCAGATAGAGCCAGTGAATTAGCTAAACAACTAGCTAAAGAAGGAGAAAGCAGAAGAATTGCTGAAGCAACTATAAAGACTTATAGTAACTTAGGTAAATTCTCAACAGCCTTTTTAATAATTCCATTAGCTCAAACAATCAAAAATAGTGTTGAAGAAGTAGATACAATTCCTGTACATGAAAGTAGAATTTATTTACCAAAAGAGAAAGACATAGAGAATTTCTATGGAAAAATAGATAATAAAACAAACTGGGGCATAGGTTATACAAAGCACGCAATAAAAGACTTGGACTCAAAGGTTAAGATACCGATTAATATTGAACTAATAACAAGAGGATCTTTTGGTATATTCGGAAAATCAGGAACAGGTAAAACACATCTAGGCAATATCTTAGCTTCATTGATAATTTTAACAAACAGATTTCATGATCAAAATAAGAAAACAAAACTTTTGATATTCGATATGCATAGCGAATATGGTTTAAAAGTAAAGGATATGCAGGGTAACGACTATGCAGATGGTGTAGGATTGCTCTTTAGGAATGATTTCAAGATATATACGCCTGATTCAACTTTAGCTAAAGAGTTTGGTTTAGAAGAATTCACGATCGATCCTAAAGACTTTACGATAGAAGATATAGAGATTTTAAAAGAAAATTTGAATTTATCAGATGCATTCATAGATTATTTAGGAAGTTATAAAAGAATAATCAATCATATATTTGAAAAAGATACCGTCCTAAAAGATGAAATTTACAAAAAAGATAGTAGCTGGATATTGTATTTGCTAGGATTCTTCGAAGATAGAGAAGATTTTGAAAAAAGGAGATCCCATTTAGAACCTAAAATAGAAGAAGAAATACAAAGGCTAGGAACAGGAGCTTTACAATCCTTCAGATCAGGAAAAGCAAGATTAAGCCAGTTAAAAAGATATGAATTCCTTAATCCGAATAAGAAAGATTGCGTGAAAGAAATTATAGAAGAGCTATTTAAAGGAGAAAGAAGCATAATAATAAGCTTTGGCAGATATGGAGACGATGCAAGAGTTTATACGCTGATTGCGCATCTTCTATCTAAAAAAATATGGCAAAAGGCAATAAGCGATATAATGGAAGGTAAGCAGTTGAAGTATAAAGTGATAATTTTTCTTGAAGAAGCTCATAAATTCTTATCTGGCGAACTTTATTACAAAACCGCATTCGGAAACATTGCAAGAGAATTGAGGAAAAGAGGTATCGTACTTGGTATAATTGATCAAAGACCTTCGCAAATTCATGAAGATGTTTTAGCAATGCTATGGAATTATTTCATTTTCACGTTAACCAGTGAAAAGGATATTGAAGCATGCACGCGTGGATTGAAATTTCAAAGTTTGTTCATTCCTGTCATTTCTAACTTAAAAAGAAAAGAGACCCTTGTATATGGTGAAGCTATAAAACTTCCTGCTATACTAAGTATCATAGATTATAAAGAATTTACAAAAGAAATAAAGGAGTATTATGAAAAAAGCCTATTAAAAATAGACATACCTGGTTATTAATATTATAGTGTATATCTTTGAATATAATATTTATTTATTTTATAAGCTAAAAATATAAACTATGCAATCACAGAGAATATTGCCTATAATAGCCTTTCTAGGATTTGCTAGCATTATCGATACTTCTATGATATCTCCCATTATCGCTACGTATGCATCTCAATTAGGTGCGAGTTCTGCTATTGCAGGATTCATTGCAGGTTTATATTCCATCGTAGTCATTTTAGTAAGCTTTCCTTTAGGATATTTAGTAGATAGGATTGGAAGAAGAAAAGCCTTAATGATAGCTATACCAGGCGATATTTTAGCTTTCTTGATTTATTTCTTAGCTTTCAATTATTCGCTTTTAATTATAGCTAGATCTATACATGCATTTTTCGATTCGATCATATTTCCTTCTGCAATAGCTATTATAGGAGACCAATTCAGAAATAGAGGTTATCCTCTTTCATTATTCTATAGCTTAATTTCAATAAGCGTTGTAATAGGTGCACTCTTATCTTCTTTTACTACGTTATACTTAGGTTTTAGATATGTCTTTGTAATTCTGATATTAATTCATCTAATAACATTTTATTTGATTTATGTACAAAGAATAAAAGAAACTGCAGGATTTAGATTGCCCGATTCTATAAAACAAGTAAAATTAAATTCTAGATGGCTCATTCCAGCATTCGCTACAATGTTTTCTGTTTATTTATTTAATGGTGTTATCACAGGAAGCCTAGGCTTGACACTTCAACTATTATTTAACCTTAAAAAAGAAACTGCAGGAGCATATGTTGGTATATTTCTAACAATTTCAGGATTAATTGGAATACCTGCATACTTCTTATCTAGCTATGTATGCGAAAGAAATAATCCATTAATTTCTCTTTTAATAGCTTCAATCACGGGCTTAGTTGCTAATCTAATAATGCTTAAGAACATAAACTTATATTTATTTGTTGTCTCTCCGATTTGGGGAATAGCTTTAGGATTTGCTTTCTTAGCATCTAGTTATATAGCTTCTTCTATAGGTCAAGAGGGAAGAGGTACCGCAAGTGGAATATTGCAGATTTTTACTCTATTAGGCGTAGCTATTGGAGCAAGTTTTTCAGGAATTCTGCTAAACTTTGGTATTTTCTATCCTTATTTGTTACCTCTTATTGCTTTCTTTATTTCTTCTATTTTGACTTTGTTATTTATGCTTGCGCTACGCCAATAGTGAAAATGGATAGTTGAGTTAAGCCATCATCTGTTTTTGGTAGAAAATATCCTACTTGAACATATCTATATTGACCTTCATATTCTGACCAAACATATATTTTGCTTTTTATTTGCTTATATTCAACATCTTCGATAAACGCTCTTAATCTTGCTTCTAAAGAAGCATATTCATGGGGATAAATATATGTAGTGTACCCTTTTCTTTTCTTTATATTTGCAACACAAGCTGCAACTTCTTCTGCTTCTATTCCTAAGCTTTTCAAAATATTTACAATATCCTTCTTTACTTTATCCAAAGGGACAGTAGATAAAGCCATAAAACAAATAAATATGACAGATTAAAAAGATTGCTATGAGCGTCCAATCATTTAAAATGAAGATAGGAGAGTCGATGCCTAGTTTTAAACTAAAAGATATTTATGGTAGAGAAATAAGCGAAGAAGATTTTAAAGATAAAAGAATTTTAGTTTTAATATTCGCATCAAATGTATGTCCAGTTTACAGAGATTATGAAGACAGAATCATCCAAATTCAAAAAGAATATAGAAACAAAAATGTTCAAATAATTGCGATAAATTCAAATGCAGGAGAAAAAGAAAGCATTGAAGAAATGAAGAAAAGAGCTATTGAAAAAGGCTATAATTTTCCTTATTTGAAAGATGAATCTCAAGAATTAGCTACAAAACTAGGAGCAATATGCACTCCGCATGTATTTATCTTCGATGAAAAAAGAAAACTTAGATATCAAGGAAGAATCGATGATAATAGGAATCCTAATTTAGTCAAGAGCAACGATCTTAGGAAAGCTTTGGATTTATTACTAGAAAGTAAAGAAATTCAAGAACCAATAACTAGACCATTTGGATGCAGTATAGTTTGGAAAAATTAGATTTTCAAGTTTTTCTCAATTTCTGAAATTACATTTTCTACAATTTTTTTAGCTTGACCAATGTAGGTATAAGGATTCAAAAGATCTTTTATTTCTTGTTTTGTTAAATAATTTTTTATAATTTCATTGTTTGCAAGTTCTTCTTCAAAACTCAAATTTTCTCTATAAGACTTTATAGCTAAATCTTTTACTAAATTGTATGCTACATTCCTTGCTAGACCTTTCTCAACAAGTCTTAGCATTACGCGTTCAGCCATATAAATTCCGTTAAGTAGTTCTAAATTCTTTTTAACATTTATATAATTTATTTCAAGACCTGAAATTATTTCAATCATTTCTTTCAACATGAAATCTAATAACATGAATGAGTGGCTAAGCATTATTCTTTCATTAGCACTATTTGTCAAATCTCTTTCATGTTCTAAGCTTATATTCTCTAAAGCTACTTGAATTAAAGCTCTTTGATATCTTGCCAAGCTACAAATCCTTTCTGATCTATGAGGATTTCTTTTATGCGGCATAGTTGAAGAACCAGCTTGCTTAGAATGAAAAGGTTCCATAATTTCTGATATTTCAGTTCTTTGCAAATTCCTTATTTCTTTTGCTATTTTATCTAAACAAGAAGAAGTCAAAGCAATCAAATATATGATATCAGCAAATGCATCTCTCTGGACTACTTGATTAGATATTAAAGCAGGTTTTATCCCTAACAATTCCATAACTTTGGATTGTAATTCGATTCCTTTTTCATCAAATGCAGCCATTGTTCCTACAGCTCCGCTCATCTTACCTAACACATCTAATTCTAAAAAGAATTCAAGTCTTTGCAAGATTCTAAAAATATCATAGCTCCATAACGCAAACTTCATACCATAAGTTGTTGGTAAAGCATGTTGTCCATGGGTTCTTCCAATACATACCAAATCTATATTTTCTCTTGCTCTTCTTAGCAAAATTGCTAATAAATCTTGAAGCCTCTTCTTTATTAAATTGAGTGCATCCTTGAATGCTAATGCCCATGCAGTGTCTTCGATGTCATAGCTTGTTGCCCCTTTATGTACAAATCTTCCGAAATCTTTTTCACATACTTCAGCTAATGCATTAACTACAGCTAATAAATCATGATCGATTTCTTTTTCTATTTCTTTGATTCTCTCTATTTTCACGTATTTCAAATTAGCTTTCTTAGCTATTTCTTCAGCAGCTTCCTTTGGTATCATTCCTAGCTCAGCTTGAACTTTAGCTAAAGTAGCTTCAACTTTTAACCATCTTTCAATCTTTGCTTCATCGCTGAATATCGATAACATTTCCTCCGTTGCATACCTTGAATAAACTGGACATGACATATGTGTAATTAATGAATTTTCATTATATTATTGTGAAATTTATATCCGTATATAGTATTGCAATTACATGAGCATGTCAACGATATTTAGGTCAATATTGACAGGCTTGGTAGCTATATTTGCTTTCTTCATAACAATTGTAATACTTTCTTATGTTCTTGCATTACCTCAATATTCACTTTCTGATATATCACTAAGGCTTGGAGGAGTTCATGTATTCCTTGCTATTACCATTTCGATAATCGCTACTTCCTATTTCATATTTTGGAATATAGAAGATTCGCTGAGAAGAAATGTCAAAGAATATACTACTGAACTGATAAACAATTTAAAGAAAGTAAATAACGAAATTTTAGTTACTTACGAACTCATTAAAGAACTAAACTCGAAGAATGCAAGTAATGAGAAGAATATTAATGAGATTAAAGAGCGCATTATAGCGCTTGAAAAATTAATAGTTGAGATTTTAAACAGAACTAAGAAGTAGATTCTTCTTCTCTTATTTTCCTAGCTAGTTCTTCGACAATTTGAACTCTGCTTTTACCTTCAACATTTATACCTTTTCTTTTAGCTAAGTCGATTAATGGATCGTCAATTTTTTCACTAACAACTCTTTCCCTGTATTCTTGTTGAACTATTGGCTTAGTAGCTTGTTCTGTTTCACTCATAGCCTTTCTGAATTCTCTAACTGCTTCTCCTAAACTCCTAGCAACTTCTGGAATTTTCCTTGAACCAAATAATATCAATAATATGAAAATTAACAATATCCATTCAACTGGCCCCCAAGCGTTGAATATCATCTCCATAACATAATAATGAATAAGCTGATATATGTATATTCGTAATGGAAACAGAAATCTGGAAATATATCGATGAACTCGCTAAAAGAATAAAAAGGATAATTATAGTTTTTATAGCTTCATTACTTGCATTCTTAGCAATTCCTAGTCCTAGTCCTTTTGGAATAAAAGGTTCGAGTATTTTATTCTACGATACCTTGATTTTTTGGATAATTAGAAAAATGGAAGAAGCATATTTACCGCCAGATTCAAAGCTGATTGTAATATCTGTTACTGCTCCACTCTTTGCTATATTACAAATGGCCTTTTATCTTTCTCTAATCATGGCTATACCTGTTGCATTCAGAGAAATATATGCTTTCGTTTCTCCTGCTTTATACAGAAGGGAAAAAGCTATAATTAAAAAGTATCTCTTGCCATTTTCTTTGCTATATCTTACAGGCATGATTTATACAATCATAATCGTATTACCTCTTACTTTCAGAGCTTTAATCTTTCTATAT